>TARA_R100000935_G_scaffold52669_1_pt1 | contig 13850 bp, 15 predicted proteins | sample TARA_R100000935 | Tara Oceans TARA_R100000935 (sample SAMEA2621502) | marine metagenome | biome: marine biome (ENVO:00000447); feature: surface water layer (ENVO:00002042); material: "saline water (ENVO:00002010), including plankton (ENVO:xxxxxxxx)" | depth 5 m | reverse complement strand
TGGCAACACGGCGAACAGAACCCGGCTTACAGGCCGTCTGGTCTTACTTCCCGGTGCCGCCATACGGCAGCATTTGATCGAAGATCGAATGAAGGAAGAAGAGGCCCGCAGCGCAAGCAAGGGCTGGTCTCCTGCCCGAGAATCAATGGTCGGGAAGCGAGACGCAATGTGCACGCACTGCCCCCCGCATATGAAACCCCATGAAAAGATATGAAATGCCCTTGAGACGCTGCCTAAGCCTCCAGCATCGTCTCGAACCCGCCAAAGATCAGGCGCGCACCATCGAACGGCATCTCCATGCCCTGCATCCGTTCATCACTCTCCAGCTTCGCCCAGGCCGCATCACGCACCGTCTTTGACGGCCAGGTCACCCAGGAAAACACGATCCCTTCGTCCGCTTCGCGCATGACCGCCAGATGCATGGATGTCTTCTTGCCCTCCGGCACATCCACGCCCCAGCATTCGGTGACGCTCAGCGCGCTGTATTCCTTCATCAGGCCGGCCATCATCTTCGCCTGCGCCAGATAGGCCGCCTTGTTCGCCTCCGGTACGGCCGCCATGAAACAATCGACATAAGTCATCAGCTATTTCTCCCTCTTGCCCGACAACCTGCCGGAGCCCGCCTTATCCTACCTTGCCGAAAGGAATTATCCCACACATGACGAGTCCGGCCCCTGTGTCGCCATTGATCTGACCAGAAACTTATCCGACGCACCCATGGCCGTGCCTACACTGCGCACATGACTGACGCCTTCACCACATTGCGAAATCTGCCGCCCCATCTCCAGACCCATCGGTTCTGGATATGGGTGCAGATTGTGGTGCTGACTTTCTTTGTGCGCCATGTTCGCAGGGATGCGCGGCAGATGCTGGTGCAAATCACGTCGTCCGGCGCGGTCCATATCGCGGTCATTGGTGATATGCCGGGCACAGCCAAAGCTGACCCGCTCAGCTTTGCGCCTTCGCGGGCATTTCTTGCAGCCATGTCAGGATTTGAACCCGAGCGGGGCGGTATCTGCTCACCCCGAACGCATTCGAGGCCTGGAATTGAAATATGTGTCCCCTCAATTCCAGATTCCGGCCGAGACCGGAATGAGCAGACTTCGGTGAGCTTGCCCCTGCCAGAGACCTGAACAGAACTCGCGCCCCACAATTAGGTTCCCAAAAAAGCGCCTTTTCCGGCGTCATTTGTGCAGCATCCAAAGCACGATACAACAATGGGGCCATCTGGCCCCATTGTCTGAACAAGTTTCCCGTTGAAAATGCGCTAGACCGAACCGGCCTGCATTTCCTGGATGAAGGCATCCGCATCGGCGATGGAACGCTCCATCTCGGCAATCAGGGCCGCGACATCGGTCTCGATATTACGTGTCTCATCGCCCAGCGCCGCGATCGCGCGCGCATTCAGATTGTGTTTGAGAAACAGGACCCGGTCCTTGAACACGGCCAGCACCGGATCCATCGACGCGGCAGCCCGGTCCATCTTTTCGACCAGCACGGCATAGCGGTCGCGTGTCGCCTCCAATTGCTCGGCCGAGGCACGGCGCAGGCCCGGATCGGAATATTCTTCCAGTTCCTTGCGCCATTCCACAAACAGGTCGCGGGAGACTTGTTTCATGTCCTTGATGCGTTCGCGCACGCGATCCGCCTTCTCCTCGGACCGTTCATAGGCGCGATTCAGGGAGTCGTAAGACGCTTCCAGTTCGCCAGCATCAAACGCCACAACCGACCGGAAGGCTTCCAGCGCATTGGAAAACTCCGTCTTTGCATCCGCCTGGGCATCCGCTGCATCATTGACCCTGGATACGAGCAAATCGCGCTTCTGGTATCCGAACTGCTCCATCGCGCCGTAATAGGCGGTCGAGCAAGCAGATAGTGTGGACGTGGCGAGAGCTGCTGCGAGCATTGCAGCGTGTAGACGACTGGACATGATGGACACGAAACCCCTTCCCCGTGAATTCAATCGCCCCTGTTTGCCGTGCGTCGCCCGATCCGTCCAGTTGCGCGGGCAAAAAGGTTTCATGACCCTGCCGTAATGTGATCGCATTTGCTGTATGTTCTGAATCCTATGGATGCCGTGGCTCGATTTCCCTTCCGTCTCTACCGACAAATGGACGCCGATCCGCGCCATTGGCAGGTCGCGGCCTTGGGTGGACTGTTCACGCTCAGTTGGATGACCAGCGATTTCGGCGTCACCCTGCCGACCCTGTGCCTCTCATTTACCGGAGCCATGATCGCGCAACTGCTCGGCACCACAATATCAAATGCCCGAGACGGCAATCCCTTCCTGTATCGCTTCGAATGGAAGTCTGCCCTGATCACAGCACTTGGAATCACACTCCTGCTACGTGCGGCCGATCCGTGGATCTGGTTCGCGGCGGGCTTTGTCGGCATTGCCCTGAAATTTCTCGTGCGCATTGATGGCAAGCACATTTTCAATCCCGGCTGCATCGGCATCGTCATCATGATGCTTCTGCTCGGCAACAAGGCGTGGGTCTCGCCCGGTCAATGGGGTCAGGCCCCCCTGGTCGCCGGCTATGCGATGGCGCTGGCCGCACTGACCCTGTCCAGCGCCAAACGACTCGATATCGCCCTCGGCTTCCTGCTCGGGTTTGCCGCAATCCTGTTTGTCCGCGCGGCCTGGCTCGGCGACCCGATGGTGATCCCGATGCACCAGATGAGTTCCGGCGCTTTGCTGATCTTTGCCTTTTTCATGATCACTGATCCGCGCTCCACCCCAGACAGCCGCCTTGGCCGCATTCTCTTCGCGCTGATGGTCGCCGGCCTCGCCGCCTGGTTCACAATCGGCCCGAATGTGCGCGGCGCCCCGCTGATGGCGCTGGCCGCCCTCGCCTCGACCACACCGGTTCTGGACCGGTTTCTGCCCGCCCACCGCTTCCAGTGGAGCCAGCCACGGTCGGCCGCTTCGCCCAAACAGTTGAACTATTCGCTCATGCCACTTCAGGGGACAAAGGAGACACACCCATGAGACTCAAATCGCTAGCCGCAGCCTTGGCGTTGCCCGCGCTCGGCCTCGCCTTCGCAGCGCCGGCTTCGGCCTTTTGCGGCTTCTATGTCGCCAAGGCGGATACCGACCTCTTCAACGACGCCTCCAAGGTCGTGCTCGCCCGTGACGGCGAACGCACCGTCATCACGATGGCATCCGACTTTCGCGGTGATGTTTCCGAATTCGCGATGGTCGTGCCCGTGGTCGATATTCCGACCGAAGAACAGATCCACGTCGCCAACCCGGCCTTGATCGACCATATCGACGCGTACACTGCCCCGCGTCTTGTCGAATATTACGACGAGAACCCCTGCGAGATGGCGCGCCGCGAAAAGATGATGGAAGACATGGCAATGATGCCTGCGCCAACCGCCGCCGGCATGATGGAAGAGGCCGAAGAGCTCGGCGTCACCATTGAAGCCGAGTACGAGGTTGGCGAATATGATATCTTGATCCTGTCAGCAGAGGAGTCCGATGGACTGATCACCTGGCTGAACAATAATGGCTACAAGATTCCAGATGGCGCAGAAGAAACCGTAGGTGCCTACCTCAAGCGCGGAATGAAATTCTTCGTCGCCAAGGTAAACCTCGAACGCCATGACGGCTCGTCCATGCTGCGTCCGCTTCAGGTTGCCTATGAGGATGAGGACTTCATGTTGCCGATCCGTCTCGGCACAGTGAACGCTGAAGGCAAGCAGGAATTGTTCGTCTTCGCCCTGACTCGCGAAGGCCGTGTGGAAACCAAGAATTACCGCACCGTGAAACTACCCTCTGACATGGATGTGCCGATCTATATCAAGGACGAGTTTGCCGATTTCTATAAGGACATGTTCGCCCATCAGGTCGAGAAGCAAAACGGCAAGGCCGTGTTCATGGAATATGCCTGGGACATGTCTTGGTGCGATCCGTGTGCGGCCGAGCCGCTCTCTCGCTCGGAGCTGCGCGAACTCGGCGTGATGTGGCTGGACGAAGACACCGATGATGACATGCGCCCCGGCTTCGGTCCCCAGCCGGTCGATGCATTCGTGACTCGCCTTCATGTGCGCTATGACGCCGAGACATTCCCGGAAGATCTGGAATTCCAGGTTACCGGCGACCGCTCCAATTACCAGGGTCGCTACGTCCTGCGTCACCCTTGGCGCGGCGACTATGGTGAGTGTGAAGCAGCTGGCGACTATGCCGTAAATCTGGTCGAGCGCTGGGACGACGAAGCAAATGAGCTCGCCAAGCTGACCGGCCGCGACTTCGATGCCATCAAGACCAAAATGGCATCGCTCGGCTATTCCGACGCGATCCTGAACAATGTCAGCGTCGAGCCGAAAGAGAAAAAGAACTGGTGGCAAAAGCTTTGGGGCAACTGACCCCAATCTGAGTTACCATCTGGCGAAGGCGGGCTATGAACAGGTCCGCCTTCAGCCCTTCAGCACACCAAGGAAGGCATCAACCTCCTCAGGCGTTGTGGCCCAGGAACAGACCAGCCGCTGGCTGCCGCCCATCCAAGGATAGAACACCGCACCTGCATTGTGGAGTACCGAGACTTGCGCCTCGCTTAGCAGCGCGAAGACTTCGTTGCCTTGTGGCTCGAAAGCCAAGTCCACGCCTTGCCGCCGCAAGCCCTCAGCCATGCGCCGCGCCATCTCGTTCGCATGGGTCGCAAGGTCTAGCCACAGCCGATCCGCCAGCATCGCTTCGGCCTGCGCAGCCAGATAACGCATCTTGGGCGGCATGTGGCCGGAGCGCTTGGCGCGCGCTTCGAGTTCACGTTTCTTCTGCCGCGCCTCGCCGAACAGCAGAATGATCTCACAGCCCATCGCGCCGGTCTTGGTCAAGCCGAAGGTGAGCACATCGACGCCTGCCTTCCAGCTTATCTCGGCTGCACTGGCCCCGGTCGCGACCAACGCATTTCCCAGCCGCGCGCCGTCCAGATGAACCACCAAACCCGTCGCATGCGCCTTTGCGGCATAGTCTGAAACTTCCGCGACGCTGTAAGCTGTGCCGTTCTCCGTTAAATTCGTCAGTGAAAGGACATGCGCCGGCGTCTCATGCACGAAATCATGATTGATGCGAGCCAGTGCCTCGTCCAGTTGTGCCGCGCCGATCTTTCCATCTGGCCCCCGCAACAAATGCAACTTACCACCGCCAGAGAAAAATTCCGGCGCGCCGCGCTCGTCCACGGCGATATGCGCCCCGGCATGGCAAAGCACAGCGCCGGTAGGCGGACAAAAGCAGGACAGTGCCAAGGCGTTCGACGCTGTGCCGGAGGCGGTCAGCCAATAGTCGAAATCATCCGTACTGAACACATCCGCCAGTATGGGACGCAAACGCTGCGTGACGGCGTCATTCCCGTAACTCGCCTCCAGTCCCGTATTCGCGGCGGCGAGCGCCTTCAGCACATTCGGATGGGCTGGCGCGGATGTGTCGGAAGAGAAATTCATCAGATTTGCGTGTCCGGAGTCTGCCACATCAGATGCTGGCCACCATCACTGGCGATCATCTGGCCGGTCACGCTGTTGGCGGAAATGAAATAGCGCAAAGCCTTGATGATCTCTTCCGGGCTGGAGCCTTCCTGGGTCAAAGTCGCGGCTTTCTCGGCAGCGAACTCTTCTTCGCTTTGGTGTTTAGACCGCAGCGTCGGCCCTGGCCCGATGCCATTGACGCGAATATCCGGCGCGAGAGCTTGCGCCAAGGTCTGCGTTGCCTGCCAGAGCGCGGCCTTGGAAAGCGTGTAGGTGAAGAAGTTCGGTGTCAGTTTCCAGACCCGCTGGTCAATCATGTTCACGACCAGCCCCTTCTCCCCTTTCGGCAGCGCATCGGCAAAGGCCTGCGCCAGGTGGACCGGCGCGCGCAGATTTGCGTTCATGTGCGTGTCCCAGCTCTCGCGCGTATGGCTGGAAACCGTGTCTTCATCGAAAACGGAGGCGGAATTGACCAGCAATGTCACCGGCTGGCCGAGCTTCTCCGCGGCGTGCAGGATCAGATCGCCAGTTGCAGTCTCATCCGAGAGGTCGGCCTGAAGCGTGATCGCCGCGCCACCTGCCGCACGAATGGCCTTGGCGGTCTCTTCGGCGCCATCAGCGGAGGAATTGTAATGGACGATGACCTGCCAGCCATCTGCGCCCAGCGCTTCGGCCATGGCCCGCCCCACTCGCGCGCCCGCGCCGGTGACAAGCGCCGCGCCCGGCCTCATTCCGGAGGGGTCAGGAACAGGCCCAATATGTCGAACCCGTTCACCAGTCCGTAGATGTAGACCGCATAGATCAGCAGCATCAATATCCCCATCAGGCGACCAAGCCGCGCGCGGGTCAGGATGAACCCACCAATCAACAGCGCGGCAAAGGCCATGACCCAGTGGTCATAATGGGTGAAAGTCGGTGCAATCTCAATCGGCCCGAAGAGCGAGATGATGCCGCCCGCCCCGAGGATGTTGAAAACATTGGAGCCTAGTACGTTGCCGATAGCGACCTCGCCATGGCGGCGCAGGGCGGCGGCAATGGCCGCGCCGATCTCCGGCAGGGAGGTCCCGATCGCCAGCAAGGTCAGGCCGATCCATTCCTGCGGCACGTGGTAGAACTCGGCGATTCCAACGCCGCCGGCAATGATCAGGTGCGCACCCAGCACGAGGCCACCAATGCCGAGAACGATATAGGCCAGAGAGCGCGGCAGGCTGAGTTTTGGCGCCTCTTCCAGTTCCACGCCGGGATCTTCGCCCGTCGCAACGGCCTTGCGCGCCATGTAGAAAGTGACAACACAATAAGCGATCAGAATGGCCAGGAACAGAATACCGCCTAATACAGTCAGGGGGCCCATTCCGGTCAGCAGGATCCAGACGGCTGTGGCAACGAGCATCGCCGTCAGCGCGCGGCCCTGCCCGTGACCACCGGCCACGAACGGCATGATCAGCGCGGGAATGCCGAGCACAAGAAAGATGTTCGCTATATTGGAGCCGACAATATTGCCTAACGCGAGACCGGCCCGGTCTTCCAGAGCCGCATTCAGCGACACGACCATTTCAGGGGCCGACGTGCCGAAACCGACAATGAAGATACCGGCAATCAGGGGAGAAACGCCAAGGCGTCGGGCAACGGCAACCGCGCCGTTTACCAGGAAATCCCCCGCAAACGCCATAATAACAAGCCCCCCGATCAGGGCGGCGATCAGGGTTAATTCAGGCATTCGCCAGGCTCGCTTCTAGTCGAGGCGCTTGTATTCAATGAAATTCAGGATGCCGAACACGACCACTATGGAGGCAATGGCGATCAGAGAAGGATGGATCATGGTGCCGTCTCGCTGTTGTTTTCTTGAGCATTTCCATGCTTTGCACCGCTAATAGCGTGCGTTGCACGGCTTGGCGAGCCTCAAACGGCAGGAAGTTTGGCCTCTCTTTGCGTAAATTTTCATATTGGACGCGCTCCTCCCATAGTGTCAGGACACCGCATGCCTTCCCTCAGAACCAGGTTGTTCCACATCTATGCCCGCCTTCGCCGTCCCATGACTCTGGGCGTGCGCGGCCTCGTCGAGAATCCAGACGGAAAGATCCTGCTGGTACGTCACACGTATATTGCAGGCTGGCACATGCCCGGCGGCGGTGTGGAGCGGGGCGAGCCCTGCATCGAGTCGCTCCGCCGGGAAGTGGAGGAAGAAGGCGGCATTCTGTTGAACGGGACCCCGAGCCTGGTCGGGATATTCTCCAATCACGCATCTTTCCCGAATGATCATGTCCTGCTCTATCACATTCCTTCGGGAATATGGACGCAAGGCAAGGCAACGGCGGTCGCCGAGATTGCCGAAACGCGATGGTGCTCGCCGGATGACTTGCCTGACGGAACAACCAACGGCACGCGCCAGAGACTGGTAGAATTCTACGGGAAAGCACCCCTCAGCCCGTATTGGACCGGCTCAAAACGCTGAGTTCAGGCACCCGCCATTGCGAGGAAGGCTGGCAGGCACAGGAACATCAGCGCCGCCAGCGCGACAATGACCAGACGGGTCGTGGGAGTGGTGCGTGATCTCATCCACTCCTTGTCTGCCGACATTAAGTCTCAATGCGGGCCATTCGCCGGAAAGTTCGTGATTTTGCTGCCCCATTGGTGCCTCAAGTTTTAACGGAACCTTTGCCATCACGGATGATTGTAAATGCGTGGTGGGACATGAAAGCAGACACGCCCCATCGCATGAACGGCCCTTCCGGGCGCCAAGGTTGCCCCTCATCCTTGCGCTCGCGAATTGAAATGCGGAACGCTGGCTCTGCCCCTTGGGGCCAGCGTTCTATTTCACCCGGCCGGCTGCTCTCATATATTGTCCGGCCGTCCACCAGGACAGAACCGCCGCCGTCCAGAGCAGTCCGACAACGGCGACCGTGGCCACAATCGCCAAGACTGACGTTCCCGTGGAGACTTCGCCCCCGGCATCCGGGCGCAAGACAGCCAGCGGCAACATAAGGCCGATGATCGCCGCCATCTCAAACCCTGTTTTCCACTTCGCCAGATTAGAGGGCACGATGGCAGAGCGTCCGCGCGGCGTGGCGCGGAACCAGGTCATAAACACATCGCGTGCAATAATCATGGCCGCCGGCACATAGATTAGCCAGGTCTGGAATTTCAGCCCCAGACCCAGCAGGGCCGCCGCGATCAGCAACTTGTCGGCGATGGGGTCCAGCCAGACCCCGAACCGACTGTGCGCGTCCAGCTTGCGGGCAAGCCAGCCATCCAGGAAATCCGTGATTGCCCCGGCCAGGAAAGCAAGGAAGGCAAACTGGAACCAGAGCTGTTGCAGCGTGATCTGCCGGGACACGGCGTCGGCATCAAGTCCATTCGGCAACGGGCTGAGGCGCATAGCCTGCCAGAAACCGACCAGCACAAACCCGGCAAACACACAGCGGGCGATGGTCAACGCATTGGGGAGCCATTTGAAATTCATGGCTGTCACCTGTGCCAGCGCCCGCGCGCCCGCGCAATCATGAAACTGTGGAGCCTCTCGCCTCCCCCCGCCCTACAGGGTGAGAGGCGAAAGTCTCATTAGTTGGTATCGCCGGTTACATCCTCGATCGCGACATCGTAATGGCGATTGCAGAACTGGCAGTCGATACCCAGCGTACCATCTTCTTCGGTCATCTCGCGCAGGGACTCGTCCGGCATCTGTTTCAGAGTCTCAACGAGGCGCTCCTGATTACAGGTGCACCGGTCATCCAGCGCTTGTGGCGTTTCCATCGTCACACCCTGTTCGTGGAACAGGCGATAGAGCAGCTCTTCCATTGGAAGGTCCGGATCGGCCAGTTCGGCATCGGTCAGCGTGGCAAACAGGGCCTCGGCTTCACGCCAAGGCTCTTCGGTCTCTCCGCGCGCATCATCTGCCGCAATCCTCTGCACCATCATGCCGCCAGACACCCAAACCGGATGCCCGTCTTTCCGGTCCAGTTCGGCGACCGACAGTTTGAGGCGCGTCGGCACCTGTTCCGACATCTCGAAATAGTCCTCAGCGCATTCACTCAGAGTCCCTTTCGCAAGAGGCACGATTCCCTGATAGGGCTGGATCGCCGGATTGTCCTGGATGATGATCAGGGCCAGACGCCCGCTCGGGCCGAACAGTTGAGGCATGTGCGGAGCGTCGCCCTTGTTCACCTTGTCCAGTTGCGCCCAGGCTTCGGCATCAAATTTGGCATAGCCGCGCACACCGCCATCAGAGCGGTACTCACCGACCAGCATCGACACGGGACCATCACCTTCGGCCTGAACCAGCAGACGCCCCTCGAATTTCAGCGACGCGCCTACCAGCGTCGCAAGCGTCACGGCTTCGCCAAGGATGCGCGCCAAATTCTTCGGATAGTCATGCCGTTGCAGGATGCCCGACAGGCTGCCCTCGCCCATACGAACGGCACGCCCGCGAATGGGACGGTCCACGATCTGGAAATTCGTGACAAAGTCGGTGACGGCGTAAGCAGCGTCGGTCATGGGAGAATACCTCGATTAGGTGCCCCCATGTGGCAGCGGCATGCGCCTATCGCAAGAGGGCCACCTGTCAGACGGGGGATCAGGCCGAGCAGCTACCTCCGCCGAGCACGCAGAAGCTGGCGCACCAGGGATGGTTCAGCTTGACCGGATTGGCTGTCGCCTCGGCAAGTGTGGCGCCCAGTTCGAAGGTCGGATCGTCCACCAATAGCGTGCAGGCTGTCACGGTCGCCCTGCCGGCACCCTTGCGGCGGATCACCATGCGCTGGTTGGCGCACATGATGTCGTCAGGGGACTTGTTCAGAATGCCCCAGCAATCCGTAGTGATTTCAGGTGGGTCGTCCCGGGCGATCATTTCAGGGAACAGGACGAGTTGCTTTGTATTGGTGGGATCTATCGATAGACCCAGTGTGCCAGCAAGCGCACCATAAGCTGTGCGGGCCTCGGCATCATCCTCATTGAGGGCCTGACGTCCGGCAATGGCGACCTGTACGGCGCGTTCTCCCATCCATTTCAGGCCCTTGCAGGCCTCTTTAAAGGCCCCTTCTCCGCGTTCAGCGTCATGAATGGCCGGATCATGGGAATCCAGCGAGACACGCAGCACCATCCGTTCGCCATAGTGCGCCGCCAGCCGGTCTAGACCCTGCTGGATGCGCGGCCGCATCATCGGGCGCATGGCATTGGTCAGCAGGAGCAGGCTGTGCCCATCCGACAAAACATCTTCCATGATGTGGAGAATATCCGGGCACATGAAGGGCTCGCCGCCCGTAATGCCGATCTCGATGGGCTGGTCGATCTCGTCGAGGAACTGCCGCACATCAGATCGGCTGAGATAAACCAGTCGGTCATTGCGGGGTGAACTTTGAATGTAGCAATTGGTGCATTCAATGTTGCACAGCGTTCCGGTGTTCAACCAGAGCGTCTTCAAGCCCGTCCATCCGACGCTGGCGCGGGTCTCGCCCTTCGCCGTCACGTTCGGGTCAGAAAATTTCGTCGGGGTATAATCACTATCGGCCATTCATCTACGTTTAGCGCGATCCGGCGGCGCTTCCAGCGGTTTTGCAGCAGCACACCCTAACGTGAAGATTGCCGTACTCGTCGTGAGCGCTAGTTTGGCCGTCATGTCTGAAACCACCCAGCAGCAAGTGTTCGAAATGCTCACCTCAGGCGATGATGGCCGGGTGTGCAGAGACATTCCCGACAGCGCCTGTCGCGAAGAGGCCGGCAATTTCTTCACCCATGTTGCCAGCCTGTCGACCAGCAAGATCTCGGATGGGCTGATCGACCCCAAGCTTGTATTGAGCTGGTTGATGACCACGCTGGGCGCACCGGGCTGGATGATCGGCCTGCTTGTCCCCATACGCGAGGCGGGAGCGCTGTTGCCGCAATTGTTCACGGCCGCCGCGCTGCGCCGCCTGCCCCAGCGCAAGTGGGCCTGGTCAGTCGGCTCGGCAGTCCAGGGATTGTCAGCGGCCAGTATGGGGCTCGCAGCGTTTTTCCTGGAGGGTAAGACGTCGGGTTACGCCATCCTTGGCGCGCTGGCGGTTCTCGCGCTCGCGCGGTCGGTCTGCTCGGTCACCTACAAGGACGTTCTGGGCAAGACGGTCTCCAAATCCCGACGCGGAACAGCAACCGGCGCGGCCAGCACGGTAGGCGCTGCAGCGGTCCTGATCTATGGCGCGCTCCTGGCCGTCGGTTGGGTCGACCGGATGAGCCTCGTGATTGGCGGGCTGTTGCTCGCGGGTGGGCTCTGGATGACGGGCGCAGCGCTTTTCATGACATTGGAAGAAGAACCGGGATCGACCGAAGGCGGAGGCAACCCCATCGAATCCTTCCGGGACAACTTCAAGCTGCTCGCTGAAGACCAGCAATTGCGCCGTTTCATCCTGGCCCGTGGCCTGTTGATCTCAACTGCACTTGCTCCGCCCTTCATGGTCGCGATGGGCGCAAGGAACAAAGAAGCTGACCAAATGCTTGGGGGACTCGGCTTGCTCGTTATTGCATCTGCGGGCGCAGGCCTGCTCAGCTCCTATGTCTGGGGCCGGCTTGCCGACCGGTCGAGCCGGAAAGTGCTGATCCTGACAGCGGCCGCAGCAACGCTTGCCCTGTTGACGACACTCGGCCTGAATGCGGCGGGGCGACTGCAGGATGTCTGGGCACTCCCGCTTGTTCTGTTCGTTTTGATGATAGCCTATCAGGGCGTGCGCCTTGGTCGTTCCACGCATCTGGTGGATATGGCGAGCCAGGACAACCGTGCGGCCTATACCGCCCTTTCCAACACGATCATCGGCACGCTGCTCATTCTTGGTGGCGGGTTCAGCATCGTTGCGCACATGGCAGGAGAAGCAGCGGTCCTCGGCTTGCTCGCCGTTATGAGCGCGCTCGCCATTCCGGTCGCCATGGGTCTTGAGGAAGTGCAGGAGCGCTGACGCCTATTTATCGAGGCACCAGCGCAGGATGGCCTTCTGGGCGTGCATGCGGTTCTCGGCCTCGTCAAAGACAAGGCTCTGTGGCCCGTCAATGACTTCGGCGTCGACCTCTTCGCCCCGATGCGCCGGCAGACAATGCAGGAATTTCGCACCGCCAGCGGCCATCTCCATCAATTCTTCCGTCACCGCATAGGGCTCAAGAATTTCAAGGCGGCGTTCAGCGTCTGCATCGCCCATGGAGACAAATGTGTCGGCAATCACGACGTCGGCGCCGGCCACGGCTTCTTCCGCAGTTTCATAGAGGTCGATCCGGCCCTGCAGGTCGCGGGCGATTTCAATATCCTCATCATCCGGCGCGAAGCGCGCAGGCGTGCCAATGGCGAGAGAATAGCCAAACTTCGGCGCGGCATGGATCAGGCTGGCGCAAACGTTGTTGCCATCGCCAACCCAGGCCAGCCGCGCACCTTCAAGTGTGAGGCCATGCTCTTCCAGTGTCTGGAGGTCCGCCATGATCTGGCAGGGATGCGAACGATCTGTCAGGCCGTTGATGACCGGCACGGTGGCATGCTCGGCAAAGGTCTCGACATCGGAATGATCATTGGCGCGGATCATCACCGCATCGACGAAGCGCGACAGGACGCGCGCAGTGTCTTCCACCGTTTCACCCCGTCCCAGCTGCATGTCATTTGATGTCGCGGTGATCGACGAGCCGCCCAGCTGGCGCATCGCCATGTCGAAGGAAAAGCGCGTCCGGGTTGAGGATTTCTCGAAGACCATTGCCAGCGTATGGCCTTCCAGCGGGGCCCCCGTGTCCACCCGTCCCTTTGGCCAACCCGCACGTGCTTTCTTCATCACATGAGCCATATCCAGGATCTCGCGCAGTTCGGCGGACTCCAGATGCCAGAGGTCGATGAAATGGCGCGGGGCGGTTGAGCTTGTCATCCGGAGATACTCCTGAGGCGGGCGGGAAAGCGGGGCAGATAGCCTGTTTCAGACAATTATTCCAGTCAGGCCGGGCGATTGCACCAGCTTTTGGACAAGATGAATAAATTCTAATTGAGAATGACTTGCAAACATCCGACAGGCATGAAATACATAAGTTGAGAACGAGTCGCAAATCAACAGGAGCGCCCCATGTGTCTGCCAATTGATGATACCGCTATGCTTTGCTGGCTGAAGAGCCAGATGACGGTTCTGGAAGCCTGGCGAAACGAGCTGACTTGCCGCCCGGACACTACCGAAACGATGATCAATCGTGTGGAGCAGCACTACACATGGTTGAGCGAAGAAATATCCCGCCTGGATACGCCCCGGCGCGCTGCCTGATACCCCTTTGCCGCAACGCAGGGCGAGGTTTTGCCCACCTCGTTTCCTCCCATACGCTCACCTGCGTTGCGGCAATTCCTTTCCGAAACTCCCCCGCAGATCGATACTGGCGAAGATGACGTGATTGCCCTATGTCACGGGCAC
>TARA_R100000935_G_scaffold55862_1_pt1 | contig 13906 bp, 11 predicted proteins | sample TARA_R100000935 | Tara Oceans TARA_R100000935 (sample SAMEA2621502) | marine metagenome | biome: marine biome (ENVO:00000447); feature: surface water layer (ENVO:00002042); material: "saline water (ENVO:00002010), including plankton (ENVO:xxxxxxxx)" | depth 5 m | reverse complement strand
GAAGTAGAACCTGTAGTAGAAACAGAAGTAGAACCTGTAGTAGTGCAAACAGAAGCACTTCTAAGCGATGGGGATCAAGCAGAAAACTATAATGCTGCGGGTTTCCTTAAAGAGTTACAGAGAGGCGTTTCAGCTACTGATCTTGTAACCTTGATGTATGAAGGTGGTGTGGAAAAACTTAACGTAGATGGAAAAGTCTTTGATTTTAAAAAGCAGGTTGATAAAAATGTATCACCTCAAGAGATTATAGATTACCTACTCACAGGCGAAGTAGTTAGGGATATTGGTGCGGTTAACTCAACTTTGGCGGGTGTAAACTTCGGGCTTACCAATTTATTAGGTATACCGTTTGAGGCGGCTAATTGGGTGACACGTAAATTAGAGCAAGGTGCGAAAAAAGCCTATAGTGCTGTGACGGGTAAAGAAGTTAGCCTTAAGCCTGAAGATTTATTATTTAGCCAAAAAGAACATTTTCTTAGTGGCGGTAATATAAGGTCATATTTCCGTGAGGTTGGTATTGATATACCTGATAGCAAGCGTGAAATACCAGAAGAATACAGAGGATTATTTCAAGTAGGTAGGGTTGTAGGGGAAACTGCTATACCTGCCTTTAAATTGTATCAAGTAGCATTAAGTAACGTAATTAAACTTGCCACTACACAAGGGGCTAATATGCACCCCTTTATAATTAACTTGGCTAAAAACCCTACAAATACCCGCAATGCTGAAGTTATAGCTACTATTGGTGCGTCTGGTGGTGCGGCAGTGGCAGAGAGTATTGCCCCTGATAACCCGTACTGGATGATGGGTGCTGAAATTATAGGTTCTATGACCCCTGGTGCTGCAATAACAGTTGCTAAAGAAACTTTGAAAGTTACTCCCCTAGCTATGGTAGGCAGAGCTTTAAAAAAAGTGAGTGCAGGAGTTACTACTGAAGCAGCGCGTAAAGCCGCTGCACAAGAAATTCTTATTACCTTACAAGCTGTTAAAGATGAGTTATTAGAAACAGCTAGGATTGCCACAAACGAAGGCAGAATGGCAGATGCGAAGGCAGCTACCGAAGAAGCTAATCAATATACTGTAAGAAAAGTCTTAAGTGAATTAAAGAATTTAGAAGTTGAACCTACAGGTTTTACAAACAAGCCCTTACCTGCGGGTACAGCTACAGAAAATTCAGGTTTAATTGGTATACAAAACAACCTGATGAGAACGAGTGATAAATTTAAAGCTGCTATGAATGCTCAAATTAGCGAAGCTCTTGCCAGTATGCATATCATGTCCAGTAAATTGTTAAAAGGTGACGGTACTAGCCGTATGGGGGAGTTACTTCAAGGACGTTACATACAAACTATTCTAAAAAAGGAAATGGTTGATAAATCTGAAGCTATAAAAGAAGCTTTAGAGAGAATCCCAAAAGGCGATATGGAAGCTGCCTCTGTAGCGGTTCAAAACATACTGCGCGAAGGTAAGACTAACTTGCGTAATATGGAAACATTCTGGTGGGAGAGGGTAGATAAATCCATACTCGTAGATGTATCTGAAGTAGCAAAATCTATACAGAGTCAAAAAGCTAAAGTACCACGCGGAGCCACTATAGCAGAAGGTGAAGCTAACGTAGTATTAAACGAGTTCTTAAAAAGAGCCAATAATGGTGATGCAATTAATATTGGCGAAGTATTAACTTTCCGTTCCTACTTCTTAAACCTATCGCGTAAAGCTAAAGCAGAGGCTAACTTTTCTGCTTCTGATCGTTATGATGAAATAGCAGGTTCTGCCATTGATGTATTAAACAAGCTAGATGGATATGATAAAGACACTATCGGAATGGCTAGGGCGTTTAGCGTTAGATTAAATCAAACCTACAATAGATATTGGATTAAGGATACACTGGCGAGTGCGTCTGCTGGTGGTACAATTAAAGACCCTCGCTTAACACTAGAGAGTGCAACATCAGGTACTGCGGCAGAAACTAATCTTAATTTAAGAGATGCTCAAGAAGCAGCTATTTATACAGATTCTGCGGCTATTGGTACTAAAACACAATACGATATTGATCAGCAAATTGCAGAAGCTAAGAAGGCTGCTTCTAACATAGAGCCTGAGTTAAATACTCTTGATCTTGAGCTTACAGATCAAAGCGATCCTACTATGTATCAAGCTATTAAGAACTTTAGACAGATGTCCTTCGAGCCTACACAAACTGCTAAAAGAATGCGTGTTGTTGATAAACCTAAAAATGCAGATGAGATTGCAGATATGGATGCAGACGGTAACATTATACTTGATCCAATTAAACCTACAGCAAATAATACAGAAGCACCCATAAATAATTTCCCTGACGAAGGTTTATATTCTTTAAACAATGAAGATGTATATGGACAGTTGCAAATCAATCCTCAGAAGCAGTCTTTGACTGAAGGTATGAATGAAGCGCAGACCATAGCTCTGCAAAACGATATTAGAAACTTAGCTGATAATGCCAGCAGGGAGGGTATACCAACTACAGAAGCTCTAAATCGTTGGTTGGCGGATAATGCTGCCTTGGTTGAACGCTTTCCTGGCGTTAAAGCTAGAGCCACTGAATTATTAGTTGCTCAAGAGGATGCAGCAAAGTTATTTGCTAAGATCGATAACTTTAAAAACACTGAAAACTTTAATAACAAAGTTGGTGAAATATTCGCTTCAGATACTCCTGAAAAAAGTTTTACCCAACTAGCAGATGATATACGAACTTCTGCTAATAACCAAGGAATAGACCCTAAAAAGGGATTGGATCAACTTAGGGCGTCTACCTTTGATATGATGCTTACAGCTTCCCTTAAAGATGATGGTACCTTGGACTTCATAAGTTTAGGTAATCAGTTATTTGCCCCTATGGACACGGCTTCATCAGGTTTAACTCGTATGGACGTAATGGTACAGAATGGTTTAATGGAGACAACTACGAGTGAAGCTGTAGCAGCATTCATATTCAATGCAATTAGAATAGAGAAAAGTATAGAAACACCTGCGATATTTAATCAGGTCATGCAGGATTCTGAAACTATGATTAATAATATTGCTAGATTAGCGGGTGCAAACATAGGTGTCCTATTTGGTCGCGGTGATGCAAGTCTACAAGCAGCCTCTATCGGTTCAGCTTTTATGAAAAACTTAGTTGATAAGCTTCCAAGGCAAAAGACAAAGGAGCAGATGGAGTATCTATTTCTAAACCCTAAGATAATGGCAGAATATATATCCAAAAATCCCGTAATACAAAAACGTGCCACAGATACTATTAAGGCAGGTTGGAATAATGTTAAAAGAAGAGTATCTGATAAAGGCTTTGTAGGGGCTTCTGCTAGTTACATATGGGATGGCACAAAGTATGTGGCAATAGGTACAACTAAAAAAACCATTAACTCCCTAGAGAACCCAACGTCAGCTTCGGTACGTGGTTTTGTGAGTGACGGGGATGTTGATCCAGATAACTTACCTTCTAGCTTAGATAATCAAATGCAAGAGGCTTTTCAATAAAAGAAACCCCCCACTATTTCTAGCAGAGGGTTTCAACCAACGAACAGATGACCAATCAATCTGTTCAATATTAATATACTAAATTAGAGCCTACAGGTCAAGCGATCTGTGGGCTTTTTTGATATAAAACATGTACTTAAGGTTATATTTATACACCACAAGAGCCACCTGTACCAGTGATGTCACAGATGTCATGTGTCTCTACATGTTCATCAAATTCTTCACCTAATTTATCAACTGCTTCTTGGTAAGGTACTGAAGTTAAAGGCTGTCCACCACGACTTCCATCAGGGTAACACGTAAATCCACGCAGTCTAGGAGCATACTTTGCAAGTGTATTAGCAAACTTTTCCACTGTGCCTTCATTGTTAAGTTTAGAACCCCATGAAGGTAGATTTATGGTAGATGATATAGACATATCAACGTAGTCCTGTACGTCTGCTTGGAAGGACATACGGCGTTCATAGTCTTCTGCCAAGTCTAAGGCACTCTCTACATTATCTGGTTGAGCGCCGTACCTATCAATCAACGTCTGTGCAGCACTATCAACCACATACTGATATACCCAGCGATTAGTACCCTTTAGGTAACGGCGCTTATAAGCAACAGCAAATATAGGCTCAACGCCAGTGGACGTACCAGCGAGTATACCAATACTTCCAGTGGGTGCAATTGCACGGTTCGCAACTGGTCTAGATATTGAAAATGCATCTGCTGTTTCTCTTGAGACTTTGTCGCTGACACCTCTGTAGACTTGTAACCAGCTATGTAATTCTGGAGTAACTTCATATTTTGATCCCCTCTGGATTAACCATTCATGCATACCCATTAAGCCCAAACCTAATCGGCGGTTCTTTTCACGGACTTTATAGACTTTATCGTAAGGTAATTTAGCCTTCAATGTTCCACAAATAAGGAACTTGGTAGCTAGAGCTACAACGTTAGACATTTCATCAATGTCCGTAATGCGGCCCATATTAACAGACCCTAAGTTGCAGACGTCCGAGTCAGAATCCGATGTAACTTCGGTGCAAGCGTTACGAAGGGTTTCATTTTCTTTATCAAAGAAATTAAAGCTAAATCCAGGCTCTGCTGTTTGCATAGCTTGTTTAACATTTTGCATAAAGACTTCGCCAACTTCACCCGTTTTGTAATAATTTAACAGCCACTCTGTATCATAATTCACTGAGATATTTGTCATGTCCAAAGGCGCTGGGTAGTTGAAGTCTTCCTGTTTTATATCCCACAAAGTCTTTCCTGTGCTACCCACAGGCATAGAAGCCCAATCCTTAGCTTTTAGGAAGTCATGAATATCTCCGTGTTTCCAGTTCAAGGAAGCGTAAATGGCTGACCTGCGGCTACCACCTTGCATAACCTTTGAACCAATGGAATTTATCATTTCCATTTTAGGTATTGGCCCAGAGGCAGTACCACCAGTTTTTGATATAGGTGTACCAGATGCTCTGTATATAGAATAATCTATACCAATTCCGCCCCCTGTCATTAAACAGTTTTCAGACTTCCAAGAAAGATTAGCCCAATCTTCTCGACTATCTTCTTCAGCCTTTAGCAAATAACAGTTATTAAAGAATTTGTTAGGACGCCCAGCGTAGTACAGATAACGCCCACCAGGGATAAACTTCATTTCCCGTACATATGTAATTAGCTGGTCTACTTCCTCTTTAGTAAGCAAGTCTCCACAAACATCATTTATTAGGGTTTTTGCCAGTGCATCCCACGTCTCTGCACCTTCATGTCTGTACTTATGATTAAATATGTCTTCAGAGAATTTGGATCGAAACTCTGGGTTTAGATTAGATTTGAACGCACTCATTTATTGGTCTCCACTAGGTCTTTTAAGTTACATTTCTGGTAGTTTGGCCCCTTCAACACTTTGCCTTGGGTATCCTTTAGAGGTCTTCCATCATCCCCTAGTTTGCTCATGTTGCTTATATGCACACGGCGTATTGCTTCCATTACGTCCCAGCCATAAGTAGCTGCGTAACCCGCTATTGTTATTATTCCATCAGCTAATTCTTTTAGCATTGCCTCTGGACTGTTACCCAAGCAGCTCTCATCGAAAATCTCTTGAAATTCCTCACGTATAAACCCAAAACGGGCTTCTTCTAAGGAGAGGTCTTCCATCCAAACTTGATCTAAAGGCTGATCCATACGCAGGGCAAATTCACGTACCATGTCTAGTGGCGTAGGCTTATCACTCATTTTTATTTACTTTCTAAAGGTTCGTTGGACGGTAGATAGACTTCTACGTGGCAACCACATTTAGGGCAGGAAAGGGTTGACACTATTGAGTACTCGTCACAGTCCTCGCAGTCGTGATCGCCACCCCAAATCAATTCTGTGGTGCAGTGCCAACAGTTCATAGATGTTCACCTCGGCTATGCATTTCAATCAAATCCTCTATAAAGAATTTCATCTTATTAAGGTCATAAGAGATAGATGTTCCGTCTTTTTCACCCAATCGGTAACAAGCCTTAAATATATCACCTCGTGACTTGCTCATGGCTTTTTGAGATATTAAATGCCGTAGCTCGGTAGCATGGCTAGGAAGTTGGAAATAGGACGTGGACAAGCCGTCACTGGCTACCTTGTTTCTATCCTTAATATGAGTCGTGACTTCATAACCAACTTGATCCTTGGTTTCCCATTTTATCATTAGTGAACCTTTTTTGTATTGAACTTGATTATTTTACCGTTTTTATTTTCAGAGACAGCTTCTACAAGCTCCTCTGAAGGTTCAAACTCAATGGAAAACTCTTCCTCTTCATTATTGACAATTTCGTCAGCAAAAAGGCGGAGCTTGTTTAGCTCTCGGATAAAATAGCCTTCTTTAGCAAATACACCGACTTCATTTTTACATTTACTAATAATTCCATTTACTACGTCTAAGTAGTATTCCTGTTGATCATCCGACATTGTTGAGGATAAGTTGTAATCAACCTCAACATCTAAAATATCGTTAATTTGATCAATTAGTATATTTAATCTTATTGTGTTATTTTCGATCTTACTCATAGGTTTATCCTTTTATTAATTGGAAGAAATGATCAGCATCCATCACTGCTAAGGGTTTCTTGCGATCAGCTTTAATTATAACCAAAGGCTCAATTCCTTTTGGGCAATTTGATGTTGCTTGATCCATTATTTTATAGAACGCGAATGCTTTATGGGCCTTACATTCAACAGAATAGGGAAAGAGGCGTCTGGCGGCAGGAGACAGTTGAACGTCTTCGCCGCCAGCGCCAGAAGAGGTGCTTTTTACATCATCAGGGAGAAGCGCAGTAGGAAAGAGAGATAGTATTTTATCTCTAACCCACTGCTGATGTTTGCGCCCCTTTGCCTTGCCGCTGGCTGTGCTTATAGCCATTTCGGGCAATCTAATATGGAGAAATCACCCCAGCCAGTACCAAATTCTTCCTTGGCATTACCTTCAGCGATTAATCCTAAAGTTCTATGCATTTGTTCAGTAGCTTTTTCCATAAGTTCAGGGCCAACTACGTGCAAATGTGAGATGTAGGGAGAGGACTTCTCACAGGCAATAAAACTAAACTCTTGGATGTCTAAATCAGCAAGCTGACACACATAAACATAAAACGCTGCTTGTATATGATAACCCCACTTAAAGCATTCTAATTGACCAAAACCACGAGGACTTGCATCCAGAGTAGTTTTAACATCATAGACCGTTTGTTCTGACCTAATCATCAAATCTGGTCGCGTTTTAAGCATAAGCCCTGAGATTGGGTCTGAAGCAAATATACTAACTTCATTTTCACGATCAGCATGACGTAAGGCATCCTTACACACAGGATTATTCAACGCACCTTTAGCAATGCGCTGGGCTACATTATACTCAACTTCTGTGAGCAGAACCTGATCACCTACCATCTCCTCTTTCATAGCCTTAAAAGCAGCGCTTGCTTTAGTTTTTGGCCCCTTTACCACTAGATCAGTTAGATGTTCTTCTAATAAGAGTGCATGAACAGCAGTACCCATTGCAAAAGCTGGATTATTGGGATTGCGTTTTTCGCCCTTCCAATGTGCCAATGACTTTTTATAAACAGATTTAACTGCGCTAGAGGATATACCAGCCGTAGCGTGGTATACCTCATTGCTCATGTTTGTAATTATACCCATTTAAGCGAAGTCAGTTTCTAACTCGCCTAAAACCTCTGCTGCATTATCCATCAATGCATCTTCAGCCTTACCCATATGGGCTTGCTTATAGGAGTCTTCAATACGAGAGTTTTCAGAGTTAACAAGCTCTTTAACGGCTAACAAGCTGTCATAGATGACTTGATCCATCATCAACATATTATCAAGTTGAGGCTTAAATCTCATTACATAATATACAGCGCCCTTATCAGTTTTAAACTTTTCAGTATCTAGGATACATTCGAAGTCCCATAGATTGCTATCTGTTGGCATTTTTTTGATAACATCATGATAGAATGGGCCATAATTCTTACGCTTTAAGGATAGAACTACGGGTTGGTTTTCAATAGTAACTTCTTTACCAGCGGCAGTCTTACCTGTGTAACTAATAAGTCCGCGCACAATCCGATAACGATCTCTTCCGTCAAGTTCTTTGCGCTGATCAGGCGTCATTGCAATCGACTCTTCGTATGTTGGTACACCACACATCACACCCCCTAATTGATCACGGGCTTCTTGACGCTGATTTACTACCAGGAGAGATTTATTAATTAGCTTTCTGTCACCCCAATGCTGATATTGGATGTGATTTGAGAAGGCTCTAAATTTTACATTGTCTTTCGCATAAACCCGTTCACCGCCCGAATTTAGAAAGAATGCACCTAAAGGAATTTGCACTCCTTGGGCATCTTCACCTGCGGAGTTGATCTTTAATGTGGGTATGGACGGGCCTTTTACGGGTGCTGCTGTACCAAGTTCTTCGCTTAGTTCTGCTATTGAGAAGCCATCTGTCTTAAGTGTGATTTCGTTCATTTAGTATTTCCTTTACTATGGACATTCATTATACCTTAGTTAAGTGTTTTTATCAACTATATTCTTCTTGATCAAGCCAATTACTGCCATGCGAAATTTCAATGTCTAATGGAACTATCATATTGTAATTAAACAGTTTTTCAGCTTCTTGGGATACTTGGGTCATCGCCTCGGTTAAAATAAATTTAACTTCTTCAATTTCATCAGGATGGGTGTCTACTACAAGGCTGTCATGTACTGTTAAAATCAGTTTTGACTTAAGAAATTGGGACTTGAATAGTTTAAAAGCGCGTATGCAAGCTAACTGAACTAAGTCAGCACTAAACCCTTGAACTGGATAGTTTAGTATCTGCGTAGCATTCGTAACCCTTTGATTTTTAGTACGTTTAACATTGGGCCAAAAGTATTGTCTGCCACTAGGGGTTTCAACAGTACCATTCTGTAGAGTTCCATCCATCAAAGTTTGATGCCAAACGTGTATACCTTTGTATATATCATAAAACCTATTGAAGTAGGCTTTAATATGGTCAGGCATACCATAGCCTGTACCGCCGAATAATGGCTGGAAGGATGCCCACTTATGACCTTGACGTTCATCTTTTGTTACATCAGGTGCGGGCTTTTTTAGACATATACTAGCTGTCTGCCTATGTATGTCTTTGCCGTCAAGAATGTCTGCTATACCTTGACTATCTCTAGACAGTTCGCAAGCCGTTCTAAATTCAAGCCCTGAGTAATCACTTTCTAAAATCTGACCGTTTTCAAATCGACTTACAATACACTTACGGACGGGAAATCCACGCTTAGGCATGTTCTGTAAGTTAAGTGTAATTCCACCACCACTACTTAAACGTCCAGTGGCAGCTATACATTGATTAAAGTTTGCATGGAGAAAACCAGTTGCTCTAGTACCTCGGATGATACCTGCAATAAAGCTATCTAAGTATACCATTACAGCATTTAGTCGTGACATTTTAGTTAGAAACTCAACTGCACGAAGATTACCTTTGCCTTCAGCCTGGGTGATTAGGCCTAGAATTGTCGCTTTATCCGTCTTAAATCCATTGATACTAACGTCATCAGTACCAGTTGGTGTCATTTTAAGTCCTGCTGTAGCGCCTGTACTAGCGTAAATTGCACCTCTGCCAACGCACGTTTTGCATTTAGTACGGTTAACATAGGGATCACCTGTTGTTCTGTACTTCTTACCTAGCCGTATTTTTGTAACAACTTTGAACTTCTGTGTTGACCCTATACCACCGCAATCACAGCATTGGACTGCTTGTGTCTTTTTTACTACGCTCGTAGTTTTTCTTACTGCTTCAATAAACTGGTTAGAGGTCATAAAGGGTGGTCTGAAAGCTTTGCCGTCTTCACCTGTACCAATATTGAAGATATGTTTGTGTTCTTTTTTATCAATAACTTCACGCGAATAAACTACTTTAGTCATATCAGCACCCGAATTTAGATTAATCGGAGTGTCGCCCATCAGTTCTTCAACTAAGTTATTTAGGCTTTGGGTAAGCTCTGCCTTTTCCGTTTCAAACAGAAGCTTAACTTCGTTTAATGCTTCCGTATCAATCTTCACTCCGTTCATCTCGATTTCGCACAAGAAAAGCAGCATTTCATTCATAAATGGAATTACAGTCTTCAGGGAACTATTATGTTTCCGTTCAAGAATGTCCTGTTGTGCAAGGAAAAGTTCACCTGTGGCTTTAACATCTGCCTCGGCATACTCATTAACTATATCCAAAGGCATCGACTCAAATCCTACGCCTGATTTAAATAACTCATCAACCAAATCTGATTTTTTAAAGCTTCTAGTCTTCCGTCTAATCGCAGACTCTTTTAGAGAAAGTCTTCTTCGTTGGCCTTTGGCTAACAAATACTCACAAATCATGGTATCATACACCAGAGGCGGTATTATGAAGCCCATCTCTTGAAGCCACTCAATATCAAACTTAGCGTTATGACATATTATACCTTCGGCTGCATTAAGTAAGGTTTCAAGATGATCTACAGGATCACAGCCTTTATATTCATCATGATACCAAATCAACTTATGAACAGTGTCTACTGTATCTAAACCCAGCCATCCGTAATAAGCACCTACACATTTGTTAAAAGGGTTTTTAGGTGAGTTATCTAAACGGTTTGAGATTGTTTTGACTGTGGTTTCTAAATCTAAAACAAGCCACTTCTTATCTGCATCAAACTCCATAACGAGAAGTCTTTCCGTTTAGATTGCAGATAACTACTCCGTGCCAGCCCGATATTTTATTCTTCATAACATTAATATATCGAGTACTGTCGTTTAGATTATTTTTATCTATTGCAGCTCCAACGCCAATGAGTAAGTCACACTCAGATTGCTTACCCACTTTGCTACCTTCTAGCATTGACATGGTTAAAATAGTTTTACCTTCTGCATCTCCCGAACACTGGGATACTCCGATTACAGCACAATTATGTTTCTTAGCTAATTCTCGTAAGCGATAATATAAGTCTCGAAGGCGTTCATGCCCGCTGTTAAACTGTTGAGTTAATGCGATTTTATCGGCCATATCCACGATACAAATATCTGGAGCCTTTAAAGCTAAAAATTCATCTAACTTTGATAGTTCCCATCCGTGGGATTCAATGAAAAGTAAGTTACCACTTATGCTGTTGAATTTTTCTTCAGCGGCTTCTGGATCAAATATTACTTCTTCTTTACTTAAATTATTATACGCCATGAGCGCCCTAAATTTGGTTCTCTTTCCAAATTCTTCATTAGCAATATAAACTACCTTTGCACCTTGGTGACAGAAACCATCAGGGCTGGCGCAAAGTGAGACGGCGAGAGCAGTCTTACCTACATTGGAGTAGGCGGCTATAACTCCAAACTCACCTCTTGCAATGCCATAAACATGTTGCGCTAGGGTAGGGATGTTAAATCTAAATCTATTATTATTAGAAACTGTTGCTAACATTTCATGAACATCAGCAGTGACTATACACTCATCAAAGTCAAAAGTATCAACGAAACCTCCTGATACTTTTGATAACAGGACGTTAAGAGCATCCATTGCAGTTGTATCGCCTTCGGACATCTTAATACCGAGGTTAGCTATGTCTAAACCAATAGATTGTCTCCAAAGGTTTTCAATTACATCTCCAGCTATTTCAGTATTCAAATTAGGTGCAGCACTTATACTGTTTGCCAGCGCCTCAATTTCATCTGTCCAAGCACCTGTTGAGCTAGGGTTCTGAGATCGCCAGTAAGAAAACATTTCCGTGGAAGTAATATCAGTGCTAAATTTATCGTGCATAGATACAATGGTTTGATAAAGTTCTTTAACACCATCTTCAAATAAACTTGGGCGTAGTGTAGCTCTGTTATCGTTATAAAATTCGTAATTAAGGCAATTCTTTAATAATGATTGGTACATTTTACTCTTTCAATATGTGTCCCTGGGAACATGTCTTAGTTGTTGTTGGTAATCACTAACTAGCGATTTAAACAACACCTTACAATATTGTTAAGCAAAAAAAAACCCCCAATTAAGGAGGCCTTTAATTCTATTATATTTATAGATTAGTTAGAGCGGAATTTCATTTTAGATAAGTCCACTTTATTAGAGCCTCTTCGATCACGAACTTCTACTTGGAAGTGTATGACATTTTTCATCTCAGCAGTGTATTCTTGTATCAGTTTTATTAGATTATCTTCAACATCAGCGGCTTCTCGATAACCACCTTCTATATCTAGGTCTAATATAGCAATTGCTCTAATCTTCTTCATTGGTATTCTCCAGTTTATATAATATTGCCTAACGGCATTTTTATTCAAGAATTACTTAAATGCTCTAAAGCATAAGCCACTTGAGGGCGCAATGTATCTTTTGCAAAATATAATACTCTTTTTTGCAAAAGATATTATTATACTACTGGAGGTGCATGAGCAGGGCAACACCAACTGGATACGGGTATTCCGACGCAAGTGCCTTGCGGCAAATAAGATGACACTACGCAAGGCTTATGAACGTATATTCTATGTCTATGTATTAACATATTAAATTTATTCTCCCCCTTAAATTAATACTATGATCCGATTAACTCTTTTATCCTAGATTTAGTTAACAATTTTAAGTCTACACTTGTTAACCTCACTTTTACGTCCGAGTTAATACGTCTCTTAATTACAATAGCCTTACTTAATGCGTCTTTGTCAAGCACTAAGTAAGTGTTATCGTAAAACTTAATAGAATTATTTATTCCTGATGTAAGATTTGTCCCAAGCAATGCGACACCAACTAAGCCTTCTACTCTGCTCACAGAACAAGCTGATGGTATGTCTTCAACTAGGATCGCAGTTTTACCAACGCCTATATGTACGCCTTGAGGTATTTTACCATACGTCACCCACTTAGCTGCCCTAGAGGCTCTTAGAGAGCGTCCTACAGCCCCTTCACCGCTGTAGAATACTACTCTATCCGCTGAAGGGTCATAACGTACCCTGATGTACCCGTTTTGATAGGCTTCCAGGCTGTTGACCTGATTTAAGTACTCTAAAGCTGGTGGATGGTTTTCTAAGGAAGTCGTAATTGAGGGTAGAGGTCTTTTATAGACGTCTCTGGTCTGAACTTGTTTACCTAAATAGTTTTTAGCAGAGGATAGATTACGTCTACCAGAATATATACCTTTACCCTCGCAACTTGCTCTATAACAATTCCACATTAGTTTACCGTCCATTTTTGACAGTGCTAATTTCTTTTCGCCATAACAAAACGGGCAGGTAATAACTACTGCATCACCTTCTCGGATTTTAATCTCTTTGATTATTTGTAATTGTTCGGCGTATGTCATAAGTCATTCTATAGGTTACTGCTTGTCTGTCCCCTCATAGGGACAGCGTCAGCTTATCTACTTATTTACTTCTGTCAACACTTAACTAATGTTTTTAATAATGCTTAACTAACAATTTAGTTAATTGTGTTTAAAATCAATTAGCTGTTAACAGGTATTTATACCTTATTAATAATTAATCTTGCAATCTATTGATTTTAAACAATTAAAATACAAAACCTGTTAATCAATTGGTCGTAGGTTCGATCCCTACCGTCGGAGCCATGTACTTAATTTAATTATATAAAATCACTTATGTGATCACATATTGTCATTGCACATTGGCCGATTGCATAGTGCAATTATGACAATATATAATCACAAATATAATAGATTATTTCTATATATCTTTGAGGCTAGGCTTGAAATGATTCTAGTGTGAAATTGGGACTGGTTAGGGTGTAAATCTGAATTGGTTAGGAATAACTAATGTATTACTTGTATTCCTAAACTGCTTTTAGAATAAAAAAAGGCCGTTACAAAGTTATCTTGCAACGGCTTAAATGTGTTGGAA
>TARA_R100000935_G_scaffold4166_1_pt1 | contig 13927 bp, 12 predicted proteins | sample TARA_R100000935 | Tara Oceans TARA_R100000935 (sample SAMEA2621502) | marine metagenome | biome: marine biome (ENVO:00000447); feature: surface water layer (ENVO:00002042); material: "saline water (ENVO:00002010), including plankton (ENVO:xxxxxxxx)" | depth 5 m | reverse complement strand
AATATGAAACCCCAATTACTTGAGCCTATGGATGAGGCACTACTCAATCATCGCTCTTTGGTTGAAACGGTGTTTGGAGAGCTTAAAAACTTGTGCCAAATCGAACACTCACGCTATCGTAGTGTCACGGGTTTTATTACAAACTTGCTGTCAGGTTTGATTGCTTATTGCTGGTTTCCCTATAAACCCACCATCAAAAACATGCCTCAGCAGGGACAGGTAGCGACATTGTAAATAGTATCAATGAGTTACAATGTGGCTTATCCCGAACTGGGGTTATGATAGCTATCAGCTTTGGATGTACTAGCTTTGCCCCTGACCCATTCTCTACGTAGAACGCAGCAAGTTTATGACCATGATCAGTAGCAAACTGTATGAGCTCATTTTTGGCACGCTTGGCATCTTGCTCTTCAGGTAACGTTTTATGGTGACTTTAGATAGGATATAGCTCTAAAACAATCTCGTTCCCTTCTGTTAATGTTGGAGCTTAACCGTGCTCGATATTTTACAAGCAATTCCTAATTGGCATCTTGCAGGGCTGTTTTTGGCGGGTATGATTGCTTTTGTGATTTCCACCATATCAGGAGGTGGCGGTGCACTTTTACTTATACCTGTCACCTCTGCGCTGATAGGGATCTCGGCTGCGCCACCCGTGATTAATTTAGGTAATTTCATTAGTCGCCCTTCACGTCTTTATTTATTTTGGCATCATATCGACTGGTCGCTAATAAAGTATTATGCGCCAAGCGCTATCGTTGGTGCGTGGTTAGCTGCATTATTATTTAGCCGTCTTGATGGGAGCTGGATTCAGTTATTAGTGGGTGCATTTTTGATATCTACCGTCTTGCAGTATCGTTTTGGCAAAGTAGAAAAATCTTTTAATATGCCTAAACTGGGGTTTGTGCCTTTAGGTTTTATTACGGCGTTCATTAGCACACTCGTCGGCGGTTTGGGTCCTGTGCTCAATCCTTTCTATATGAATACGGGATTACAAAAAGAAGATTTAATCGCTACTAAAACAGCTAATTCATTCTTTGTAGGATTGGCTCAGATTGGTAGTTATACTTTTTTTGGCGTATTGACTGCCAATCTTTGGATTTATGGCTTTGCTTTAGGGCTTGGTGCTGTGGTTGGCAACATCATTGGTAAGCGCTTTTTAGCAGGTATGAATATCAAGCAGTTTAGAGTGATGCTGATCCTATTAATGGTCATTAGTGGCGTAGTGATGATTGTCCAAAACGTCATGATTCTGTTTTAAATTAAACCAAAGTTATCTGACAGTGAATATATTCATTATCACTGCTAGAGCTAACAATACTGATGTAAAAACAAGCTACGCGGACCATAGCTGAAACGCGGGATACTCAGATAGGGATAGATAACTAAGAATTCATTCGAGGCATGGTTGCCTGTGCGGTACTAATTCTAAATAGTGAGCAGCAAGCAAACCTTTGCCACCGTATTTACTCATGGTCCCACTGTTAAAAAGTCTTTAGTAGAGTTATTAAGCCATATACCTCTTCTGCGGGAAGCTGAAAATGAGCTGTCTGTTATGTTTAATCAAGACTTTCTATAGTCATCCGTCCAATTATTTCACTAGCAAAACACCATAGCCGTTTTTTACTTCTTTACTAATAGGTTATACAGCTATTGATAGCACCACTTTCAAAAGCTGTCCTACATACGGTTCTAGTATTATGAAACTTACTGTAATAATCATTTGTTAAGGGATCTGTTGATTGATTTCAATATTAACTTGAGTCTGTTCAGCGCTAATCACTACTGGGTTACCTGATAGATCACCCGACTCTGCGGACGCAGTCCCACTATGGCTAACACGAGCAACGACTGCTAACTGAGTTTTGTCGCTACGGGCAGATTGTAACGTGCGTTCTGGCATCATCGCATCAAGATCGCTTAAACGGATACTGGCTTTACCTTGCTTGATGATACTAATAGGTAAACGTTTGGCGGCAAACGGAGGGCCCCCTTTCACATCACGTATCGCTACAAACAACACATCATTGGCTTTAACCAATGGTAATAGACTCGCATCAATAGAGACGGTAACTTCGATACCTTGCGCGGCTTGCTGCTCTTGCTCGATGACATTAGCACTTAGCTCATCAAGGCTCGCTAGCGCTTTACTATGGTCACCTGGTTTGGCAGCGATGCTCTCACGTAAACGCTTAATCCAACCTTGCGCTTCTGCAAAGTTACTACCACGTGCCTCACCCATTGCCATTAGCATCTGCGCACCTTCATGCTGTGGATTTTTGGCAAGGACATCTTGTAATACACGGCGGCTACTGGCATCAAGCTGACCTTTATTGGCAAAAAAGCTAATCTGCGCATAAGTGGTCGCAATCTCTTCATTGTCTGGTGACAGACGGTAAGCGCGTGACAAAGCTTCAATCGCTGAGTCGGTAGCTTCAAGCGATAAAAACAGCTCTGACAAACGCATCCAGCGATCAGGATCATCGGCATGACGATAAACGTTGGTCTGCATCGCGCTGATAAGCTGCTGGCCGTTTTCGATTGCCCATACAGGTGGCTGATCGATTTTGCCAGTCAACAAGTCATCAGCGACTTTTCCGACCTTGTCTTCGGCCGTCCACAGATCAAACACAGGCGTTCGGTCACCCACCATCAGATACGCCAGCGCAGCCAATACAGGCACCCAAACCATGAGGATCAAGCGGCTTTTGATACCAGGGGTGACCATCGGCGTGACTTCACGCTGGGCATCCAATAGTTGCCGCTCAAGCTCAAGCTTTTGGTTTTGGTAGTGAGCATCATCGATGGTGCCACTGTCTTTGTCTGTTTTTAGCTCTGCCAGACGCTCGCGAAACACCGCCACGTTGATATCTAGTAGCTGGTTGTCCACAGAAGTGCCTGATGTACGCGTGGCGCGCAGCCATGGCATGATGGTAATAACAGCAAGGAGTAAGGCAATCAGTAAGCTTAGAGCAATAAATAAGCCAGCAGTAGAGAATATGGTCATTTTTTGTCCTCGGGGCTTGTGGTGTCATGAGCGTCATTATCGGTGCTATTGGCACGCGATAGCAGACGATCAAGTTCGGCTTTTTCGGCGGCAGTCAGCTCCGAGGCGGTATTATCTACCGTCACTCTACTCTGACCGCTCGCTACCAGCTGGCGGCGACGGCTTTGCCAAAACCACCCTATCAATAATACGATCAGTAGCAATGGCGGAAAAAACCATAAAATCCATGTCGATGGACGTACAGGCGGCTTGTAGCTGATAAAATCGCCGTAGCGCTCTTGCATATAATCCCGGATTTCCGCATCACTACGTCTGTCTTTAATCAAATCATAGACTTTTTGCTTTAAGTCTTGGGCAATCGGCGCATCAGAACCTGCCAAGTTTTGGTTTTGGCATTTCGGGCAACGTAGCTCTTCGATCAATCCTCGGTATTGTGCTTCTTGTTGGACAGAATCAAAATCATAGACGTCAATCGCCGCATAGCTGGTCACACTTAGGAGACAGGCAAGTATTAAGCTCGCTACTTTTATCGTAACGGCCTTTATTGAAAGGGCTATCATTTGCACACCTCTTCAACCTGAATCGCATCTGGACTGACGTTATTATCATTGGCATCATTGAGTACCGTTAAGCAAGGCTCAATACGATCTTGCCAGTTACTCTCGTTAATCTCACCAACAATGTGCTGGCGAATAACGCCTTCACCATCGACAGTGAAAGTCTCAGGCGCACCCGTCAACCCTAAGTCCAAGGCAAACTGGCCGGACAAATCCTGAATAGACATCGAAAAGGGATCACCGCCTCGGTTCAGATAACCGAAAGCATCACCAATATCGTCTTTATAATTCACGCCAACCAGATTGACACCACGCTCTTCTAGTTGCATCAAAAAAGGATGCTCAATAACGCAAGTTGGGCACCAAGAGCCCCAAATATTCATCAAAAAGGGCTCATCAGGTAAGTTGTCATTGGTCATGATCCGACTGGTATCGGACAACAATGGCAGCTCAAACGCTGGTACTGGGCGTTCAAGCGCGGTATTGGTTACGATTTCAGTCGGCTGCCCCAAACGAAAATAAAGCATAACCATAACAGCAGCAAAGATGATCAGCGGGATCAAAAACCATATTCTAATTTGGCTTTTTTTCATTGTTCGATTACCTTTTGTTTCAGGGGGTTGCTCGGAAAAATGATTAGACTTAGTCATTTTGCTTCTCCCCTATTAGTGTCGTGTTATTAGTAGTGCTTTTAACATCTAAATCAGTAACCGTCGTAAAGCCTGACTTACTCGCTGCAATTTGTGCAGGGGTCTTGGATGTTTTGAGACGATAGCGCCTATCAAGCATACTCAGCAGACCACCCAATGCCATAATAATAGCGCCGAGCCATATCCAACGAATCAATGGCTTCACATAAATACGTACGGCCCATTTATTACTGCCTTCAGCTATAGGTTCACCAAGTGCGACGTACACATCACGCATCAGACTGTCATCAATCGCTGCTTCGGTCATTGGCATCATGCTAATAATGTAATTGCGTTTTTCAGGGTATAACGTAGTCACAGCACGGCTATCTTTACTCACTTCGACCTCAGCTTGGGTCGCATCATAGTTACTGCCTTTGACTTCGCGGAAGCCTTTAACGGTGAAGTCGTAACCTTGGACATGGACCGTTTCGCCAACACTCAATGCCACATCGCGCTCGATACTCAAGGTACTGGTAAAGGCAACACCGATGACCGCTACAATCACACCAATATGTGCCGTTTGCTGACCCCAGTAGCTTAAACGCAGCTTATTTAAGCCTTGCAAAAAGCTTGGTGCATTTTTGGTTTTGTCTTTGAAATCAACCACCATCCAGAACAGTACCCAAAAACTTACTGCTAGTGTTACACCAATATTAAGCATGGCAGATGGACTGACAAAGTAAGTGATGACTGCAGCTAATACTAGACTGCTCGCCGCAATGACCATACCAACGCCTAACAATGGACGCTTATCTTGTTTCCAGCGGATATTGGAGCCCATACCCATGGCAACCAGCAATAGCCATGTTAAAGGCACAAATAGCGCATTAAAGTACGGAGGACCTACCGATACCTGACCCAAGCTAAAGGCGTCGGCAATGATAGGATAGAGGGTACCAAGCAATACCACTAACGTTGCAATCAAAATGATGACGTTGTTAATGACTAAAAATGACTCACGCGAAACCAGTTGATACTGACTTTCAATCGTCAAACGCCAGCCACGCAGCGCAAACATCAGCAAACCACCACCGACGATGATGCCAAGAATCACTAAAATTACCAGACCACGAGTGGGGTCAGCGGCAAACGAATGCACTGAGGTAATAACCCCTGAACGTACAAGGAAAGTACCCAAGAGACTTAAGGCAAAAGCAAAGATAGCCAGCATAATGGTCCATGCTTTAAAGACACCGCGCTTCTCAGTCACTGCCAACGAATGCAGCAAGGCTAAACCGGCAAGCCAAGGCATCAGTGAGGCGTTTTCTACAGGATCCCAAAACCACCAGCCGCCCCAGCCAAGCTCATAATACGCCCACCAAGAGCCAAGAGCGATACCAACGGTCAAAAACCCCCAAGCCGCTAGCGCCCATGGACGCGACCAACGTGTCCATACTGCATCCAAACGCCCTTCCCACAATGCCGCCATACAAAAAGCAAATGGCACCGCTAAGCCCACATAACCCATATACAGCATCGGTGGATGAACGATCAGCCCAAAATCCTGCAAAAGTGGGTTGAGATCTACCCCATCTACGGGCAGATTGGGCAAGGTACGATCAAATGGCGACGAGGTAAAAATCAGCATCGCTAGCATCATGACCTGCACACCGGCCAATATCACGAGTACCCGCGCGCGCATCGACAACGGTAAGCCACGGCTAAAATAGGAGACCAGCGCGCACCACGTGGCCATGATGGTCATCCACAACAAGAGCGAGCCTTCGTGTCCGCCCCATGTCGCCGAGAGTTTATAGTACCAAGGCAACAAAGTATTAGAGTGCTGCGTGACATAGACGAGACTAAAGTCATTGAAATAAAAGCCTGCCATCAATGCAACAAATGAAAAAATCATGGCAGCAAACTGTGCCCATGCCAAACTCGGTGCCAAACGCTGCCAAGCAACATGGTCACGCATAACGCCTATCGTTGGTAATACCACCTGCAAAATCGCCAAGATTAAGGCGGCTAGCAAGGCAAAATAACCCAATTCTGTGATTAACATACGGTCTAACCCTGTTTACTCTAATATGATTTAAGCTCACTGTAACGGTTGGATTTTTATTATTGGAAACTATTGAAATTTACTGCTATCTCTAGCTCCAATTGTTTTCGAAGTGTTTTGAAAAGCGTGCCGAAAGTAATAGACAATCATAAATATACAACCATCTTTTGTTAGGTAAGAAGAATATTGAATTAGTTAACCGGACTTATAACAGCCTAATGCTATCTAAATAAGACCTAGACGATCACACCTGAAAGACAGGCGCGAATCCACCGCCTGGCGTACGGAAGTTAGTCACCTGACCTTGATACACACGCGCAGCAGGTAGTAACAGTTTTCCGCCATACGTATAAAGACGTATATCTACCTTTCTTGTTGTTACGATGTCATCAATTTTGAGTGATCTCTCTCCTGCAGGGACAAAGGTCTGTGCGATATAATCTTCATCCAGAATGTTTTCGAAGACGCGTCGAGTCAGTTTGCTACCGCGATAAACGCCTTTGCTTCCATGACCAGCAACTGGCTTAAAAAACAGTTGCCGCCGAGTAAGCCACAACTCTGCTGCATCGTCTCTTGATACAATCTTAGTCCTCGGTACAGACCTTTCGAGGCACTCCACTGCAGCCTCATCCAGACCCCAAGAGCGCAATATTTGGGAGTCTGATAGCAATGTCAGGTTTTGCTTATTGGCCAACATAGCATGTACGCGGGGATTGGGTGTCACTACCACAGCACCCTCTAAATAAGCCTGCTTAAGCAATACATGGTCAGGGTCCTCAAATGCAAAGTCGACAAGCCGATTGTAAATCATATCGATTTTCTGGCCATGGGCTGTTAACGTACCGTCGATATACTCGAGTTCAGAGGGATCAAGTATCACAGTATCAATACCTCTAGCTTGGAGCAGTTGACAGGCTAACTCAAACTCTAAGAACATGAACTGACTCTCGGGGTCATTGTCCACAATGGCTATCCGATTGGGCATAGCAACAGCGGACTGTCGCTGCCATTCCTGTTTGAACATGTCAAACACTGCTTCCTCGAACCTATCTAGCATTTGATTGGTTGCAGCGCTTTGCTCTGAGGGGTTGCAACAGCGTTTTTGTGCGCGAGCGAGCAACACATTCAGAAATGCGCCACCGGCATTAGTATTGACCTCGATGAGCTGAGGTCCATCGCTACCCAAGTGAAAGTCATAACCCATGAGGGCCCCTATTGGGCCTGGGTCGAAAGCAGCTATTTCTGGTGCCCACGACAGCACTTGCTCTTGATACAATGGCAGTTCGGCAGCTGACTCGATAGCCCTGACGATTCGCTCCATCGCCTCTATCTCTGTTTTGGGAACGAACACGGGTGTTGCTGAAAAAAGCTTATTAAGCTCGTTCGCTCCTATTGGATTGTTTCTAGTTTCTACCAATTGATCTTGAAGGCTTGTATTAAGCGCTTTACGATCAAGGGTAATGCAGTAGCACTCTTGGTTAAGTCGATTTGCAAGACCGTCATTTTTTTCGTTGTTATTAGTTGGGTGTTCCATTTAGAGTCCGTCGCTAAGTAGAGTACTCACGCTGACATACTCTAGTAAAAAGTAAAAAGTAAAAAGTAAAAAAGGTTCTTGGCGTATTTAAGTAGTGCTAGCTACTTTCTAATGTTTCATTCCCTGAGACTAAATCATTATTTCGTTCATTTTTAATTAATATCTTTGCTAAGAGTAAACCCAGCTCAAATAATAGCCACATAGGAATCGCCAACAACAGCATTGATACACCATCAGGCGGTGTCACTACCGCGGCGATCCCAAAACAGCCGACTATGATATAACGACGCTTATCTTCTAAAATTTGAGTAGAAACGATTCCGGCCATTATCAGCAATAAGGTAACCACTGGAATCTCAAAAGTCAGTCCAAACACCATAAATAGCTTGAGGGCAAAGCTCAGATAACTGTCAATATCGGTCATTGGTATAACGTTCTGCGGAGCGAACATAATAAAAAATTTCAATACCCCTTTGAGTACGACAAAGTAGGAAAAAGCAACACCAGCATAAAATAGAAATATCGAAGATAGCAGTACAGGAATGGCAATTTTCTTCTCTTTTTTATATAAGCCGGAAGCTACAAATGACCAAATTTGATACAGGATATAAGGCATTGCTAAAAATGCGGCGACGAATATCGTTAAGCGAATGGGTGCCATAAAGTTTGACGTTATATCAGTGGCAATCATGGTCGAATTGATGGGTAACTGCGCCACTAATGGGTCTGATAAAAGATTATAAAGCTCGCGTGAAAATCCCACCAATACTAAGAATATAATTAAGACGACCACGCATATTCTTATTAAGTGCGTACGCAGCTCGATTAAATGTCCGGTAATAGGCATATCGCCAAGCGTACCTAACGTATCTCCAGACTCACTATTCTGTGTTGTATCTGTTGGCGCCTCAAACTCTATATCTGTTATTTTTTCTTGTCGACTTTTTTGCCGTTTAAATAGGCTCACTGATCCGCCTCCTGTTTAATGAACGAGGAGGTAGTATTCTGTTGATGGTCTTTATCATAAGGGGTGATTGACTGATGTGAAGCGTCTAGGCTTTGGTTCTGTGACTGCTCAAACTTTTGCATACTGCCACGCATTTCTGCTAATTCGCGCTTCATATCCGACTCGGTCTGACGGATTTTCGCAAGTTCATTTTGCATTTGTTGACGTGTTTCAGCTAGATCAAGCTCAGCTTCTATTTCAGATTGTAGAGTGGATACTGTACGGCGCAGTTTGGCATACCATTGCCCAGCGGTACGTGCGGCTTGCGGCAGTTTTTCTGGGCCCAATACGATTAAAGCAATGACGCCAAACAAGAGTAATTCGGAAAACCCAATATCAAACATAACAGTCACATATATTAATAGACTACTTAGTGCCGCTATTTATAAGCGGCGCGCTTCATACTTTAGGCTGGTCATCAGTGGAAATAGGGCTGATTTCCATATCATCAGCCTGATTACCTACACGCGTATTTAAATCATTACTTGCAGCTGGCGTACTATTTTCATGGCTAAGCACATGATTTTTGCGAGCATTCTCGGGTTCTTCATCTTTGACCGCTTCTTTAAAACCCTTCACCGCACCGCCTAAATCTTTACCTGCATTTTTAAGCTTGGCAGTACCAAATACGACCACCACTACGACCAATAAAATCAGCCAATGTGTAATAGAAAAGCTGCCCATAACGGTATCCTTATATTTTGTGATCTTGTTTAGACCAGTATGTGTCAGTGTGCTTTAGAACACTTTTTACCGTACCAGAATTATAGTTTCAAACGGCGCAATCGCAGCGCGTTAGCAATCACCGAGAATGACGACAAGCTCATCGCTGCCGCTGCTATCATCGGACTGAGCAGAAGCCCAAATGTGGGATAGAGCACACCTGCGGCAATAGGAACACCAAGTGCATTGTAGATAAAGGCAAAAAACAGATTCTGTCTGATATTGCGCATGGTGGCGTGGCTAAGCTTATAAGCTTTGGCAATGCCCATTAAATCACCTTTTAGCAGGGTAATGCCCGCACTCTCCATCGCCACATCGGTACCGGTTCCCATAGCGATACCAACATTAGCTTGCGCTAGCGCTGGTGCGTCGTTGATACCATCACCCGCCATAGCGACCAATTTACCGCTGTCTTGCATTTCTTTGACGATACGGTTTTTATCCTCTGGTGAGACATCCGCATGAACTTCATCAATACCTAGTTTATTGGCGACTGCCTGCGCGGTTTTTTCGTTGTCACCGGTTAGCATCACAACTTTTAAACCTGCGTCATGAAGCAGTGAAATAGCCTCTTTAGTGCTTGGTTTAATAGGGTCAGCAACTGAAATAATACCAGCAGCTTTACCGTCTATAGCCACAAACATTACCGTTTCACCGTCTTTTCTACGGACATCAGCTTTAGTGGACAGCTCATTATCAAAACTATTTAGGCTTTCCATAAGCTTAGAGTTACCAATAGCGACTTTCTTACCATCGACCACGGCTTGTACGCCTTCGCCAGTAGTCGAATTAAAGTCAGTAGCTTTAGGAATAATGAGTGATCTTTCTTGAGCTGCTCTAACGATAGCTTCTGCTAAAGGATGCTCGCTAGCGCTTTCTACTGAGGCTACCAATGCGAGGAACTCGTCTTCATCTTGACCTACCTGCGCATCAATTGCGGTAAGCTCGGGCTTACCAGCGGTCAGTGTTCCGGTCTTGTCGACGACAATGGTATCGACTTTTTCCATACTCTCTAACGCTTCAGCATTTTTGATGAGGACGCCGTTTTGCGCGCCTTTGCCGGTACCAACCATAATGGACATCGGCGTCGCTAGACCAAGGGCACAAGGACAAGCAATAATCAGTACCGCAATCGCGTTAACCAAGGCATAGGCCATAGCGGGCTCAGGGCCGAATATCGCCCAGACAATAAAGGTAATGACGGAGCAAATAAGCACGATCGGTACGAACCACCCAGCTACCTTATCTACCAATTTCTGTATAGGTGCGCGGCTACGCTGGGCTTCAGCAACCATTTGTACAATTTTAGATAATACTGAATCTGCTCCAACATTGACCGCTTCGACTAATAGCGTTCCGGTGCCATTTACCGTACCACCAGTCACTGTATCTCCTGCTACTTTTGATACAGGGATTGGCTCACCCGTCACCATTGATTCATCAACATTACTATTACCATCGATCACTGTACCATCTACGGGTAGTTTCTCACCTGGTTTAACCCGTAGCTTATCGCCAGTGACGACCTCATCAAGCGAGACTTCGACTTCTTTACCGTTTTCATCGACACGTCTTGCGGTTGGTGGTGCGAGCTCAAGCAAAGCTCTAATCGCACCTGAAGTTTGACTTCTAGCTTTGAGCTCTAATACTTGACCCAGTAGCACCAAGGTCACAATGACCGCTGCCGCTTCATAGTAGACTCCGACTTGACCAGAGGCATCTCTGAAACTGTCTGGGAAAATATCGGGAAAAAAGGTCGCGACAATACTAAAAATATAAGCAGCGCCTACGCCTATCGCAATCAAGGTAAACATATTTAGATTGCGGCTTTTTATAGACTGCCAGCCACGGACGAAAAACGGGGCGGCGCCCCAAAGCACTACAGGGGTCGCGAGCACTAACTCAGCCCATTGTAAGATCTTTGAGGAGATACCATACTGACTAAAATTAACTACGTTTAAGTCAAACATACCGCTCATCACATATATTAATAGCGGTACAGTCAACACGGTACATATCCAAAAACGACGAGTCATGTCGTCAAGCTCTGAGGTGTCCTCTTCACCGATAGTAAGCGTTTCGGGCTCAAGCGCCATACCACATATCGGACAACCGCTATTTCTAACGTCTCTCACTTCAGGATGCATAGGACAGGTATATACCGTGCCATCGTAATCAGCAGGTACTTTATCGTATTTACCGCCTTTAACAGATTTTACTCCGCTACTATCAGTATCCTTTCCATGACAGCTGGCGTGACTATCATCTTTAGCAACTTCGTCTTCAGGTTTAAGAAACATGCCACATATTGGGCAGTCACTTTTTTCAACATCTCTTACTTCTGGATGCATAGGACAAATATAGACCGTACCGCTATAATTTTCCGGTATCTTGTCGTACTTATCGTCTTCGACAGAATTTACCTCATTACTATTATTAGCATCCGCTCCATGACAATGCGCATGACTATCTTCATGGTTGTTGGATTCAGCAACCTCGTCTTCAGGTTTAAGAAACATGCCGCATATCGGACAATCGCTCTTTTCAGTATCTCTAACCTCAGGATGCATCGGGCAGATATAAACCGTACCACTATAATTTTCTGGTACTTTATCGTACTGACCACCTTTGATAGATTTTTCATCGGCAATATGTTTCATAAAACCACTCCTTGAAGACAATAAATATTTATAATAAGTACAACTCTTAAAGCACTATCATCAATCCTCGATTGCTATTCATCTAATCATTAATCTAAAAACCTCTAAAAAATAATTTCTATACTTTTCAATTGGAATTTAGTTTTTATCACGCAAATACTTGAGCAGTGCCATGATTGTTAGTACTAGTACTAGTACTGCGAAAAATAGTAGCGCAAACAACAAGCAGAGAGCCATCCAACCCCAACCCATGCCTTCCATCATAGTATTTCTCCAAGACTCATAGCACTCATATTGACAGTGGTGGGCGAGCGTATACTTTTAGATGCTTACTATCACTCAAGAATAGCAATCGACAGATATTGAACATTTCGATATAGGAATAAGAGGTTTTGAAATAAGAACAGTAAAACAAAGAGCAGTTACTGCAGTTGAAGGGGTAGGTAAAAAATCACATTAATTATCTGTGCAATCTGTCCTTTTAAGGTAAAGGTACCAGCGAAGACTATAGCGCTGATACCAGGTATCACCATTTTTTCATAATCAATTTCTTAGCTTGCCATACCTCTATATATAGCCGTCTATTCGAGCTCTTCAATAAGCGCTTGCATCTCAGCGATTTCACGCTTTTGCGCTTTAATAATATCGTCAGCGAGCTGTTGTACTCTAGGGTCTTCAATATCTGCTCTTGAGCTCGTCAAAATGGCAATCGAGTGATGAGGTATCATGGCTTGCATCCAATCGACTTGATCAACCGTTGCTTGGGAACGCACACCCCAAATACCTACAGCAAACATTACTACACTTATTCCATAAACCAGTAGATTTACCTTGGTCTTCTTATACATATTACCCATAAAGGCCAGCATAATGACGGCCATACCGGCACCCATGTAGAGCGCCATATAAGCTCGGGTCTCACTAAAATAAACATGATCCAATTGATAGGTATTAAAATACATCATAATAAACATTACAATCGTAGACGTCAGAATCATCAAAGTGAACTTCACATAAGGATTCATGCCCTGTTGATGGCTTTGATGATTCATGCTGTTTTGATCAGAAGTATTCATAATATATCTCCTATAATTTTGACAATGTTAGAACCAGAATTTAACACCGGCAGTCAAACTACTGCTATCAACCGATTCATTTTCTTGACGCCGCTGGTCACGCGCACTGCCAAGAGCCGTCTCATAGCTCACACCGACGTAAGGTGCCAGTTGACGACCTAAGGTTTCATAAGTCAGTCTAACTTCAGTCTCTAATTCATTGAATCCCTTGGTGATATGATTGTCAATATCGTCTTTACTAAAAGCTGACAGACCAACTTCCGGTATCACAACCCAGTGCTGACTCAAACGCCATTCATATTCTGCACCAAGATCAAGCCTAACTTGACCATCGGTGTAGAGATATGCTCTAGCATCTGTTTCAATAAAGTAAGGCATTGTGCCGACAATACCGGCCATAATGGCAGGCTTATCATTCTTGGTATCATAGGCGACCCCTGCTTCGCCATTCCAAAAAATACTTAGCGGCTTCCAGTAAGACAATGAGGTCAGACTATCAATGTCTTTCTCATCTTTGGTCTGAACACTACCTTCACTACGTAAAGATAGACGGCGCTCATCTAGGCCATACCAAGCACTAACCTCATAATTAATCTGATCGTCATCAAACTGATAGCCTAAATCGTCTACAGAAACGCCCCATAATGGCATATCACCCATCATCATAGGC
>TARA_R100000935_G_scaffold40020_1_pt1 | contig 13929 bp, 16 predicted proteins | sample TARA_R100000935 | Tara Oceans TARA_R100000935 (sample SAMEA2621502) | marine metagenome | biome: marine biome (ENVO:00000447); feature: surface water layer (ENVO:00002042); material: "saline water (ENVO:00002010), including plankton (ENVO:xxxxxxxx)" | depth 5 m | reverse complement strand
AAAGTTCGCACTGCGAAGTTTTGCTGAGGCCACAGGCAGTCCGCGGAGCGAAGACCAGACCTTCACCCTGGTGCTCGCCGTCCCGGTGTGAGGAATCGAAAAGTTCGCACTGCGAAGTTTTGCTGAGGCCACAGGTAGACCGCAGAGCGAAGCCCAAACATTCAACCCGGCGCTCGGCGTCCCGGTGTGGTGGATCGAAAAGTTCGCACTGCGAAGTTTTTCCAGATCACAGGCGGGCCGTCCGCAGAGGGAAGCACAGCCTTCAACCTGGTCCTCGTCGTCCCGGCTGCGATGGATCGGAAAGTTCGCACTGCGAAGTTTTTCCAGATCACAGGCGGGCCGTCCGCAGAGGGAAGCACAGCCTTCAACCTGGTCCTCGTCGTCCCGGCTGCGATGGATCGGAAAGTTCGCACTGCGAAGTTGTACCTTTCGGCGCTGGTGCTCATCGCTGGCATGACACGGTATCCGCTGGCTGGCGCTGTTTCATGTGCAGCGATATTACACCAGAGAAATGACCAGCACCAAAACGCGCCAACGCAGGGACCAGACGGTTTCGTTTATGGTTGGTACGACGCCATCACGGAAAGCAGCACGCGGAACCGTGGCGCATCGGATCGTCTTCGCAACGCCTGGATAGGGGAAACGAGTTCAGCCAAGGGAGCACGCGAAAGTCCTTGGCCGGGGAGGGCGCGGTGTTTCAGAGGCGAGAACAGCGATGCAGACGCGGATACGCCATAAGGTTTGATGCGGAAGCGGAGGGCGGTGCAGGGTGTTGCGGAGCTGGATTGTACGATCCAGAAATGACTGAGGTGCCTTCGCAATGGTCGGCACCTCGATAGCGGTACAAGACTACCGCATGAAGAAGCTCGATGCACCATCGCGATCTTCGCGCCAGCCAGCGCCTTCGTCCGCAATGGCGGTCGCTGTCTCTCCAGCGAACAGGTCGCCCTGCATGAACTTGTATCGCAGCGGGTTTACCTGGCGATCCCATTGCTTGATGTCTTCGGCATCACCCGGCCAAGGCCGCGGCAGCGCAAACTCAAACTCCCGGTTTTCGTGCTGGGTCCGGGGACCGTAGTACACCTGATTCGTCAGCAGAGAATGCCCCAGCATCGCCGCCAGCTCGAACCGCGTGTACCGCAAGCTGCGCCGCGTTTCCTCCGCGAAAATGTGCCGGGACGTGTAGAGGCTGACGGTTTGCGCGCTTACGGTCTCGTCATCGCCTCCTGCAGCCGCTGTGAGAGACGTTCTCTCGCTAACCCTAAGCCCAACATCCACGATCCCACGATTCTTCGCCACGCGCCTCCAGGCTCGGTTCAGCGTCATCCTCACCCGGTTGTAGTAGCCGCTAAAGTCGTCAACCGACGCAATCTCGCTTAGCAGCGCCTTGAGCTGCACCAGCTGTTCTTCCGGCCATTCGTCCAGCAGCAGGTATCGCTTGGTGCGCAGCGGATTGTCCTCGCGCCGGTTGGACTGCTTACAGGTGTGGATTTCCAATACGGGACCGAGCGTGAGCGCTGTTTCGGGGTCGAAAAACGTCTCTCGGTATCGCGCGCTGGGCCATTCCATTGGCCGCAATCCGGTCATCATTGAGACGGTGAACATCAGCGCTGCCGCTGGTCCTGCAACGTACCGTTGGTTGCCCTGGTCATCCAGGCTGAGCAGTTGTTCCAGCAGCTCGCGCAGCGCCGCGCCATCCATGAACGATACGTGCCGCGTATTGGTCGGTACGCTCTCGACACTCAACAACGGCTCCGCAATCTGGCGCGCGTCCACTTCATCCTCGATCAGCGCTTCCTCCATCGACCCTGGCGGTATCCAGCACCGCAACAACGCCGCCGCCTCATGATCCTGGGACTCGAAGTAGCTCGCCAACCAACGCCGGTAGCACTTGGCTGTCGTCAGCCCTATCCCTTGGACGGTGACTCGATCATTCAGCCACGACACCAGTGACCCAACGTCCACGGCATCGAGAAGGGCCTTGTCAGCGTCAACCCCGCCCGTACCGCTCATGGCCTTGGTCGCGAAGTACCGATCCACGGCACCAGATTGAGCCGCGCCAGCCTGGAAAGGGGATGCCGGGACACTCGATTTACCCACGACACCCGATGGTCCACCAGACGGTGACGAGGCAGGTTGGGCGGGCTGAGATTCATCCTTGAGGAAGCGCAAAATCAGCCCGATTGCACGCTCTTTGATGTTGTCGCTGATCTGCTGCACGGGCTCTCCATTTCCTGCCTTTTGGGAGGCTCAGATTCTACGGTGGCGAGCGGGCAGTGTGCTTGGTGTGTATCACCCCAATCACTCTACCCGTAATAGACTCGCACTGATTTTTACCCAGTGCAGCATGTGATACAAGGCACCCGTTCAGCGTGTGATACAGACCCCGTGCAGCGTGTGATACAGCGTTTCAAAAACGGAGCGTTTTCACCCTGCTGAATACGCATTTTCGCTTTCTGCATCACCCCTACCGCAGCAGCGACAGAACCGTCAGTGCCTTGTGCTCGCAAAGGCTGTTTTTCGCATCTTTTCCCTTTTGGTCAGGCGACGGGTATGAGCGCAAACCCCGCCTGAGCGTGTCCATTAGCCGGTACGAAGTCGAACTGTTCGCGTTTGCTGGCGTTTTGGGTCGTGAGGCGTACTGAAAAATGAGCCTGGCTCCGTATAAAGACCGCAGTTCAACCGTATTGGGGCCTCTACACATACAAGAACACCACACCTACTTAGCCAGCGTCCGCCTATTGTCTGGCTTCTGACAGCCATTTCTGGCGCCCCTTAGCCATTTCTGGCGTCAGGACGCCATAAGCGGCGCGTGGGCGCCATTCTTGGCACGCCCTAGCCATTATTGGCTTTAAAACGCCATTTATGGCGCTTTGTGCCATGTATCACATGATGCACTGATATTTGGATGGCCCAGCGATAGAGCTGTTTCGTGGCGTTCTGGCGCCATTTCTGGCTTTTGGGTGCCATTTATGGCGCTCACATACCACTGCTGGCGTTTGGTAGCCGTTAGTGGCTTGAGGACGCCATTAATGGCGTGATTCGGCCGCTTGTGGCGCTTCCAAGCCATTTTTGGCCTTCAGATGCCATTAATGGCGTTTCGTGCCATGCCAGCGGCTTGCCGACACGCAGGCGAACCTCTAAGATCTTTTTCACGTTCAATAAGGGGTTGTAAGCCGGAAACCCAGAAATTTCCGTCAGCCGATCAACATGGCTTGTCTCGCGCTTGGTCGATGAGTTCCTGCATCGCTCGCATGACTTCTTCGTGGGTGTACGACTTGGCGTTGGGGTCGTCGGCCTCTCGGAGAGCTTCCTCGACCTCGCGGGTCATCCGCGCATATTCTTCCGGCCACAGCGCTTGCTCCATGCGCAGCGACGCCTGCCCAAGCAGGTGCAGCAGGCCGAACAGCCGCATGTCATTGGTGGCGACGACGTGCTCTCGAATCCGCTCCTGGATCACCTCGCAGGCCCGATGCGCTTCTGGCGTCGCCGTGCCCTCGTAGCCGGCTGGGAGTTCTGCTTCTTCAGCGATTCGCGCCCAAGCGATAGCCAGCGCCTCGATGGTGGACAGGTTCATTTGCTCATCCACTTGCGCAGCAGACGCTTTTTCAGGGAGGCGCGCTCTTGCGGATTGCGTCCCTTGTGGTTGGCAATGCGATCCGCCTTGGCGGCCTGGCGCTTGATGGGCCAGTAGGAGCGGCCATCCTTACCCATCGACCAGACGTTGCTGACCTGGTTTTCCAGTAGAGGCAGATGGGCGCATAGAGCTTCCGGCGACGCGCTGGCCAGCGCGGTGCGCTCGTGGGTTCGCCAGCGCTGATGCCAGAGTTTCTTGTCCTCGCGCTCGCTACGGCAGGTCGTGTGCCCAACGATGGGCGTTTTGCGGCGGCTGCGGCTCATGATGTGGTTGTCTCCAAGAACATTCAGGACAGGCTTTCTGGGTAGAGCGCCGTCAACCGGGACAGGGTTTCTTGCACTTGTTCCAGCGAGGTCATCAGATGATCAACCTGATCCTGAAGATCCACGGCGAGATCAAATAGCTCAGCCACTCGGCTGCGTGATCCCTCGTTGAACGCGGCCATTGCCAGTTGATGCAGCTTCAACAGGTCGGTGCGCAGTTGCGGAGGTGCGCCGTCTGCGCTGTCATTCAAATCGCCGCGCAGCACGTCCACGGCATCGACTGCACGCAGCAGTGCCGTGGTATCGAAATTCTCGGGAGTCAGTTCGTCCCATTCGTCGTCGGTGATGCGGGCTGCCATCAGGAGAGCTCCGATTAAGCGGTTGCGAGCGTTAGATGCCCGATCGGCTCGGCTGCTGGCCGTACCTTGATTTCGATGTCGTAGCCGAGGCGATTCAGACAATCCATCAGCTTGCGTTCGGATAGATTGGTGAAGTCGCCGCGCATCATGCCCGACACCTTCGGTTGCGGGATGCCCATGCGTTTGGCCGCCGCTTGTTGAGTCAGCCCAAGGGCGCGCATGGCCCTCCTGATCTCGACCACCAGGCCGGTCTTGATCTTGAGCTTTTCAGCGTCAGGCAGTCCAAGGTCGGCAAAGACGTTGCCCGAGCTGCGCTGAACCTCGACGCCTTCAATGATTCGTTTTTGCATTTCGTAGCTCCTGTGCCAATACCTCGGCCACCTTCAGCCGAGCGCGGATGATGTCCATGTCGGCCTTTGGCGTGGCGATTCCGCTCTTGCTCTTCTTCTGGAAGCAGTGCAGGACGAACACCGCTTCCGCAAACTTGACCGTGTATACCGCTCGATAGGTGCCGCCGGCATCGTCTTCGACGACCTCCAGCACGCCGGCACCACCGAACCCCTTGAGCACCTTTGCTGCGTCATCCTGATCGCCTATCTGCGCCAACGAGAGCGCGTAACCGAAACGGCGACGCACGTCGGACGTGCAACGCCATCAAATCCTTGTGGCTGCTCGCGATCCATTCGAGCGGTTTTTCTTTGTTTGTCATGACGGAATTTTATACCTGTTCAGGTAATGATGTAAACGCGGCAACCTCAAGGAGGTGTCGTAAAACATTGGTTTCGCAACAGAATCAAATTGAACTCGGCCAGCTACTCGCCGGTGCGCAGGTATTCGTAGAGGGTCGCCCGGCTGATGCCGAACTCCCGGGCCAGGGCGGCCTTCGGCTCGCGCGCCTCGACGCGACGGCGCAGCTCGGCGGTCTCGGTACTGTTCAAGGCTGGCTTTCGGCCACGGTAGGCCCCGCGCTGCTTGGCTAGGGCGATCCCCTCCCGCTGCCGCTCGCGGATCAGCTCCCGCTCGAACTCGGCGAAGGCGCCCATCACCGACAGCAATAGGTTGGCCATCGGCGAATCCTCCCCGGTGAAAGTCAGCCCTTCCTTGATGAACTCGATACGCACACCGCGGCCGGTGAGCTGCTGCACCAGGCGGCGCAGGTCGTCCAAGTTGCGGGCGAGGTGGAGAAAAAGCCACCTTCGGGTGGCTTTTTCGCTTAACTGAACAATCCCAATCTGGTGAAAACGGCAACTTACTCAAGCTTCAATAGTCGTCCTTTGCATCACCGATGTAACCCCAGCCCTCACGCTTTGCCTGCTCCAGCATCTCGTGAATCAGATCCATCGTCGGTAGGCGGGCCTGCCCCCTCGCGCCCTGGAGCGTCCCATCTGGGCGTCGCCAGATGAATCGGTAGCCCTTCTGCTGGCCACCATCGCTGTAGTTGTAAGCGCACCACTGGAAGCAGAGTGTCCAACCCCCATCCATTTTCTTCTCGGTGCTCTTGATGACGTGTACCCGCGCTTGTACGCCCATGACTGATCTCCACCCTTTACAGTTCGGCTTAACTGCTGAAATTCTGAACTGCCGAACTGTAAGAGTCAAGCAAGACGCTGCGCAACGGACGTGAGGCGTGGCTATAAACTGATCCGTAGCAGCAGCCCAATGGGGGCTGCCCTGCTACATACCGTGGAAAAAGAGGCTCTGAGGAAACTTCCGCTCAAAATGCTCACCAAGCGTAGAAGGATCCCTGTCCCACTCGGTCGTCCAGTACAAGCCAAGCAGGCCATCAAACCTATCCACCAACCGCTTCTTCCCCAGCCGGCCTGCAAGCGCCAAGGCCTCGTCGAGGACATTCTGGTAAATATCCGGATCCCTGCCTGCCCCTAGGTTATAGGCAGCCAGATAGTGCTCCATCGCCTCCTCTGGCCGACCGCAAAGCACAAGGAAACGCCCACGGAACCACTCGATGATATGGTAGGTCTGCCCTGCGATGGGCTCCCAGGTTTTCTCCAACCGTTCGAGCATGTCCTGAACGCTTGCTGGATCGCGAGGAACCGATGGGGCATAGAGGGCGTCGCGGAGGGCCCCATAGGGGCGGTCAGGCCCAATGTTCAGGCGCTTTCCAAGCTCCCAGGCAAGAGTCCTCTTTCGCCAGAAAAAATCCTCTTCTGGCGATAAAGACGAGCTTTCTGGATCCTTTCTAGCTGAAATGGCGGCACGATACTTGGCTGGGGTCTTTGCAAGCATCCTCGCTACCAAGAGCCAGATCTTGACTGGAACCTCATCAGCCAGCTTTAAGGCGCAGAGCACCTCCTGACAGCGGTCCAGGTTGGGAGTCGCCTCGCCCTTGAGCCAAGTACCCAAGGTATCCCGGCAGTTTTCTGGGTCAATACCCGCTTTTTCGGCTCGAAATTCGCATATCTGGGAGAAGTCTGCAGCCCCCCGGACACACAGCAAACGCAGATACCTTCCAAAGGGCGCCTTGTCCTGTAGAAGCGCATCAGGATCGGCAAGTGGAAGTGCTTCTTGTAGGTAGGACAGAAAAAAATTTGCTCCGGCAGCGAACATCGTTGGCCACAGAATTTCCAGCATATCGCGGCGCTCGAGCAGCGTTACATCATGCCGCGCGATCACTCCCGAATACTGGTCAAGCCACCGGCGAACGCCTACAAAAATCATGAAGGCATGCGTCTCATCCCCAAGAAAGTCGGCCAGACGACGTTCCAGAGCAACCAGGATCTCCTTCGGGAATTCAATCGGTCGTAACCCAGGACGCTTTCGATCATCTTTGAATGCCTTCAGGCCATCGTAGAGATCGCTGCCATCGTTGGAGCGCACCAGGCCACTCCTGATAGCGCACTCGTAAACGATCTCACCAACTGATGGGTAGGGCGGAACGGGGTAGCTCTTTTTCATCATGCGTCACGAGATACGCCGGAGAGTGAACCTCTCCGGCGCGCTCCGTCATTTTCCCTTGGTGGTCTTGGCATTCACCGCAGCCGCTCGAGCAGCCCGGGCTGCAAAGCTTGCCGCAGGGATAGAACCGTCCCCAGCTTTTGCCGTTGCCGAGTTAATGCGGGCTACGGCATCAGTGGTCATAGTGGTCTTTTCAGACGAGCGCTTGGCCATTTCTTTCTCCTTCCAGGTTGATTTTGGTCGTGGTCACGACCTGGCCCGAGAATAGGGAGAACCCCCCGTCTGGTCAGGGGGGGAAAGTCGGAAAAAACCTCGGACGAAACACTGCCACACCCAAATGTGCATGCTTGAGCAGCAGTGTCAGAGGCCTCAAGCTTGCAGCCATCCCTCCACCACATCGGCCCCGAACTCCGACTTCCAGGCCTTGAGCAGTGCATGGTTCCCGCTCTTGGTTTCGATGCGCTTGCCAGTGACCGGCTGCACGTAGACCCTCACCTGACGGGGACGGAGCTGCTTCACTGCGGCCGGTGCAACCGGCTCAAGCTCGACCGGCTGCGGATTGAGGATGGCTACCACCTTCGCTAGGTCGATGCCGTACTCGCCCATCAGCGTCTTCAGTTTGTCCTCGAACTCCATTTCGCGCTGCAGGCTGGCGTCGGCCTGCAGCTGCTCCAGGAGGGCCATCTGTTTCTGCAGCTCACGCTCGGCACGGCGAAATTCGGCCAGTTTGGACATATCGTCTCCTTTGGTTTTGTAACGGAATCAAATTGGATGCGGCCGGTTACTCGCCGGCGCGCAGGTATTCATAGAGGGTGGCCCGGCTGATGCCGAACTCACGGGCCAGGGCGGCCTTCGACTCGCGCGCCTCGGCGCGACGACGTAGCTCGGCGGCCTGGGCAGCATTCAGCGCAGGCTTGCGGCCACGGTAAGCGCCGCGCTGCTTGGCCAGGGCGATCCCTTCGCGCTGCCGCTCGCGGATCAGCTCGCGCTCGAACTCAGCGAAGGCGCCCATCACCGACAGCAGCAGGTTGGCCATCGGCGAATCCTCGCCGGTGAACGTCAGCCCTTCCTTGATGAACTCGATGCGCACGCCGCGGCCGGTGAGCTGCTGCACCAGGCGGCGTAGGTCGTCCAGGTTACGGGCGAGGCGATCCATGCTGTGGACCACCAGGGTGTCACCGTCGCGCACGTAGCCGAGCAGCGCGTCGAGCTGGGGACGCTGGGTGTCCTTGCCGGACGCCTTGTCGGTGAACACCTTGCTCACCTGGGCGCCCTCGAGCTGGCGATCCGGGTTCTGATCGAGGGTACTGACCCGGATGTAGCCGATCCGCTGCCCGTGCATGCCGCCTCCAGGGTAAATGTGTAAGGGTGAACCCTATAGAGCTGCCATACACCTGTCAAACAATATAGAAAACCACCCTATCCAGACGTTCGGGAGCCGGTTTCCGGGGTGTCTGGATAGGGTATGCCTTAAATTGACGCTCCGACATGAGTTGTGTATTAGATATAACTTATTGTAGTATTTGTAACATTAATCATCTTTTTGACGAAGGAGCCCGTGCTTGAGCTTTCTTGCCCTATTCGTCAGCCTGCCCACCAAGGCATCGACCGGCCGCATGCGCGTCTGGCGTTCTGTCAAAGCGCAGGGCTGCGCAACGCTGCGCGACGGGGTCTATCTGCTGCCCGACTCGGCGGACAGTGCGGCGACGCTGGGCGAAGTGGCGGCGCAGGCGGTGGAAGTCGGGGGCAGCGGCCAGGTCTATCGACTGTCGGGGTGTGACGAAGCTCAGAAGGCCGCGCTACGCGCCCTGTTCGACCGGGGCGAGGAGTACGCCAGCATCGCCGAGGAGATCAAAGCGCTCGGGCGTAACCTGGCATCCCCGGACGGCGCCGATGCCATGCGCAAGCTCCAGCCGCTCGTGCGCCGCTTCGAGCAGGTGAACCGCATCGACTTCTTCCCCGGCGAGGCGCAGCGGCAGACCTTGAGCCTGCTGGACGACCTGCGCGACGCGATCACCCGCCGTATGTCTCCCGACGAGCCGACCGCCCGGCAGACGGATATTCCGCGGCTGAACCGCGCCGACTATCAGGGTCGGACCTGGGCCACGCGGGCGCGCCCGTGGGTGGACCGACTCGCTTCGGCCTGGCTGATCCGGCGGTTCATCGACCCGAGCGCGCGCATCGTCTGGCTGGCGAGTCCCTCCGACTGCCGCAATGGCTGGCTCGGCTTCGATTTCGACGGCGCCGCCTTCAGTCATGTGGGCACCAAGGTCACCTTCGAGACGCTGCTGGCGAGTTTCGGACTTGATTCCGCCCCTGCACTGGTACGCCTGGGCAAGCTCGTGCATTGCCTGGATTTGGGCGGGCTGCCGGTAGCAGAAGCGCTGGGCATCGAATCGCTGCTCGCCGGCTTGCGCGCATCGGAACCCGATGACGACGCGCTGCTTGCCCGCGCGTGCGAAATTTTTGATTGGCTATTGAAGAGTTACGAGGACAAAACAACGTGAACGCCCCGACCAGTCCTCAGACCGCCGCGCAACCACGCCCGGCCCGTCCGTCTTTCTGGGACATCACCCAAGACGACCTGCTGCTGGCCGCAGGCTTCGGCCGTATTCGACGGCTTGTTGGCCAACTTCCGTATTTGACTGGTTACTGTTGAACTACAAGGAGAAGATCTATGAGCGTTGCGAATGAAGAGTCGTATCGCCCGAGCAAGGCGACGGATGCCACGACTGAAGCCGTCCCTCCACCCATGAGCTACCCACAGCTCTTCGCGCGCTTCCTCAAGTTCGGCTTGCTCGCATGGGGCGGGCCTGTGGCTCAGATCGGCATGTTGCGCCGCGAGCTCGTGGACGAGGAACGCTGGATCTCCAGCAAACGCTTCAACAAGCTGCTTGCGGTGATGCAGGTGCTGCCCGGACCCGAAGCGCATGAAATATGCGTTCATTTGGGCATCCGAGCAAAGGGGCGGCTGGGGGGCGTGCTGGCGGGACTCGGTTTCATGCTTCCCGGATTCTTGCTGATGTTCGCGCTGTCCTGGTTGTACTTCCAGATTGAATTCGTGGGTACCGCGCTGGGCGCGGCGTTCCTTGGCGTGCAGGCGGCTGTGATCGCCCTGATCGTGCGCGCCGTGCACCGTATCGGCGAGCACATCCTGCTTGATCGCTGGTTGTGGGTCATTGCCATCGTTTGCGCGCTGGCAGCCATAGGTCGTGTCGACTTCTGGATCACCCTGCCGGCGGGCGGCCTTGTGTACGCCCTGCTCGTGCTGAATCATCGGGCCTCAGCGCTCTTGGTGACACTGGCGGCGGTGGCGCTGGCCGCGGCCGTGGCTTTGTGGGCTGCACCGACAGCGAAGCTTGTGGAAGCGGTCGTTCAGGGCCAGGCCTCGGTGCTGCTCATCTTCGCGTCGGGCCTGAAGGCCGGCTTGCTCACCTTCGGCGGCGCCTACACAGCGATTCCGTTCGTTCGCAACGACGCCGTCGGGCGCGGATGGATGACGGATGGGCAGTTCCTGGACGGCCTGGCGCTGTCCGGTGTGCTACCGGCACCCCTCATCATCTTCGCCACGTTCGTCGGCTATGTGGCGGGGGGGCCGATCGGGGCGGTGGCCATGACGGTGGGTGTCTTTCTTCCGGCCTTTGCGTTCTCGCTGATTTTCTACGACCGGCTGGAGGCGGTCGTGGAGAACAAACGGCTGCACGCCTTTCTGGACGGCGTCGCGGCTGGGGTAGTCGGCCTGATCGGCGCAACCACCATCGACTTGGCGCAGGTCACTGCTGAACGTGTCCCATCGTTGACGGTGGGCATGTCGATTTTCGCCGCAGGCTTGGCATTCCTTTATGCCTGGAAGAACAAGCTCAACGTCGTCGTCGTGATCCTCGCGGCGGGATTGGCGGGGTGGCTGGTATTTCCGAACCAAGGCTGAACCTGATCGAGTCAGCCTTCGTCGCGCCGTTTCCGATCCACCTTGCTGAGGAAGCCAAGATGCCTTACGAACTGAAACCTCTTTCATGCGATCCGGCCAAACTCACCGGCCTGTCCGAGAAGCTGATCGTCAGCCACTGGGAAAACAACTACGGCGGTGCGGTAAAGCGCCTCAATGCCATAGCGAGCCCCGCCATTGGCGGCGCCCTATTCGCCGCCGGCTGGCTGGCGGCGCCGCTGGTGGCCTGCGGCCTACTCAAGGTCGTCTATGACGTTGTGCTTTGGCGCGCTTTTCGGAAGTACGAGGGACCATCCTCTTGAGAGCGCTCGCGCGCAAGCACATGGCGCGGCTTAGCGTACGATTTTTTCCGAATTCTGCGGGCACCCACTTTAGAAACGTTACTCAACGGTCGCAGGCTGCGACCACTTAACAACCGCTAGATGTCATTTTAATATTATTCTTGGGTAAATGAAGGCGAGTTTGACCGCAACGCCGCTGCCCTTGACGACGAGTTTTTTTCGCGCCGCTACGATGAGTTTTTATAGCCCTGCCTTTGCGCAGCAACGCCCAGGACTGTAAAGCCCTGGGCGTTGCTGCGCCCGGTTTCGTTGGCGTGCCAAACAAGCAGCACCGCGCTCGACCAGCGCGAAGCAGCTGGGATTTCTCTACCGTCCCCTAATTGCGCGTGAACAATTCATTCACCCGCGACTTAACTAACGATAAAATCCGTTATCGTGAGTTTTTAGAGGCATTCACTTGCGTCTTGGGATATGCGTTGCATAGCCCGTTTTGCCACTTCCACAGCCTCGGCAACATAGGACGCATCGCCAGTTTCTAAAGCGTCAGCCAAGAACACCTCGATGGCCTCGGCGCTGTCCAAGGCCTCAGCTGGATCGTAATCGTAGAATCGTTCGCTCATGTTCCCCTCGCTGCTACAGGCTCATGCCATAGTCGTGGTCGTGGTCCTGCTCGGGACCACGCTGCACCCGCTCGACTTGCTCCGCCAACCGTAGCCGGGCGGCCGGGTCTTTCGCCAATCGGGCCACCAGTTGCTCGGCCACATAGTCGCGCTGCTCTTCCAAGGGCAAGGCAGCCAGGCCTTCAACCATCGTCAGTGCATCCTTGTTCTCCGGGGCATGGAGCGCCTGGAGCTGGTGGCCATCCTCGGTCCAACCCGGTGCACCACAGCGCAGGCTGTCGGCCATCTCGCGCATATCCCGCACCAGCAGCCGGGCCTCACCCTCGGCCTGCTGCTCACGCAGCGCCTGGGCTTGCCGCTCGCGCTCGATGCGCTCCAGCTCGGCCGCCCGCTGCTCCAGCGCCCGGATGCGTTCCAAGGCCGGAGCCTGCGCCTGGGCAATGCGGGTCGTAGTCGCGTTGCGCACGGCCTCGGCTACTTCACGGGCGCGCGTCGCCTGCGGGGCGACCTTCTGGTATTGCCCGCGCGCCTGCTCGATGACTTGGGCGCGCTCGTCCAGATAGGCCGCACGCATCACTCCCGCGTCGTGCGCCTTGGCCCGGAGGGGGTGCGCTTCACGCCAGGCCAGCGCTTCGCGGTGTGCCTCGTTGGCGCGCCCCTGGAGCACCTGAACCTGCCCGGCCAATGTGCGATGCGTCCGAGTCGCCTCAAGCACCGCCGAATCGCGCTCCACCAGCTCGGCCACCGGCGCCGGCCGTTGCCGCTCGATTTCGGCGCGCAGCTCGGCCGCGCTCATACGCTCGATGCGCTGCTGTTCCTGGCGAAGCTGGGCGGCCCGCAGCCGCTCGCGCTCGGCCTGCCGCTCCTGCTCCCGCCGCTCGCGCGCCTGGGCAATCTGCTCGTGGAGCGGCTTCTCGCTCGCCTTAGCAGGCGTATGCCGAATTACCCCCCCCTCGCCGTGCTGAACCCGACCCCCTTGGGGTTCCTGACGAAGCTCTGCCGCTTGCCGTTCGCGCTCCTGGGTTTCCGCCTGAGCCTTGGCATTTCGCCGCTCAGCCAAGGCCTGTTCGACCTCCTGCGCGAAGACACTCGGCGGGGCGCTCTTCGCCCGCTCATCGACATCGGACTTCAGGTTGCGAATCAACGCACCGAGTGCTGATTCATCCGGCCGGCGAGCGCGCTCGCTTTCGCGCTGCTGCCGACGCTGCCGCTCGGCTTCCAGGTGGATGATTTCGGCCCCGGCGTCCGGCACCGCGCGGCGCAGCTCGGCGGCGGCTTGGGTCACCTCGGCGCGGGCGGCGCGAAACTCGATCACCTGGGCGCGGCCTTCGCCGCGCCAGGCGCTCGGCAACTGTTTCCGCTCCGGCACCTGGCCGGTCTGCCGCTCGGCATGGCTGCGCATGTCGATCCGCTCGGCCAGGCCGGCCCGCTCCAGGTGCGCGTTGCACATCGCTTCCCAGCGGCTGCGCAGGGCCACCAGATCGGCCTTGCGCTCGGCCGCCGTCAGGGTCTGCCCGGCGTGCGGCCCGTAGCCTTTCCGCGCCCCGCCACGCTCGGGGTTCTTCGCGTTGTAGCGCTTGAAATACTGCTCGGGGTCGCGCTCGATACCGTCGCGCTGCCGCTCGCTGAACATCAGGTGCGCGTGGGGCTGCTCGCCGCCATCGGCGGCCTGGGGGGTGTGGATCGCCCACTGGTAGGCGTGACGGTCGCCCAGCTCCTCGGTGACGAACGCCCGAACCAGCTCGACCCGCTGCGCAGCGCTCAGCTCGCGCGGCAGGGCAATTTCCATCTCCCGGTAGGTCGTGCCGTTCGCCCGCTCGTGGGCGTCGGCGGCCCGCCAGAACTCCAGTGGGTTAGCCTGCGCCCACAGCGGCATATTGCCGGCCTCGCAGGCCTCCAGCGCCTCGCCT
>TARA_R100000935_G_scaffold58823_1_pt1 | contig 14179 bp, 11 predicted proteins | sample TARA_R100000935 | Tara Oceans TARA_R100000935 (sample SAMEA2621502) | marine metagenome | biome: marine biome (ENVO:00000447); feature: surface water layer (ENVO:00002042); material: "saline water (ENVO:00002010), including plankton (ENVO:xxxxxxxx)" | depth 5 m | reverse complement strand
CAACGGTGTGGAGGTTCGAGTCCTCTCCTGGGCACCAAAGTCAAGTATAAAAACCCTTGATAACTTAGGTTATAAGAGTTTTTTGCTTTATAGGTCTTCAAAACTGCCCCACAGACTGCCCACAGGCTGCCCCACGCCGGACGTCAGTGATTACTTATCGAATGCTTCTCTCGACGTTGGTCTCGATAGAGGAGGTCGACCTCGACAGAAGCGCTCAATTGGCGTTTTAGCGTCAAGAAGCATGCCGACGGTGCGTAGCAGCAGGATGTGGTGCCGACATGCTTGTCCACCGGTGTCTAAACGATGGTTGCGGGCATCTAAGCCCTCAAGAGAACGATGCCTGGACCGGCACCGCTCGGTTTCAATGCGCGAACAGCGCTTCCGCTAATCGCTCAGCCTTGGCGTGGTTCAAAACATCACTGATGGCGCGGTGCAGATCGATCAAATGATCAGATGCGTTTATAAGCGCAAAGGCATGATCGCTGACCTGTTTGACATGGCGACCACCGTTCACATCATGCTCGTCGGCAATCCAGCCTTGCTGGGTCCCATTTGCAATCTCACGTCCTAAGAAGTCCACCAACGCCGCAAGATCGCTCAAAAAGGACTCGCTGATGAAATGATCTCCTGCGAGCTTCCGTTGGATGTCCTCCGCAAGGCCCCGCCTTTGTGGCGGAAGCGGAGGGATGACAATGTCGAAGACCGTTTTCTGGGACAGCCGGGCATATCCGACCGCGTCTGCAATCAGACTAATCATGGCAGCCTGCTGTAATTGAGGGGAGGTCATTTCGCGCCTCCCACAGGGCCTGTGAGAACCTCTGATCTGTCATCGACATGCTGGGAACTGCTGATTGAGACGCCAGGGCCCTTACGGCTGACTATCGATATTTTTGTTCCACCGGGCCGATCATTCAACGATAATAGCACGCGCTGCAAACCATCAGCGAGCAGACAGATATCTTCCACCAGAGGGTCCGCAGGATCGATTGCAGCGAAGTGACCGCACTCTTCCCGCTCGATGTCATCAACATGTTCGAGAAAGAGAAGACTCTTCAACTGACGGAGCAGACCTATCGTCCGGCGTGACAACAACAACTCACGACTAAGTGCGTCAGCGACCATATCAACGAGTCCCGCGCCTTCTTTGCCGCCCAATAAGTGTGCGGCATGATGGAGCGCGCACTGATGCGCCTCAATGAAATCATGAATTGGAAAATTGGCTCGCTCGTGTGGCAAAGCTGGCTTTAGGGCCATAGGGGTAGCGATATTCATCTTGATTGTATCTCCAGCAGCGCAAGGGGTTATGCCTTGCTTCAAGCGTATGTTTTCTGCTGGTGGCGGGTTCATTCTGTCCGCGGTCTCGCAAAGAGGACCGCGGACAGAATGAACCCGCCGCTTTTTTGTATCTCAAGTCCAATTTAAGAAGAATTTAAGGACACCTTTAACTGATGTCGGTCGCCACAAGGCTTAGCAACTTCGAAGAGGTTGCTACTTATTCTAAGGTTTCAAAATTCTAAGAATTCACCACCAAAATAACGCAAGTCTTTTAATGAGTTATATGCTGTTATCGACGCGATACACGGGTTTTGTTAGGTGCCGATGTCGTTTCTCTTAACGAAGAATACATCGAAGTCAGTTAAGTTCTGCCAGCGCGGCGGTCCTCCGAACGGGGCGGCGTGCCTCGCTGCGCGGGGCTACTATTCTGCTGAACATGCTGACTCGCATTTTGAACGGGGGTTTATGGGGACCAATTGCTTCTTACACAAAAAGGAGCCAGTGCCCAAATGCCCATCAACGACACCTACACCATCCCCGCCCCGGTCATAAAATTTCTTCTCGAAGGAGAGCGCAGTTTTCTCGCCCTGAGACTCGTGCATGGGCTGCTCTATGCCATTCATTCTTCACTCAGAGGCAACATGTCGATCGTGCCAGCGCAGTTCCCCAAAGAACATGCCGTCCGCACCAGTAGCTTGGCAGCAGCCGTTGGGCCTGAGAAGTGCAAAGACAATCGATGGCTTCATACCGCATGCCAGGATCTGGTTGATCAGAATATCTTTAAGTCAATCAAGATTGAAGGGCGGCGTCTGCGTTTCAGTTTGAGTGCGAAATTTCTCACTTCGTTCTCTGATAAAAGCAAAGCGTTTGCGATCATGCACACTGATCAAGTCAGAGAATGCCACACCCTGCATGACCTGATGTTCTTGTCACTGGCATGCCTGCATGGAGGGAAAGATCGGCCGAAGTTTTACCTTCCACGTCTCCCCATGCGCCTTGAAATGCCGGAAACGCAATTCAGCATCATGCCACGAACACAGCCCGAACAGGCTGCGTGGCGCAACTCATGGTCTAAATCCAATCGATCATGGATCAAAGCCGCAGTTCGCATCAGTAAGCTGCTGGATCAGAACTATCTGATTGGCCCACAGCAAGACCTGATTGACGATTTTGTGACCTCCGTGGCCGTCAAAATCCAACATCAAGACACAAGATGGGAACGGAACCGGCTCTACAAATTTGAGGCAGGAACCCGAGGCGTGATTGAGATATGCGCCTGTGGTAGGAAGACGGTGCTCAATGCTCGAGCATTCCAGCACAAAATACATCAGACCGAGATTAGGTAGTATTTCCAAACCAAGGTCTGGGTGTTTCCGTGCCGCATTGATCAATCCCACATCCTCTTCAGAAGAACAGCACACTGGAGACAAAAATGCTTACGTTCGCGCCCCCAATCCCCCCCAATCTTGAAAAGAAGCTGGAGGTAGCCGTCAAGCGCTTCCAACTTGAATATGATAGCTTAACGCTTGCCGATGCGCGACGCCTCTTGGCTCGGTATGATTACAAAGTTCCGGTATTGGCTGCGTTCCAGCGTTACGGCAACGGTGCCTTGAAAGAAGTGATGCTGCGTGAGAACCTGAAACGCCGCAAACCCCGGGAAGGATGGATCGCGACAGATTTGACCGTTTTTGGCTATCCAGCTACAGGGCGGCGTGAACTTTGGACCCCGTTCATTCGATCAATCATTGCTGAGCAAGCATTGAAGTGCCGCGAAGCTGGGTTGTATCAAACGGACAAGCTGTCAAATGAGGAACTCGACAGGCTTTTGCGGCAACTGCCAGTAACCGATTTTGGCAGCCTCGGCGTTAAGGATGCTTCACTTTTTATGCTTCGAAAAATGGCAAAAATGGAACGTGAGGCGCGAGAAAATGAAAGCGCTCATCAGGCGCTACAGCGGCTCTCGCGTCCGCTGCCACAAACGTTTGTTGATGAAATGTCTCGTGAAAAAGAAGATGCGCTGCGCTGGCTAAGGGAAACGTCCGCGGCCTTTTACCACCCTGCCTTGAACTACGACATTGATCTTTTCTCGTCGGAAGATCACATCGTTCTCGCCTATCGAGACCACCAGCACCGTTACTGATCCGGCTGCGTGTCCATTCCCGGCTGTGCGAAACCTACAGGTAAAGATTGATCAATGGCATTGCACGGGTTGGACTAACTGTTCCTCGTTCGAACCAGGACGCGAGAAGTCTCTTTTATCCTGATCGTTTCCTCAAACGGTGTGGTCGAACCGGTCCGCTGAAAGGTTTCTGGATCGACCACGCAGTCCTCACCTTCCGGCATCACCATCTCCTCCCCGCCTTGCACACGCGCAATAATATCAGCCAAACCACCCCGCGGAGCCGCTATGCTAACAGCTTCCGCGGCGGCCGCCTGGGCGTCCTTTGCGGAAGTTGCCTTCAAAATGTTTTCCTTGTCTCTCGCAGCTTCCTTTTTGCGCTGAGCCTCTCTTTCGGTTGCTATCTGTTCCGAAAATTCGAGCCGGGCTTTTTGTCGTTGCAGATCCCGAAGTCCGACCCACGCCGTCCACAGATCATCATTTTCGGCTCTATATTTCTTCCGGACGTCGACAAGCGCTTCGATGGCCGAAAACGGTTCTTCCTGCTCTTCAGGTGAATGCTTCGGGTGACCTTTGGGCGTGTTTTTGAACGGCATTTTCTTTGAAGCGTTTGCGGCTTTGGGACCGAGATGTTTCTGAGGGTTCAGGCCCTCCGGTGCGTCACCTGCAATGGCCATCTCTTTGTAAGACCGCAGATCGATCCTTGTTTCAGAGCCAATGCGACGGAGAGAACTGTTTGCCCGAAATTCCCACTCGATCCGCATCGCTTGGATCTCCTCAGGTCCTGTTTTAATATTATCAAGACATCGAACCTTTGCGCCAAAGTGCCCGCTGTTGCCATCCTTCTCCCGGTTTGAGACGAGAATGTGCGCGTGAAAGTTGAGGTTTGTCCGCTTTGGATCTGATAGGATCAGCAGGAATTCGTCGATGTTCAGTTGGCCACCTCGATACTGTCGCTCAACCTCCTTTCCGTCCTTATTGTCATGGAACGCGGGCGCGTGAATTGCATACTGGGAAACAACTCCATATCGATCCTTCAAGTTGCAACAGTAGCCGTGTATCAAACGGCGCATCTCGTCGAGCGGCAGCTCGGCAGGAAGCGCCACCCGAATTTCGCGCGCGACCCGTGAATTTTTGCGCGTCTCAGCCGCCTCGACTTCGTTCCATAGCAATTCGCTGCCGGTCAGCCAGTTAACCGTGCCGCCAGCCAACAAGCCGCTAAGATGGCCGTAAGAAAACGTCCTTCCAACACGCTCATCGTGTAAGCGGCAGCGCCCGATGTAAGCGGCCCGCGCGACAGCGCCCGCAGTTTTGCCGCGCGTAAGGTTGAGAACAGAAAAGTGACATGCTGGATGCTTCATGCTTGGGGAGATCGTGCCCACGGCAGGATGTCGCTACAAAAAAAAGCTCGCTGCAGGCGCGCTGCAAACAAAGTTTGCGTAATTGCGCCTTCCGACCTCTTGGGCCGTCAGGCTCAATGACCCTGCCCGTCAACCCCAACGACAAAAAGATCGATCAGATTGCCAACCGGGGCACCATTTCCCTCTTTGAAACCAGACAAAAAAGGAAACATCGGTGTCTAAAACTGAACAAAAAATTTTATCACTGACGCGCGAAATCGAGCAGAGGACAGCGCGTCTTTCGGATCTCAAGCAGAAATCTAAGGAAGATAAAAGGCGCGCGGATACTCGTAAGAAAATCATCTACGGTGGCGCTTACTTTGCTTATCTTGCTTCACTCGCGCCTGAACAGGCGACACGCGTTGAAGCCGCCTTTGAAAAGATGATTATCAACAAGAAGGATCGACAGTTCCTGGAGTTGACGGAAACGAACAGCTCATGAGCCAGCCAATGTATATGACTTGACCCTCAGCGCGTAGAAAGAGCACCTGCGAATTCAATCCGACCGTGGCTGCGTTTTTTGATCCGCTGGCAAATCACGTGAGCGGAGACGGTTTTTAACAGGACTACAAGCGGGGAGCAGGCCTTTCTCCCGGACTGGTAGTCGATCAACTCTCAATGTGTCGAAAGCCATCGTCGGCGTAGCAGTAGTTTGAAGCATAGGCAATTGACTTAAGTGTGGTTTGAACCGGTCTCGGTTTCGAAAACAAATCAGGTTCCTCTGCCGTTGCCCATTGATATTCCGGCTCGTCTCCGCGACTTTAGAGCAAAGAACAAACGCCCCTGAAGGACGCTCATGACCCCGCTATTGAAAGACCTGACAGACGCACTTTCGGCGATCCCCGATCTTGTTGACGATGTGGGTGCCCTCGTAAAAAGCCGGGTCGAGCAACGGGCACTTCATCTGGATGATATATTTTTGGGGACGTTGCTTGCAAAACCTTCGCTAAAGTCCGCGTTCTTTGCGGATGTGAAGGGAACCTTAGTGTTTGACAAGGTTCGACTGATCCAAGCGATTACTATGCGTGACTTCTTGCCCGATAGCTTTACCGCCTACGGTAACAAGATCGGGCTCGGTTCTGGTGGCGAGGCGCTGCGCCAGATGCGCGATGTAGTGCTGGACTGGCCCTACAAGGACTGTGTCCTGTCCGGCGGAATGACGCGTGAGGATCGTGGTGGCGCGGAATCCTTCATCAACCGCATCGTGGCACCCGACGAGGTGCTGCGCCTGGAAGAACCGAAGGCGCTGACCGGCTGGGAGCGTTGGAACGCAGACGCCGTGGCGGCGGGTAAACCCGCAGAAGTGACGGAGATTACCGGCACTGAGAACATGCTAATCAAGGGCAACAACTTGTTCGCGCTTCACTCGCTCAAGGTCCGGTATGCAGGTAAGGTTAAGTTGATCTACATCGACCCGCCTTATAACACCGGCAATGACGGATTCCGATATAATGATCGCTTCACGCATTCCACATGGCTCACCTTCATGCGCAACCGGTTGGAGGTAGCTAAGGACTTGCTCAGCGACGATGGTGCGATTTTCGTGAACCTTGATGATGGTGAAGCCCATTATTGTAAGGTGCTGATGGACGAGGTGTTCGGGCGGGAAAATTTCGTGGCGAATGTGGTCTGGCAGAAAAAATATGCGCCTGCTAATGATGCAAAGTGGTTCAGCGATGACCACGATCACATCCTTTGTTTTGCCAAAGTGCGTGAGGCTTGGCGGCCAAATCTTTTCCCCAGAACAAAGAAGCAGCTGGCAGCCTATACGAACCCAGATAAAGATAAACGCGATGTGTGGAAAGCAGGCGACTATCTTTCTAACAAAAGTAAAGAAGAACGCCCAAACGGATGGTATGCAGTTCGCCACCCCAAGACAAAGGCTGAAATTTGGCCTCCAGAAGAAACGGTTTGGCGTTTCACGGAACAGCAACATAAAATCAATGTAAAAGAAGATCGAATTTGGTGGGGACTCAAGAAAGAAAACGCAGTTCCTGCTGTAAAGAGGTTTCTGTCCGAAGCGAAACCCGGCGTGACACCACAAACTTTATGGTTCCATGGTGAGTCCGGTCATACACAAGAAGCAAAACGAGAAATTCGTAAGATCGCCACAGGGTTTCCCTTCGCCACCCCCAAACCCGAACGTCTCCTACAACGCATCATCCACATCGCCTCGAACCCCGAAGAAATTGTCCTCGACTTCTTCGCAGGTTCCGGCACCACGGCCGCCGTGGCGCACAAGATGGGTCGCCGCTGGATTGCCGTGGAACAGATGGACTATGTCCGTGATCTCACCGCCGAGCGTCTGAAAAAGGTCATTGCAGGCGAACAGGGCGGCATTTCAAAAGCCGTGAAATGGCCAGATACAGGCGGCGGCGCATTTCTTTACGCCGAGGTTGCCAGTGAAGGGCAGGATTTCGTTGCGCGTCTCGATACAGAAGATGACGACGCGCTGGATGGCCTGCGTGATGAGCTGGCCGCCGCACCCTTCCTACGCCACGAAGTTACGCCAGAAGCCCTTAATAGCGATGACTGGGACGGACAGCCCCCCGCCACTAAACGGCGCGCCCTGCGCAGCGCCGTGGCCGCCGACCACCTATATGTTAACGTAGGGGATATGGACGATGCCGACCACGGCATATCCGGAACTGACCGCACCATCACACGCGCGTTCTACGGCCTGGAGGCACCAGACGCATGAATTTGCATAGCGAGATCCAAACGCTCGAGAAACACGGCGTTATTCGGGCTAACGTTCCCACTGACATAAAAGCAAACCTTGCCCCTGGCATAGAGCTCCGTCCATATCAAACGCGTGCGATATCCCGCTTTGTCTGGAAGATGGAGCAAGAGCACGACGGACCAGTCCACCTGCTGTTTCACATGGCCACCGGCTCCGGCAAGACGGTAATCATGGCCGCCTCAATGCTACACCTTTATGCGCTGGGCCACCGTAACTTCCTGTTCTTTGTAAATGCCAGCCAGATCGTAGAAAAGACCAAAGCGAACTTCATCGACGCAATGTCATCGAAATACCTTTTTGCGCCCAATGTCCGCATCAATGAAAAAATGGTGCCCATCCGGACCGTCACAAATTTCAGCGCGAGCCATCCCGACGCAATCAATATTGTATTCACCACCATTCAGGGACTGCACACGGTTCTGAATAACCCAAAAGAAGACGGGGTGACCTTCGAGGACTTTACTGGACGTCGCGTCGTAATGGTCTCCGACGAGGCGCACCATATCAACGCGCTGACCAAATCCAAGCTTAGCAAAACCGAAGGCGAGGAAGCCAGCAGCTGGGAATACACCGTCCGCAAAATCTTGAACCACAACGCGAGCAACATCCTGCTGGAATTCAGCGCAACGGTGGACATGGCCCACGATGCGATTGCCGCTAAATACGCTGATAAGCTGATCATGGACTATCCATTGCGGGCGTTCCGTCAGGATCTGTATTCCAAGGACATTGAACTGCGCTATGGCGACCAATCCGCAGAGACAAGGATGCTGGAAGCGATCATCATTAGTGAATACCGCCGCGCCATTGCACGCGATATTCTGGGTCAGGATTGGAAGCCTATCGTGCTAATGAAATCTGAGACGATCGCAAAATCCGAGGGCAACGAGACGGCTTTTCGCACAGTGGTAGATGGGCTGGATGTCACAAAGCTGGCTCAGGTGCGTGACACAGCAGGGGGCGTCTTGGCCAAGTCCTTTGCCCATCTTGCTCCGGATGGTGCACTGGAAAACCTCGCCCTGACCCTACGCGCCGAGTTTTCGGAGGCCCGCTGCACCAACATGAATAATGCCAAGGACGTTGGAGCTCAGCAAATCATGCTCAACACCCTTGAAGACGCGGGCAACCCCATCCGCTGCATCTTTGCGGTGAACAAGCTGGACGAAGGTTGGGACGTGCTAAACCTATTCGACATCGTCAGGCTGGACGAGCGATCCGGCACAGGCAAAAAGCCCGCCGAGACTACTATGCGCGAGGCACAGCTTATCGGGCGCGGCGCGCGTTACTACCCTTTCGTCGACCCCGAACAGCCAGAGTATCCGCCCAACCTGCGCAAATATGACAGCGATCACACCGCCCCCATGCGGCTATTAGAGCAGGTGCATTACCACTGCACAGCGGACGTCAAATACATCAGCGACATCAAGAAAGCTCTGGTCATTACCGGCGCGCTTGAAGAAGGCGAAAAAACTGTCGAACTGAGGGTCAAAGACGCTTTCAAACAGACGGACATCTACAAGGGGTATTCATTCTTCGCCAACAAACGCGTCCGCGTCGACAAGACCACCCGCAAGGGCAATGATGTGCTTACAATGCGGAAGTTCTTGGTGGATCTTCCCACTTCATACTCAGGGGCCGCTATTGAAATAGCTGCCTTTAATGAAGGGAGCATTACAACCGTCCCTAAGGTTGCTGTCACAAGCCAGGATGTGAAATTGCGAGAGTTGGGCCTGCCCGTTCTGCGGCGTGCCTGCGACGAGATTGGCGCATTCCGTTTGACAGATGTTCGCCAAGCACTTCCGGCAGTCTCCAGTATCGCAGGCCTTTTGATGGATCCCATACACCTTGGCGACCTGCATATTACGGTAAGAGGCCCAAAGGATCGCCTAAGCCCACTACAACCTTCAGATGCGCTTCATGTGGCGCGCGCTGTCCTATCCGCTGTAGCAGCGGATCTGAAGCGCGCGAAGGCGACATACGAAGGTAGCAAAGAATTTGAAGCAAAACCGATCGCCAGCGTCCTTAAAGACCGCACCCTCAAGCTCACTCAGCCAGGTGAGACACAGCGGTCATGGGCGCAATCTCTTGTTGAAAGCACCAAGTCGGTAGCTCTGTCCAATGAAAATTGGCATGTTTTTGATGACTGCTATGGCACGTCCGAAGAAAAGGAGTTTTTGGTCTTCGTGGCGGAATTCAAAGAACAGATCAGCGCCACATTCGAGGAATTTTACGTAGTCCGTAACGAAAAAGCGATCAAATTGATCGAATTCGGTGGAGACCGCGGCGTAGAGCCAGACTACATCCTGATTATGAGGAAAAGAGGTGAAGCTGCCGCGTTGTGCCGCCAGGTATTCATCGAGCCTAAAGGAAAGCACCTTGAAAACGACGAAGCATGGAAGGCTACGTTTTTGACAAGTATTGCATATGATGTTGATAATGCCGGGACGCTCGCCCCCGAACCGCATGAAGTTCGAGGCCTTCCGTTCTTCAATGCAGAACCTTCAAGGCGCCAGAGCTTTCAAGATGCATTTGAGAGATTACTACAATAGTCACACCATTGTCGGTTTGACTGAAAAGTGAAAAACACAAGCTGGTTTTCTGTAAATACCATCGCGTCCAGTTTGTGGGCCACCCGCGCACCAGGTAGTTGAAGAAAATTGTCAGGCTCGAACAATTTCCATGAGCGGCTCAAACATGAACAGCGCACCACGACGCCCACTTGCAGGCCGAAGTTCTCTCAACAGGCCGCTTTCATGCAGCAGTTTGGTAATTCTGGTTGCTACATGCTTCGGCATTCCCGTTCTTTTTATAAGCTGACTATTCTTAAATATGGGAGCTTCAAAAATTCCATCTTGGGCCGCAAGATGCCATTTTGATCCTGAAATATCCCGAAAAGTATCTTTCATTTCATCGTAAAGGTTCATGATCAGCTTTGCCGTTTTTAAGTTGCTTTCCGCCTGCTTCGCTATCGCTTCCAAGAAGAAAGCAACCCAACTTGTCCAATCGTTATCGCGAGACACCTTTCGCATGAGCTCAATGTATTCATTCTTATTTTCTTCCAAGAAGGCGCTGACATAGAAGTGCGGTTTGTGTATGAGCCCATACTTCCAAAGCAAAAGTGTTATAAGAAGGCGCCCAATTCTGCCGTTCCCATCATTGAATGGATGTAGAGCTTCAAACTCTACGTGTGCCACCCCGACCTTAAAAAGAGGTAGCATCGAGGTATTTTCAATAAAGTCTAAGAGGGCTTGCATTCCTGATTGGAGCTGAAGCGGACTGATTGGCTTAAAGTAGATCTCTTTTCGCCTATCATCCCCGACATAATTTTGGTCCACCTTGTATTGCCCAGGTGACTTGCTCGCTCCCCTACCATAGCTGAGGAGAATTTGATGTGCATTTTTTATTAAACCCTCGTTAATGGGCTCTCCATCGGAAACTGCACGTTGAGCTCGGCGCAGCACTTCACTGTATAAAGCAACCTCTACAACGTCATCTCTTACTGGGCCCGCGTTTCCATCATCTTCGCTTTCCGCTTCATATATCATTACTTCATCCACAGTAGATATGGTTCCCTCCATACGGGATGAAATAACAGCCTCGTTTTGCCTAAGGGGAGCTAACAATAGCTCGCTATTTGGTAGTGATATGAGCATCTGATCGTAGCGCGAGATAGCATCCTGAGCTTGGGCAAGCGGTTCTATTAGACGCTGAAGCTCAAAGTCTGTTGGGGGAAACTGCCCATAGTGGTAATCGATCATACTGCTAAGGTCGTAGTTTTCGATTCCTTGCGCCACAATTTGCTCCTTTGATTTCACACTCCGAACTTGAGTATCAAAAAAATGGACAAATGCAACACAAATGACCTTATGGGAAATATTCCTACTCATTAGATCCACAAACTTGAAGGATTTGCAGAACCTGGTTGCTTAGTCGTTCTTCAAACCTCGCGTGTGATAGTGTCCGACGAGCTGTTGCTTATGTTACTCGGCCTGCCGTTGCGCCTAAGTTACAAGTGTTTCGCTACAACTTCGCGAAGCGTCCATGGGTGTGCTGCTCGAGTTTCAATTCTGGCAACTTGGCAAGCGTCGTTTCAATCCCGTAGGACGCAACAGGCTTGCGTGACTCGACTTACGTCTTCTGTAACACAAAGAGTGTTGTGTAAGACTTGTGTGAAGTAAACTCGCTTGTGTTACACCACCTCCAGTTTTCGTAACACAAAATGTGTTGTGTTAGATTGGTGTGACCCAAACAAGCTTGTGTGACTCAACACCCATCTTTCGCAACACAAAATGTGTTGTGTTAGATTGGTGTGATCCAAACAAGCTTGTGTGACTCAACACCCAGCTTTCTCAACACAAAATGTGTTGTGTTAGATTGGTGTGACCTAAACAAGCTTGTGTGACTCAACGCCCAGCTTTCTCAACACAAAATGTGTTGTGTTAGATTGGTGTGAACTAAACATGCTTGTGTGACTCGACACCCAGCTTTCTTAACACAAAATGTGTTGTGTTAGATTGGTGTGACCTCAACAAGCTTGTAAGCCTCAGCTTCGAGTTTTCGAAACACAACTGGTGTTGCGTCAGATGTATGTATGCCGTTGCGGTCAGAGACCATTTTCCCACCAACGATTCTCCGCACTACTCGGCGCTATCCGCCCATATAAATCGAACTTCACGGCGCTGAACCTCCATCGGAGCGCATCGGAAGATAATCAAGCCATCTCATTCAGGATGCGGGAGAGATCATCACTTAAATCTTCCCTCGCGGCGATATAACGTTCGAGTGCTAAAACTATAGGAACGAACTTTCCTCCATCTTCTCGTGCTTGCACGATGCGCACAATTACTTTCCGAGCGGCTTTCAGCGTTTCGACAGCGGGTTCCATGACTATCTTCCATCCAGATTAACATTGGATAGGAAGTCGGTTCGTTTCGGCCTACGGAGAAACCATATGTGCGACGCTGCACCAATCTGTGAACAAACCGGCTCTCATGAAGACCTCAGGTCAGTTCGGCTACTCCTGCTACCGAACTCGGTAACCTTTCTCTTTGAGCAAAAGATCAATTTCAGTCCAAAGTTCAGCGATGGGCCGCGGTGTCCATTCCTCGCTCTCAATAGCCACCATTTCTTGGAGTAAAGCTCGGATCGGCAAATCGAGGTCGCTGCCATAAACTGGTCGTCCCCTTACCCTTCCGATCGAATGCCCCATGAGAAAGGCTCTTTCTTCATTTCCCATCCTGGCCGCCAGCATGCGGTCCTCAAACGAATGCCGCGTGCCACTGATCACATAGCGACCATCTATCCCCTCTGGAACGATCGGAAACAACTGATTATCCCGGAGAAATCCGTTCACGCCACCTGAATAGCCCGCCTTGCCACGATAGCGCGAGAAGCCCGTCGGATTCCTCTTCATCGCTTCGAGTGCAGGCCCCTGCAGAACGAGCACACGGGTTGCCGAATGGCTCTTCAGTTCTCGCCTCTGTTTACCGTCTTGAACGATCCGAAAGCTGATATGAGGGATAGGATGTTGCAGGTGAATATCTTCCGCCGGCAAATCGTAAATCTCAGAAGCGCGGCAACCACCAATCGCGGAGACAATCGCGACATCGGACGCCTGCTGATCCAGTTCTTCAAGCACCCGGTCTCTGATTAAGCGCTGTCGGATCCATTTTTCAGGGAGCGAAAGCTTCTTTCGCTCATTATCTGAAGGACTGTAGGCGAGCTTCAAAACCCGCATTCCACGAAAGACGTTCAATCGTTTACTTTTAGGCATGCTGAGGTCTTCAAAATGCGCATCGATCATCTGGCGGACATACCTGATCTGCTTGTTGGCGTAGTTTGCGGTCACGGAGCCCGACTTTGCGCGCTTCGTCCAATAGCTCTCGTAATCAGCCGCGTCCTGCTCAGAAATTGTAAGTATGGTTCGCCTTCCAACCACCGCTGTGAAGTCTCGAGCTGCGCGCTTGAAGTTGCCGCACCACTCACGGCGCTGCCGGGCATTTTTGGCGCGAATTTCCGCTTCCTTTAGAACCGGCATGCTGTTTGACATATCATGAAGGGAGATATCCGGAAGATCGATCGCTCCCATTGCTGCCGGAACCGCAGCTGATGCTGGGTCAATGTTAGCGATCGTTTTGATCCGCGCCAGAAGCTCATCCACTGGTCCGGCCAGCAGATCATCCATCGGACTGAATGACATACCCCAACCCTTCAGCAATTCAATCGATGCATCGAATGTCGCTCGAGTATTGGTAGTCCTACCTGCGCAACGGGCACGCCATTCCATAAAGAGTGCGTGTCTAACATTTGCGCACCGAGCCTTTGCTTCGATCAAGTCGCGCGTCTTAAGTGACCTGTTGATCTCGCCGAGAGCTTCGACCTCAGCGAACTGTTTAGGGACGCGCATCCGGATGTAATAGGTTTTGCCTCGTAGTTCGAGGTGGTCAATGGTAGTCAATGGCATAGGGTCTGCCCCACATTCTGCCCCACAGAGGGGTGGCTTCTCGAAAGATCCATCCTCGCTGGGTGGAGTAATTTCTCCTAAGAAATTGGGAACTTATACCGACAGAACAAAAAACTATTTATTCCATGGACCTGCCTCTCCTGGGCACCACTTATCCCCGATAAGCAAGTTACCTAGAA
>TARA_R100000935_G_scaffold13476_1_pt1 | contig 14266 bp, 7 predicted proteins | sample TARA_R100000935 | Tara Oceans TARA_R100000935 (sample SAMEA2621502) | marine metagenome | biome: marine biome (ENVO:00000447); feature: surface water layer (ENVO:00002042); material: "saline water (ENVO:00002010), including plankton (ENVO:xxxxxxxx)" | depth 5 m | reverse complement strand
TGGCAAAATCAAAAGTTAAAAAATTAACAGCTAAAGAATTAGAAGAAGTCAAAACATTACAGGCTGCTGTAAATTCAATATTATTAAATATTGGAAATGCAGAAGTAGTAAAGGTACAGATGGTTGAAAAACATGTAGGTTTACAAGCTGAATGGAAAGATTTGACTGCTTCATTAGAAGATAAGTACGGACAAGTAAACATCAGTTTAGAAGATGGAACTATAACAGACGTACCAAAAGAAGAAGAAGTACTTAGTAAAGTATAACTTTATAACATATCTATTTTTTATAAAATTTTTTAAGACCAGACATTTCTTGTTTGGTTTTAAAAAATTTTGTATATTATAACTGTATAGTTTACAACACGGCAGTACATTATAGTAAAAAGAAATATTTATGATCCCAACAAATTCAAGCGGCACAACCAATGGTTGTGACAATATATCATCTAACTGCGTAGTATGGCAAGGTCCAGACATTGCATGTATAGATCTATGTTCAGGAGATACAATAAGTGATGTTACATTTAAATTAGCCACTAAAGTATGTGATCTAATTACAAATGGTGTTGCATCTAATCCAGTCTTAACAGGTCTGGATTTAAAATGTTTAAACATACCAGGTATAACCCCTACAGCTTTAGTACCAGTACTACAAGCTATGGTTGTTCAAATATGTACAAACTCAGGAAGTCAAGCAACTCCAAATTCTAGTAGTAATCTTAAGTCTACTAAGCAAGTTCAAAATGACTTACCTATAATGACATTGCCTGCATGTATGCAGTATAATGATTCAGCAGGAAATCCAGTAACACAATTACGTTTAGATTTATTTGCTACATTAATTGCAACTCAAGTATGTACAAACCTATCTAGTATATCAGTAATTAATTCTACACTTACAAGTTATAGTTCTAGATTAGATATATTAGAAGCATGTGTATTACCATGTTCAGGTGTGGTTGCTGAAAAACAAGTTATACCAACGTGTATAATTAACGTAGGGCAACTAACAGATGTATCAGTACTATTGCTTGCCTTAGAAGTAAGATTCTGTGCATTAGAAACAGCAGTAGGTTTACCTGCAGCTATTAACCTAGCAATAGGTCAGCCAACTATACAAGGCTCAACAACAACATTAACAACTCCTTCTGTATCATATAGTGGTTTATCAGGATGGAATAATTCACCAAATACAATGGCTCAGAGTGTTCAAAACACATGGGTTGTAATTGATGATATATATACAGCAATTGCTAGTATACAAACTAACTGTTGTCCAACTGGATGTGATAATATTACATTTGCATATACAACAACAAACATATTAAATACAGGAAATGGATTAATTGATGGTTTAACCTTTGACTTTACAGGTTCATCAATACCTAATACTTTTAATGATTCTTCTGGATTTAGCAAAATATCAGTAACAGATGGAGATGGACTAGCAGTTAATACAACTGTAAGCGTATCTACTTTACAAACTAATCCTTCCGGATTTGTATTTAACTTACCTACATTAAACACTGCAAGTGGATTAAGTGTATCAGTTAATTTTGGAGTAACAGATGGTGTATCAACTTGTAGAGATGATCAATCATCAGTAGTTACTGGAATTATTAATTGTCCAAACGTAACTATGGGAAGTATACAAAGTTCAGCTGTAACAGTATCATTTGTAAATGTATTAGGTGCAACAGCAGTTTATGTAATAGATATACTAGATGCTGCAGGTACTGCGGTACAAGCAACATATACACAAAATAATCCTACAGCAAATGTAGCACATACATTTAGTGGATTAGTAGCAAATACAATATATCAAACTAGAGTAACAATTCAATATGGAGGAATTACAAAAGTATGTGATCTAATACAATGGCAAACTTCTTCTGGAGTAGCACCATGTACAGATGGTATGGATGTTGCATTTGTAATTGACTACACTGGTAGTATGCAAAACATTATTGATAATGTAAAAGCAGGAGTAGCAGGTATTGTATCTACAATTGATACAGCATCAGGTGCTTCTAATTATAGACTAGGACTTGTTACAGCTGATGAATCATACACTACATCATTTAATTATGATGCATGTGTAGATTATACAGGCTTACCAGCTGGTCAGAAAGTAATTAATACTGGATCAGGAACTACATTAACATATCAAATTATTACTGCTTGGGAAATGTTCCAAGATAATAACGGTGCAACATTTAGCAGTCAGTTAGCTAAGCTAGCTGGTGGAGTAGTAGGAAGTACATGTGTAAACTTAGGTAATGGTGCACAACCTCATGAACCTTGTGATTACGCTGCACAGTTAATAACTGGTGGTGCTAATTTTGTAAATACTTTTAGACCTAATGTTGCTAAATATATAATCATTATAACAGATAACTTACCAGGTGGAACTCAAGATTCTTTTAATGCAACAACATATGCAGGTATACAACAAATGATTGTAGATGGAAATAACAATGGAATTAAATACTTTGTATTAGGTGCAGGAACAGCAATGTTTAGAAATATAGGTGGAATAAATAGATATCCATGGAGAGATCTTGCACAGACAACTGGAGGTGCATATAATATAAGTGCTGATGCAACGGTTATATCTAATTTAATAACTGCTGGTTGTTCATAAACAAAAAATAAAAAATTAAAAGATGGCATGTAATTGTACAAAATGTAGTGGTAAATGTGGTTGTTCTGATACAGCCCTAACTAATCCATGTACCTATACTGATTGTAGTGTAGGCAGTGAAAGATGTGATGACATTCAGTGTGCATCATGCGTAAGCTATTGTGGAACATCATTTCAAATTGGTGATCCTAATGCTAGGATAACTATTAATACTGGTGAAAGATTAGATTCTATAGTTCAAAAATTTGCAATGATACTATCAAACGGATTAGGAGTTTGTACTTCAAATGATTTACAACATGATCCTTATAATGTATATGCAGGTGTAATAACTAAATCTACAGCTGTAATAGTATGGGATGGTATTTGGAGTAACAGTACAGGTCTAAATATTTATATAGACACACAAATATCACCAAGTGGTTGGGTATTGCAAAATACAACACCTATTGTAACTACAGTATCAACTTATACTGTTTCAAACTTAGTAGCTAGTACTGCTTATAAAGTCAAAGTTGTTGACAATGGTAATACAGGATGTAAGCCCATTGAAATACTATTTACTACTCTGGCAGTATAACAAAAAACAACTGTGGTGGTTTGTTGGTTTTCTACTACAAACGTTGGAAGAGGCCGGGTTTATCCTGGTCTCTTTTTTTTTTCTTATCTTTATCAAAAAATAAAAAATAATTTATGGACAATTTGAAAGACAAGATTATTGAATCTCTAAAATGGAAAAAGCACCCAACGTATTGTGCAGCTAAGTTAAACATTACAGAAAAACAATATATCAAATTAAAAAAAGAAGCTTTACAAAATAGAAAAGCTGCAAGAAAAACCACAAAGTTTTTTAGTAAAGCAGAAGACAATTCTCAATTGGTTGAGTCAATAGATTTAGAAAAAGGTGAAGGTAAAATATCAGGCACCTTTGATCATGAACCAAAATCTCCAGAAGAAATTATATTATTACTTAATATTGATACAACCAAATGGAAGCTATCTCAATATTGGAATAAACAAATGGGAGACCATTGGAGAGTTTCAGCATTAATTTCTCAGGTTAAAAATTCAAATGAAACATTATTTGAAGAGTTATTATTAAGTTGGAAACCTAAAACATATAAACTTCCTAAAGTAAATATAAGTAAAATAAAAAATGATAATCCATTATGTGGGATTATTTCTTTGCAAGATATTCATTTTGGTAAACAAGGAAATGAAACTATTGATAAAGATTTTGAAGATACAGTTATTAATTTAATATCTAGAGCAGCATCATCACATTATATTGAAAAATTGTATTTTGTTGTAGGAGGTGATCTAATCAACATGGATACTTTCCATGGCACAACTACAGGTGGAACACCAGTAGATAACTGTATGGATGCCGTAGATGCATATAAACAAGCATTTGATGCAATGCACTGGGCAATTAATTATGTAAAAGCTTTCTGTAAAGAATTAACTATAGTTTATGTACCTGGTAATCATGATAGACTTTCATCATATCATTTAGCTCATGCTCTTTCTGTATCAATAGAAAGTGAAGAGATTACCTGGGATATAAAATATGAAGAAAGAAAAGTACATGTATGGCATAATAATTTCAATGCATTTGAACATGGAGATAAACGTAGCAAAAACAATCCATTAATATACGCATCTGAATATCCTAAACAATGGGGAGTTACAACTAATAGAACATTATATAAAGGTCATATTCATACAGATAGGAAAGTAGAGTATATGACATCTAATGAGACAGCAGGATTTATTGAAAAGACTTTACCAAGTTTAGGTAAAACTGATTATTATCATTATAGTAATAAGTTTACAGGCAATAGGAGGTCAGGAAAACTAGAGTTACAACACCCTCTTATGGGTAACATATGTGAATTAACTTACCAAGCTTTGTAAAGACCTTACTTTTAATTTCATAAAGTGGGGTTTTTTTTGTAAATTATAAATATAACTATATGATAAATAATTTTAAAAAACCTGATTTAAATGCTCCAAGATATAGAGAAAAAAGATTAGGTCTATTAAATGATGAAACATTTAGGGAGTTCAAAGAAAAGAAACCTTTGTATTCTAAGATAGATAATAATAAATTAAAATTAATAATTAAAACATACAATCAAAAACTATGGGAGACAGTTATTGAAAATAGGGATGGCGTTGAGTTACCAGATTCATTAGGATATTTATTTATAGGTACTTGTCCTTCTGCTAAAAATGTTAACACAGATTATGCACTATCCTATAAATACGGTAAAGTCTTACAAAACAAGAATTGGGATACTGATGGAAATTTAGGAAAAATATTTTATACAAATTGGTCAACTAAATATAGATTTAAAAATAGAGAGCTATGGAGATTTGTAGCATGTAGAGATTTTAAAAGGTCAGTAGCAAAAGAGTATCCTAAAAATTGGACAAAGTATGTAGTTATGAAAAATAAATTTAGAGTTGCTCATTTGTATGATGGCACACCTGAAAAAACTAAGGAGGCTCTAAAAAATTATAATGAATTTGAAACATAAATATAATGTCAACAATAGCAGAAGTAGTATCAAGAATTAGAGGGCAAGTAAAAGCAGGAGTACAAGATGCTTTTATAACTGATAGGTACATATATAGTTTAATAGAAAAATTTGCTCAAGTCTTAATGAGAAGACAAGACTATGCAAATAAATTAATGAAATTTAATTCAGTATGGAAAACTTTACCATATATAGAACTAATTGAGGTAGATAAAATAGAAGCAGGTTGTGCAGGTATATTTAGTGGATGTACTATTAAAAGATCAAAAGTAAGGTTACCTGAAATGATAGAAGGTTATTGGGGACCACTAATACGTACTGTAAGCTCCATAGATGGCTCACAAGAGCTTCAAGCAACACAACCGGGCACATATACCTCTATGACTAAAACAACTACATTTAAATATAATAAGACATTATATTTTTGGTGGTTAGACGGCTACATCTATTGTCCAAATATTGCATGGGATGCATTAAAATTAGAAGGAGTATTTAATTCAGATATAACTAAATGGAATTGTGATACCTCAGATGATTGTACACCAAGATATGAACAACCTATTTATATCCCTGAAGCTTTATTTGCAGAAATAGAAAGTCAAGTTATACAAGTTATGATGGGTTCAATGCAAGTCCCTTCAGAGGATTCTGATAATAAACGTAATATACATAGACAATAATGGGAGTATCACAAAAATATAGAACGTTCACTCAATTGATGGAAGATGTTTCCATTGACTTTTCTACATATGCTTTGGAAGGTTTGATTGAACCACAACAACTTATTAAAGTTGCAACTAGAGTTAATTATGATTTAGGTCTTAAGATTCATAGAACTAAAGAGGTAGTGTTAGATGTAGAACATGGAAAGGCACAATTGCCAATGGATTTCCAATACATCAACTATGCATTTAGATGTGGATCATATACTATAAATAATACAATGCCATCAGGTACTCATGTAGAAACTACAAATGATGTTCCTTATGTACCCGCTCCTGGTGAAATGTCTCCGTGTAGTAAAGATGATACATGTAAAGATGTGTGTGTAATTAAAACATGTGATGGAAAAAATAGTCATCAGTTAGTACAAAGAATAAGTCCTAATCAATATAGAACATTTAGTAATTGGACTCAATTAAGAATACAAGATGTAAATACTCCAACATGTTTTTGTCCTGCATTGGGTGCACAAGCATTAGACATTGCACAAATAAAAGATGGTTTTTTAATTTCTACTTTCAATACAGGTAAAGTATATATAAGTTATCAGGGTGCAATGGAAAATGAGTCAGGTGATTTATTAGTATTAGATCAACCTTATTGTAATGAATATTATGAATATGCAATTAAACAAAGAATATTAGAAAATATGATTTGGCAAGGTGAAGCAATGTCTTCACAACTTCAATTAGTTGAATCAAGATTGAGAGCAGCTAGAAATAATGCATTAAGTTTTGTTAATACTCCAGATTTTGCTGAGATGCAAAAGGTTTGGACAATGAATAGAAGAGCACAATATCATAATTATTATAATATGTTCTTGAGTTATGCACCAAATAATCCAAGGTTAGCAGGTCCTGCAGTAGTACCTGGTCAAACTAGTAGTGGTTCAGCAGCAACAACTTCTTACTAATAAACAGAATTAACTAGTTATGGCAAAAAAGAGAAACCCGTCAAATTCAGAATCAGAAAACCCAAGAAAGAAGAAGTTTAATAGTTCTTCAGTAAGTACAAACCTTTTTATGAAAGGTATGAACAAAGATGTTGCACCATCATTTGAAAAAAATGATGTTTGGTTTCATGCCATTAATGCAGCAAATGATAGTTCAGATGGGGATGTTGGTGTTATTGGTAATGAGCCAGCTAACTTACAATGTGGTGTTATACCGTATACAATTATTGGTGCTGTACATAGATATGGAGATGAATGGGTGGTATATTCTACTGATGATGTAAGTTCTGAGATAGGTAGATTTGATGATAGTGAATGTAAGTATACAGTAATAGTTAATGACCCTTGTTTAAATTTTAACCGTAAACATTTAATAACAGGAGCTGGTAAAGAAAATTTTGATTGCACATGGCAAGTATATTGGGATGATGGTAATAACCCATCAAGATCATTGAATATAGATAATGTACCATGGATACAAGATATTACTTCTGCACCTAATGATCCTTGTATAGTATATGAAGATACAACATTTTTAAATTGTGAAAAGATTAGATTACATCCTTTAGTAGATACACCATGTTTACTTTTAAGTAAAGCTACTGATGGAGGTACTATAGAAAATGGATCTTATCAAGCTTATGTAGCTTATACAGAAAATGAACAAGTTGTAAGTGATTACATAGGTATATCTAATGTACAAACACTTTGGTCACATAGAGGAACTAACAGTTCCTTAGATATTGATATTACCAATCTAGACAAAGATTACTTTTATTTTGATTTAGTTTTATTAATAAGAACTCAAGGTCAAATATATACTAAACTTATAGGAAACTATAGTACAGAAACTAGTCATATTAATATTGATTATGTTGATCAAGCATTAGTATCAGTATCATTAGAAGAACTATTTAGACTTTCACCTGCTTATGAAAAATCAGATGCAATGTATGTTGTTAATGATTATTTAATTAGACAAGGTCCAACAGAACAATTTGATTTTAATTATCAACCTCTTGCCAATGCTATTACATCAAGTTGGGTAATAAATGAAGTTTCAGAAAGTTATTATTACAATGCAGGTAATAAAATGGGATTCATGCGTGATGAACAATATGCATTTTTTATTAGATGGATATATAACACAGGAGAAAGATCTAGTTCATACCACATACCAGGTAGAGCTCCTGTAGATTATACATTACCAAGTGGTATTGATAGATTAGAAACAGCTATTATTAGTGGTACAAATACTGTAGATACTGATGAACCTTTATTTAAAGTTTATAATACTGGCTCTGTGTCAGCATCTAATCTTACTGAAGTTCAGGCTGATGGATCTAATATAATTGCACGTGGTAAAATGGGTTATTGGGAATCTACTGAAAAGTATCCTGATAAAAAACCTGAAGTATGGGGTGACTTATGTGGACAGTATATTAGACATCATAAAATGCCTAGTGAAATGATAGGTGGTGTAAATTCACCATTACATATTACTAATAACTTAGATACAGGAATACATATATTAGGTGTTGAATTTAGCAATATTGAAAGACCTAAAAATAATGATGGTTCATACATAACAAACATTACAGGTTATGAGATATTAAGAGGATCAAGATTAGGTAATAAATCTATACTTGCTAAAGGTATGTTTAAGAATATGCGTAAGTATACTCTACCTACCCAAGATAATTTAATTGGTAATGCTCAAGGATTATATCCTAATTACCCATACAATGATTTAAGAGGAGACGTATACCATACTACTACAAGAAAAACTGAAGGTTGTGATGATGTAAATGATTCAGTAAGCAACTACCCATCATTGACAGGAATTACTGAAGATGTATTTACATTTCATTCTCCTGAATTAATGTTTACTAAACCATTTTTAAATGCATATGAAACAGTTTTCTATGGTCAAATAGATGGTAAGTCATCTGGTTATTTTACACCATCTGAAAATCATCCTCAATTTAAATTACTAAGAAATATTGCATCTTACTTAGCTGCAATAATTGGTATAGGTTATGCACTAAGAAATATTAATGGTACACCTAATACAAGATCTTTACCTACACAAGCAATAAACAATGCGTATCCTGAATGGTTGATTAATGAAATAGACGGTAAGAAACAAACAGGTGGTGGAGGTAATATTACTGCTACTGTACCTCCTGCAGTTGCTACAGCTTTTCTTAGTCCTAGATCAGGTGGTCAAATAAGTGGAGGTGATGGAGATAATAATGAAAAAGGTCCTGGTGCTGAAACAAATGCACATGAAGCAATAACTGATTTACATACTGCATTAGGAGGTAATCCATTTTCAATTGGAGGTATATGGGCAGGTATTACTGATCTTATTAATGATTTTGCTGGTGATGCTTTACAAGCAGCAGGATTATCTAAGAGTACTCAACAAAATATACAAGAGCAAGGTGTTGCAAATATTGAAGCAGCTCAATCAGGTTCCAACAATGGTATGGGTCTTATGGGTGGTGGTAACCAAGAAGGTGTTGAACTTAATAGTTCTGAATCTAATTTAGGTGCTATCTTTAAAGGTGCTATTAGTGTTATATTATTACAAAAAAATATTGCAGTAGGTGGACAAGAAATAATTGATTTAATATATAATCTAGCTGACTTTCAAGAGTATGTATTAAAATACAACTCTCATGGTCTTTACAATAATTTTAGTTCAGGTTCTATAGGTAATTTATATAGAACTAAAAATGAAGCAGCTAATTATATAGGTTCATCATTTCAGACATTTGATAATAATAAATATAAAATCAATAATTTATTTAGACCAAATACAGTTGCAGTCTCTACAGTAAATCCTATATCTTCAAATTATAATGTTGAGGATAAATCTAGATTTGTATTAGGTGGATATGTTAATTCATCTGGTAATGGAGTAAATGATAGTAACTGGGAATCAAACTTATTAGATCCTGAAGGTCCTTTCTCTACACCTATATCAGCATTATATGGTGCTCTTAAATTTAATATAGATAATCAATATGGACAACTTGATGGTATAAAGCAATTACAAATGAGAGGGTGTGTTGAACCAATTGGAGGAACATATTCAAATGGCCAACCAATACCTAATTCATATTTGTATACAAGTAAAGCTATATTTAGTGGTGATGTATTCATATCTAGGTATACTGAAAAATGTATTATGCCTATTTTTACAGATTATTTAATGGGTCAGTATGATGGGTTTACATATGATTATTATTTAAGAGCTAATATACCTTGGCCAAGATATTGGATAGATAGTAGAAAATTTGATATGTCTGCTATGGCATCTGTTGTAGGTTCATTTGGTTTAAACTTAGTATTTAATCCAGATTTAGATACCATGCCTAATGATAATTATTATTTAGATAGAGGTGATACATGTGGTTTTAACTTTAGCATTTTTGGTGGTGATAAACTAAATAAAATGTTTTCCATGAATCATGCATATATGTATACTCATGTAAATGGTATAAATGATTTTTATGTAGAGACAGAAATAAACTTACCTTATAGAGATTGGGAAGAACCTAAAGAAAGAAGATTCTATGATCAATATGAATACAATAACTTAAGAGATTTATTTCATGCAGAGATACAAAAGTTTGATAACTTTTATAAATATGATGAATCATTAAGTCCTTCTAAATTTGTAAATCAACAATCTAACTTTGCTGAACTACAAACTAAAGACTATGATCCTTTAACTGCTGAATCTTGTTATACGTATTATCCTAAAAGATTAATATATTCTATAAGAGCAAATGAAGAAGATAAAAAAGATTATTGGAGACAATATTTATTTGCAAATCAAAAAGATTTTAAAAATAAAGTAAGTGTAATTAAACCATTTAGTTCAAGTGGTGCATTAATATTTTTCCCATATCAATCACCTCAATTATTTAGAGGAGTAGATACATTAAAAACTGGTGCAGATTTAAAACTTACTATTGGTGATGGAGGTTTGTTTAGTCAACCTATGCAAAATGTAGCTAACTCAGATATATCAAATGAATATGGTTCTCTTGAGAGTGGTAGAGGTGTTATTAATACTCCAGCTGGATTATTTTTTATATCACAAGCTCAAGGTAAAATATTTCAATATGCACAAAAAGGTTTAGATCCTATATCTAATAGTGGAATGAAATGGTGGTTTAATAAATACTTACCTTCTGCTTTAATAAAACAATTCCCAGCACTAGAATTTTCTAAATTATCAGATAACCCAGTGATAGGTATTGGTTGTCAAGCTATATATGATCCTAATGATGATATAGTTTACTTCATGAAAAAAGATTATAGAGTTAGAAATCTTTATATATCAGGAATGACTTATTCTGAAAAAGCAGGATTTGTATATAATTCTACTTCTATAATTTTTGGTAACCCAGTATTTTTTGAAGATTGCTCTTGGACAATAAGTTATGATCCAAAAAGTAAAGCTTGGATTTCATTTCATGATTGGCATCCTGAATTTGCATTACCAAGTATAAATCATTTTTTTACTACAAAAACAATTGACACAACAATTCCTCAATGTCCACCTGGATATGTATTTAATCCTGTATCAGGTTTATGTGAAGATTCAATTAATATTACTGAACCAGCATCAGTAACTGTAGAGGAAATAGCAGCAACAGTTACAGGTGGTCCACAAGATTGTTTAGTAGATATAGTTATTGCAATAGATGCATCAGGTAGTACAAACTGGATAAATGGTAATAGTGGTAATTCTAATAATCCAAATGTTCCTACTCCTGGTTTAGCAACTAGGGGACGTGCAGAAATGGATTGGTTAGAAGCTTTTGTTGATGATCCTGCTATTCAAGCTGGATTGTCAGGTGGTCAAATTCAAATAGGATATCAAGTCTGGGCTACTAATACAGCTATACTTGATCCAGCTAGTACAGGTGATTCAATGCAAGGTGTTGTTACTGGAGCTCAAGCTAGAGCAGCTTATGTAGCTAATTGGACAGGCCAAAATGGTATAGCAGGTCAAACAAATCCACAAGCTTCAAGAACAAATGGAATAGTTCAATTAGATAATAAAGCTGGCTCATCTTTGTCTGCTAATTATCCAGCTAGATCAAGTGATGCATTCTTTAAACAAATACTTATTATAGTTACAGATGGTACTGCAATTTCTACTGGAGGAGATCCATTAACTCCTCAAAGTTTTGATACTTTGCAAAGTCCAGATGTAATTACAGGAGCAGGTGGTCCAATAAAGCAACAACTGATGGGTGTGTTTGTTGGTATAAATACAAGTATTGTAGGTAACCCTACAATAATAAATCAAACAACTGTTGGTGCAGGAGCTGGACCAGGTTGGGCATACTACGGATCTGCTACTGATTCAGCTGGTAATTCTCAACCTGCTAATACGCCAGGACCTAATCAATTTGCAATGAATGCCGCATCACCTTCATCATTAACTGCAACAGCTAATGCTATTGCTGGAGCTGTATGTACTATACCATATAACTGTAGTTGTCCTACAGGTTATGATTTGATTTACTTAAATTCTGCATCTGGTTTTTATGATGGAGTTTCAGGAGTATGTGATGATATAACTCCACCAGTTTGTAGGAAAGCATCATGTGAGTGCCCTGTAGCACCATCAGGTACAGTTACAACTAATCTAGGTACTTGCCCTGACTCATTACCTGAGTTGGCTTATATAGGAGATCCTAATTGGGTTGATCCTACACCACCTTTATGTAATTTTTATTATTTTGATTCTGTAGTTCCTAATTATAAAGTAGGAAGTTTTTGGAGACACAACGTAAGATGTGATTCATTTGCTAATTTTTATGGTGTTGATTATCCGTGGGAAGTAGAGTTGATATCTAATACAGGTCAATCTGTTAATACTATAAGAAGTATAGAATATCAATTAGAAACTTATGTGTTTAAAGGAGAACCAGAATATAATTTATGTGGTGGTGATAAATGGGAAGATTTAGATTTTAATTTTGACAAGGCAATCATTTATAATAATGATCAAGTGTCAGGTTTATTAAATGTAGTTATGGCACCTTTTAATGATCCATGGAATGCATTAGGATACCCTATACTTACACCAAACTTTATGACAGTGTTATCTTCTAAAGTAGAACATAAATTTAGAATTAATCAATTCTGGGATATAACAAATGATAGAGGTGAGTTTACTAATGCAGAACAATCTGTATTTGATACATCATGTAATGGATATATAAGACCATTAAATAATACAAATCTGGATTACTTTAAATCTTCTACACAACGTAAGAAGTTTAGACATTATTCAAATCATGTGTTACTTAGAAGACAAGTATCAGGATCTAGAAAAATGCTTCTAAGATTAAACAATACTAAATTATTATTATCACAAAGGTAATGGAGAAAAATAAAAACACACCAATAGGATTGCCAGGAGGGCCAAATGAATATATAACTCATATTGATCAAGTGTATTCAGTTGATGGATATAAAAGGTATAGCTCTGATGTAGATAAACCATTTAATAGAATTAAAGGTGATCAGAATGGTACACCTATAACTATGGAAGATGTAGATTTTCCTGTATTGGGTATAGACAATTTAGGTAATCAACAATTGATGGAACCTGGTCAAGACAATAATGATTATTATTTTCCTGGAAGTGAAGTATTTGAAATACCAAAAGCTCAAAAGGGAAAAGCTTTAAGTTCTAATCTGGCAACAGCATTTGTAAGAGAGATATTACCTATACCTGAAAATGCTTCACAATTATTAGCCAATCAATTAACTGGAGATAATAAGTTTTCAATGCAAGATGGAGAGTATTTTTCAAATCAACATCTTAAAAGAAGTGTATTAAATGCAATTAAAAGAACAGGTAATTCAACTGGAGGTACTCAGTATGTAGACTATAGCCCAAGTATTGAAAAAGATTTAGAAAAAATCAATATGGGTTTTACAGACATGGTAGCTGGAAGTTTTCTTTCTCCTGAATTAGTAGCAGCTACAACTTTTGGAAGGGTGCACTATGAAACAGATCCTAAAACTGGTGTTATAACCATGTATGATTCTTATGATTTTAATCAAACACCAGAGAAGGATACTTTTTATTCTTCTTTAAGATCTAAAGTTGGTGATGGTAAACTAGGAAAGCAAAATATTATTGGACAATTTCATCCTGATGATGATCCAGATTATTTAAATATGGCAGCTGGAATTTATAAAAATCCAATAGATGCATTGAATATAAGATATGGTGATATAAAAAATGTTTCTGATACCGCATATAATGTTATGCAAAATGTTGGGGATACTGTATATGATGCAGGTAATGATGTATACAATGAAGTAGTAAAAACAGGTAATGGAATTTATAATTACC
>TARA_R100000935_G_scaffold58902_1_pt1 | contig 14374 bp, 17 predicted proteins | sample TARA_R100000935 | Tara Oceans TARA_R100000935 (sample SAMEA2621502) | marine metagenome | biome: marine biome (ENVO:00000447); feature: surface water layer (ENVO:00002042); material: "saline water (ENVO:00002010), including plankton (ENVO:xxxxxxxx)" | depth 5 m | reverse complement strand
GTCTCAACCTGATCACCCGTTGCAGGGTTGGCCCTGTGGGCCAATCCGCCACTGGCCTGGTTTTGCGCCGCCGTTGACACAGGCAGCGGCTGGTCAGGCCAATCGCACCTCTTTCAAATGTTGCTGCACAACACTGTCAAAGTCGGTGTCGGATCCGAAACCAAGGGTGCGGGCGCGGGTATCATCGAAGGCACCTGGCCAGCTGCATACGATGTCGATGATCCGCTGGTCGGACGATCGAGAAACGCGATCGCACGCTTCTGCCCCGACCAGCCGTTGCAGGCTGTCCAGCATGGCTGCGGGTGTGACGGTAATGCCCGGCATGTCCAGCACCCGGTCAGCCCCCATTCCAGCGATGTCCAGCGTGGCTGCCAACGCGAGGTTTGCCACAGCGGCGTCGGGGGACGAAATCCATAGCCGCGTGTCCAGTGGCACCGGACAATCGGAGGCAAGGCCCGCAACCGGTTCGCGGATGATGCTCGAAACGAAGGACGAAGCTGCAGAATTCGGCTGTCCGGCCCGCACGCAAATCGTCGGTAACCGGCATGTCAGCCCGTCGACGAACCCTTTGCGAGTGTATTCTGAAACCAGCAACTCTCCAATTGCCTTGCCGACGCCGTAGGACGACGCGGGTCGCGTGGCCCAGCCTTGGGGGACGATCTGCGGCATCTCTCCGCCAAAGACCGCCAGCGAACTCGTGAAGATTATCCGCGGCGGCAGCGACAGGGCGCGGCACCGTTCGAGGATCAGGCGCGTCGCATCGACGTTGATGTGCAGGCCGGTGTCGAAGTCTTGTTCCGACTGACCCGACAGAACCGCCGCTAGATGATAGACGATATCCGTGCCATCCGGGATCGCAAGCGCCACATCCGACGCATTATCGATAGACCCGGTGATGCTTGTCACGTTGGCATGGGTCAGAGGACAGACGCCCCGATCGAGTGAGACGATCCGCGTTTCTGGATGGTCCTTGAGCAAGGCAGCGATTAACCGGCTGCCAAGAAAGCCTGCGCCCCCGGTTACGGTGATGTTCATTCTGCGTCTCCTTCGGGATGTGTCGATGAATTGTCATCCGCAACGATGACCGTGATGCTCCTATCGCGCAGGTTCGTCACCACGCCCGCACCCAGACCGCTGCCGGTCACGACCGTGTCGAAGACGGCGAACGACAGAATCGCCGGGATCATGCTGCAGGTGCCTTGGGCGTCAGAAAGGGCTTGGCCCAGCCCAAGCCGGCTTCTGTCCCGTTGCGCGGGATGTATTCGCAACCCAGCGGCTTGTCGAAACCGGCAGTGGCAAAGGCGTTGAAGATTGCCGGATAGTGCAGTTCGCCGGTATCGGGTTCGTGGCGATCGGGAACGCCTGCAATCTGAACGTGGTCATACGCTCCTTTGAGCTGCCTGATGCGGCGGATGATGTCGCCGTCCATGATCTGCGCGTGGTAGACGTCGAATTGCAGGAACACGTTGCGGCGGTCCAGTTGCTGGATCAGCGCCAGCGTAGGGTCCTGGTGGGCGATGAAGTATCCTGGCACGTCGCGGTTGTTGAGCGGTTCGATCGAGACGGTCAGCCCAGCCACGGCTGCACGGTCCGCCGCAAGACGCATGTTGTCGATCCAGACCGCTTCACAACCGGCTCGGTCAGCGTCGCCGGTGATGCCCGACATCACATGAATGCGCGGGCAATTCAGCGCGCTGGCATAGGTTATCGCGAGATCGACGCTGGCCGCGTGTTCGGAGCGTTTGTTGGGACGGGCGGCAAACCCGCGCTCTCCGCCCGCAAAATCACCTGCGGGCGCGTTTATCAGAGTCAACGACAGCGCATTGTCGTCAAGACGCGCTTTGATTTCTTCAGGCGGGTGGTCGTAGGGAAACAGGAATTCAACTGCGTCGAAACCTGCTGCGGCCGCGCGGTCGAACCGGTCAAGGAACGGTGCATCTGTGAACAGCATCGACAGGTTTGCAGCCAGTTTGGTCATGTTAGTATCCACTGCCAAGGTCCAAGATTTCGGCGTCTGTCAGGTAGTGAAGCCTTTCGCCGCGCAGAATGAACTGCAGTTTGGCAGTTTCCTCCAGCTCTTCGGCGTTGTTCACGGCATCGTCGACGTCGCGGCCCAGCACGACGACCCCGTGCGACGCCAAAAGGAACGCCTGCGCCGTTGTTCTTTGGGCCGCGTGTGCCAAATCGCGTCCGATCTCAGGCGACCCGGGGCGATAATAGGGAACGACCGGCATGTGACCGATCCGCATGACGTAATAGGGCGTGAACGGATGGATCGCATTTTCGCGCGGCACACTCTCAAGGCAGGACAATGCCGTCAGATAGGTGGAATGCAGATGCACTATGGCCCCCGTCTCTGGCCGAACGTCGTAAAGCGCACGGTGAAAGGTAAATTCTTTTGACGGCTTCGGGCCGGCACCAGGTCTGCCCGAAGCGTCGACAACCGATAGTTCGTCCGCTGACAACCGCCCCAGACTGCTACCGGTGGGGGTCACAATGAATCCGCCCTCTGGTAGGCGGACAGATACATTGCCCGCCCCGCCCACGGAATAGCCGCGGTCGAACAGGCTTTTGCATAGCAGGACCATGCGATCGGCCGGTGATGGGTGGGTCATGGCCGCAATGCCTTTGGCTGACAGGTGATGAAGAAATCCTCAGCCCCGAAATTCCCGGACTTGAGCGCGAGGGATAGAGGCCGGTTCACGGCTCGCACCCAAGGCACGCCGGGTGCGATCTGAGGCCCAATAGCGAAGCCGCTGATACCCAGCCCCTGCGTGACAGAGCCTGATGTCTCGCCGCCCGCGACGACAAAGCGGCGGATGCCATCCTCCGCCATACGCGCTGCCGCAGCGTAAAAAGTCTTCTCCACAGCGTCTGACGCAGCGCTGCCGTGATGGTCTTGAATTTCGCGCAAGCGCGACGGATCGGCGGTCGCGGTGACCATCGGCGCGAGGGCGTGATCCTGCGGTTGCGCAAGCACCCACTCAGCCAGTTCTGCACCGTAGGCACCGGCATCCGCCATGCAGCGTTCGACGTCGACATCACGGGTCGCGGCCAGCTTGCGATAAGCGGCGACCTGCCTGTTTGTCATTTCCGAACAGGAGCCGGAGATCACGACACCTGGCCCGTCGAGAGGTACACTGGCGTTTGCCGCACCCGCGGGCTGCGTGCCACCCGTCACCGCGCGCGCGATGCCCGCCGCCAGACCCGACCCGCCGGTCACAACAGCCATGTCGGTCACGGCCTGCCCGAGTGTGTCTAGATGTGCTTCCGATACGGCATCCAGCACCACATAGCGCGCCCCGTCTGCCCCCAGCGCAGCAATGCGATCTCGCACGGCTGTCACGCCCTGATCAACGGTGGCCAACGTCACCAATCCGCAGCGGCCACGGGCCTGCATTTCCATTAGGCGAATAAGGCTAGAATCCGTCATAGGCGTGATAGGGTGATGGCGCATGCCGGAATTTTGTAAGAGCTCATCTCCTACGAATAGATGGCCCATGAACACCGTCCGGCCATTGACCGGCAGCGCCGGGCAGATGACCGTGATCTTTTGGTCGAGCGCATCGAGAAGCGCATCGGCCACGGGGCCGATGTTGCCTTTGGATGTGGAATCAAAGGTAGAGCAGTATTTCTGGAAGATCTGCGTGCAGCCCTGCCCTCGAAGCCAGTCGAGTGCGGCAAGGCTTTCGGTGACGGCGGTGTCGGCGGCGACCGAACGCGATTTCAATGAGACTACGATCGCGTCCGCTTGCACGTTAGTGTCATCTGCGGGGACGCCGATCATCTGAACGCAGGTCAGGCCGCCCGCGACCAAAAAACCCGCGATGTCCGTTGCTCCCGTGAAGTCATCTGCAATGACGCCGATCTTCATGTCCGACCCTCGCGGTCCGGCAGACTTGCGCGCATGCAGGGCAGCGCTGCAACAATGCCTGTCGCGCCAGTGCCGATCACGAAGATCTGACGGATTTCGGCGCTCATTCCCCATTCCCTTCGGTATTGGTGCCAGCTTTCATAAAAAGTTACTCCTAAGATGCCGCAATCACACAATTTCACTGATATGAACAAAATTTAATAATTGGGTTTTGCCAAAGCAGCCTACCCCTCCGGGCGGTGTGAGAGACCTAATTACCAGTGGTGTCTTCCGCCGGTTAGACCCCTGCAAAGTGACCGCATTGCGGACTGGTCGCAGCCATTGGCCGGAGGTGCAGGACTGAATTGTTCAACCAGCCGCACAGGATCGCCTGTGCGGCCGAGGACCACGAATAGTGCGGCTGGAATGTGCAATTTCCATCTAGTCCCGCAACGGTGTCACAATCTGACGCTGCTGGCCCAGTTTGTCGATGCCCAGCGACATGACGTCGCCCGCCTTGAGGTAGCGTTCGGGCTTCATGCCCAGACCCACCCCCTGTGGCGTGCCGGTTGTAATGACATCACCGGGCTCAAGCACGAGGAAATGCGACAGGTAGGACACGATGTGCCGGATCGGAAAGATCATATCGTCTGTATTGCTGTCTTGAAGACGCTCTCCGTTGACCTCCAGCCAAAGCTGCAAATTTTGTGGATCGCCAACCTCGTCCGCGGTCACCAGATACGGGCCAAGCGGGCCATGCGTCGGATAACACTTGCCCTTTGTCCAAAGTCCGCCCCTTTCAAGCTGGAACTGCCGTTCGGACAGGTCGTTGCAGATCATGTAGCCAAAGACATGATCCAGCGCCGATTCTTCGGCCACCCGGAAGGCTCGCTTGCCGATCACGAAGGCCAGCTCCACTTCCCAATCGAGTTTTTCGGATCCTGGCGGCAGCAGCACATCGTCCTGTGGACCGCTGATGCAGGATGACGCCTTGTTGAACAGGATGGGTTCCTCGGGGATCGGCGCATTGGTTTCATGTGCGTGCTGGACGTAGTTCAACCCGATCGCCATGAAATTTCCGGTTCGCGCTACAGGGGCACCTATCCGGGTCCCTTCGGAGACCTCGGGGCAGGCGGCGACGGCATCGGAAGTGATGCCAGACAGCGCGCCAGCTGCGATCGTTATAGGGTCGATGTCCTGCACAAGACTGGAAATGTCTCGGATAAGCCCGTCCACATCCATCACACCGGGACGCTCTGCCCCTTTTTCCCCAAAACGCAAGAATTTCATATTTTCGTCCTCAACTGAGTGGATGTGTATTGCAGCATAAAATCGACGATCAGATTGGTCTGTCCCAAGATCATTTCGGCCCCGCCGACGACCGTTGCGCCCAGAGCAACGGCGTCTGCCATTAGCCGTGTGGTTGTAGGCGTGGCAACCGCGTCGAAAACCACGGTCCCGGGCGTCACGGGCCCTATCAAAGGTGTGCGCGGATCATCGACCATACCCACAGGTGATGCATTCAGCACCATGTCAAAACCCGTCGGATCAGCCGGGCCGATATCGACCTTTACCGCTGGCGCGATCCCGGCAATCCGTCGCTTAAGATCGGCGGCACGGACGACGTCAGGTTCTACGATGCGCAGCCGGTCAGGCGCCTGTCGCGCAACTGCAAGTCCGATGGCCGATCCCGCGCCACCGGCCCCCACCAGCAGGATTGACCGGCCGCATGGCGATGCCCCCACGGACCGCAGCGCAGCCAGACAGCCCAAGCCGTCGAACATCTCGCCCTTCCAGGTCCCGTCGGGGCAGCGCACCATTGCGTTGATACCGCCACCGGCCAGTCCCTCGGGCCCCACGGCATCAACATGGTCAAGGGCCCGCGCTTTGAAGGGTATAGTCATGACCAGCCCATCGAGATTGGCTACGGATTTCAGACCGGACAACGTGTCATCGAAAGCCTGCGCGGGAATGTGGATCGGCACCAAAATGCCATCGACGCCGCGTGCATGCATCTCTGCCGTCATCCATTCAGGAGAGCGCACTTGCTCCACCGGATCACCGACGATCCCAAACAGGCGCGTGCGGCCTGAGACCCAGTCGACCCTATGCACCGGACACCGCCCGCAGCCGCAACCATTGCCGACTAATCATGCGGCGGACCGGTCCGATTTGGGCCAGGATCATGGCAAGCACGATCAGCGCAAGAAAAGCCGAGATCGGACGATTGAAGAACATCAGGTAATCGCCGTCCGCCAGCGTGAACGACCGTCGCAGGTTGCGGTCGAGGATCGTGCCGAGCACGATGCCTAGCACCAAAGGTGCCATTGAGTAGTTCATCAGCCGCAACCCAAACCCTGCTAGGCCAAAGAACACTACGACCCAGACGTCAAAAAAGCGGGACTGGATTGCATAAGGTCCAACCAAGCATAGCACGGCGACCAACGGCATAAGCCATGTGTCTTTGACCCGCAGGACAAGGATCATCAGCTTAGTCAAGCCAAGGCCGAGGATCAGAATGAAGACCGTCGCGATGACCAGCATAGCGATGATGTCGTAGATCATCTGGGGGTTGGTCGTCATCATCAGTGGGCCGGGCTGAGCGCCATGGATGATGAGCGCGGCCATTAGAACCGCGGCGACGCCGGACCCTGGAATCCCAAGCGTAAGGACCGGAATAATGGCACCTGGCACCGAAGCATTGTTGCCTGTTTCAGCCGCCGTCAGCCCTTCAATCGACCCATTGCCAAATTCCTCTGGTGTCTTCGAAAACCGTTTTGCCACTCCGTAGGACACCCAGGCACCGATGTCCTCGCCCACACCGGGGAGAAGGCCCGTGAATGTGCCGATGACACCCGACCGCAGGATCGTCCAGCGCATCTTCAGTACGTCAACGATGCGTGGGAGGATCCGATCAGACGCGTCGGAGATAGAAGCGTTCATCTTGCGCCGCATGACGTAGAGCACCTCGGCGAAACCAAAGGCTCCGACCATCGCCGGCAGAAGCTCAATTCCGCCAATCATCTGGGTGGATCCGAAGGTGAACCGGGCGACCCCATAGGCAGGCTCCTGTCCAACCATGGCAACGAGCAACCCGAGAATGCCCGCAATCCAGCCCTTAATCGGGTCGTTGCCGGACAGTCCGCCCGACAGCATGACGCCTACCAGCGCCAGCCAGAAAAATTCGAACGCCCCGAACGACAGGGCGAACTCGCCCAACGGTGGGGTAATAACTGCCAGCAGCGCGATGCCGACGAACGTACCAATGGCAGAGCCGATGGTGGCCATGCCCATCGCCTCGCCGGCCCGACCGGCCCGTGCGAGAACGAAGCCGTCGAGCGCCGTCGCGGCGGAGGACGGCGTGCCCGGGATATTTAGCAAGATTGCGCTGCGGCTGCCACCGTAGATTGCCAACACATAGGTGCAGATTAGCACGAGAATGGCGTCGTTGGCTGGCATGTTGATCGTCATAGTGGTGAGCAACGCCAGACCCATCGTAGCAGTCAAACCGGGCAATGCGCCGATGATGAGACCGCCCAAGGACGCCGCCGCGGCGAGAAAAAGGGAATGCGGTGTCAACAGGCCTGCAAAGGCATTCTGCAGAAGCGGCAGGAATTCAAACATGGGGAACCATCATGGCAAGCGGACATAAAAAAGCTGTTCGAAAACGAACTGCAACACAAAGGCGAAGATGACTGCCATTACGGCAGAACCGACCACAGTCTTGACGCGTGATGGGGTCGATCGCGCATCCCAGTTGAACGCAGTGACGAAAACGGTAACAAAGACCGTGGTCAGCGGGATGAAGCTCACGCCGGACGTCAGGGCCCAAGCGTACGCCACCATTAGTGCGGCAGCGATGAGTGGCCGGCGGATGGAGACGCTCTCCGGATCGACTGGGCCATCCTGACCCACAATGGTCCGCCCGCGCCGTGCGCGAAGCGCGAGGACGAGCCCAAGTAGGATGAGCGCTACACCTAATGCACCCGGCACGAGGCCCGGCGCTGTCAGCGCAGTTGCTCCCAAATGGCGCGGAATTGGAAAATGGGTCGACTGCGCGAGCACCGCGCCGCCAAACACGATCCAGAACACACCTGTCCAGAAATCGGCCTTGATATCCTTTGTGTCGCTCATGTCTCCCCCCGAAATATGGCGGGTGCGGAGACGCAATGTCTCCGCACCCTGCCTATTACTTTTCCGAACCTACGGGCGTTCGATCCCAATTTCGTCTGGCGAAACAGTCGTGGTCCCGTCGTCGAACATGCGCCATGCGGTTTCCGCAACTGCGGCCTGCGCCAATTCCATAGCTTCCTCTCCATGAACCGGCGTGAAGATCGAACCGTTCTCGGCAGCATACTGCTGCAGTCGCTCCGAGTTCGCGATCTCATTGTCCCAGAGCTCAGCCATGCGGTCCAGGACCTCCTGCGGTGCATCAGCGGGAACGAAGATCCCTGCGAGGATGGTGATGCCCGGCGAAGAAAATTCCGGGTAGAAGTCTGTGATCGGCGGAATCGGGTCAGCACCTTCGATCTCAAGCGCGGCATCCGCTAAAACGGCCAGCGGCTTGACCCGCTCGCCCTTAATCATCGCAGCCTGCCCGGGACCCGACTGCGTCGATGCCATCACTTCCCCCGATACCAGCGCAACCATCGTTGGCGCGTCGCCGTCGTAGGCCACGGCGCGAAATTCGCCGCCGACAAGTTCTTGGAACGCTTGCATTGCACTATAGGCAGTTGACGGGATCCCCGACGTGCCGACCGTTAGTTTGCCCGGATTTTCATTCATGTAGGCCGCGACGTCCTGCGGCGTCTCGAACGGGCTGTCTGTCGTGACGCTCAGGACCGGCGCGTTGCGTACAACAAGGAAAAGCTCCCAGTCTTCAATCGCGGTGTCGAGCAGGCCCTGCACTTGGTATGTGCCCAGATCCTGCACGCCGCCTGAAGCCCATGTATAGCCGTCATGCGGTGCCTGGATGACCGCGTTCGTTCCGACTGTACCGCGGGCACCGGTCTGGTTGACGACGCTGACCGGCACTTTGAGGGCGTTCGATGTCTCAGTGGCGATGATGCGCATAACAGCATCCGTGGCACCGCCTGCGGCCCAAGGCACAACGATCTGGATCGGCTCGGCGGGCCACGCCTCCTGCGCGACGGCACCGGTGGCCATCGCTGCCGTTAAAGCCGATGCGCTGATCGCGCACATGAGATTCCTGCGAGTCATCATTGTGTATCCTCCCTATACTAACGACCTCCAAGAGTCGTCAAATGTAACCGGTTACATAATCATTCCAACTGCGCCAACGTGTCAACCCACATCTTCAACTTATTTGCGGGTCAGGTCGCTGGCGCGGGTCCGCTCGACGCGCGCACGACGATCTCGTAGGGGATGCGCGTGCCAGTCCAACGCTTGCCTTCGATCATGTCGAGCACGGTGTCCGCGGAGACCCGCCCGACTTCTTCGGATGCCACACGAACGGTCGTGATAGGAATGGGCAGCTCGCTCATCAATTCAACATCGTCGTAGCCGACGATCGACAGCTCATCAGGAACGCGGATTTCATTTTCCATCGCCTGCAGCAAGGCTCCCACCGCCAGCATGGAGTTGCCGCAAATTAGTGCGGTCGGCCTTACCTCGAGCGCCATAGCGACGTTGAGCAGCATCCGCCCCTCTTCGATGCTCCATTTGCCTTCAAACATCGCATGCGGCGGAATCGCAAGGCCATGATGCGCCAGCGCGTCACGCACCCCATTCCGACGTGCGAGTGCTCGGTCATTCGATGTCGTTGTCTGGGCAATCATCGCAAAACGCCGGTGCCCCTGCTCGACCAGATAATCCACCATTGAGGCCATCGCCGCCGCGTTGTCCGGCCCAACACAGGGCATCGTAGCCTCGGGTTCAAAGATGAAACTATTGATGTAGGGAATTTTTAACCGAGACAGGAAAGACTGATATTCCGGCGCGCGATCCCGTCCGACAAGAATCAGCCCGTCAACGCCCCGTTCGGCAAGTTTCGTGACTTGCGAAAACTCCAGCGCCGGATCGTAGTTGGAACGGGCCAGCAACAGCACATAGTTTCGCGCCGCCAGCGCATCCTGCATCGCATCGATCGAACGCGCGAAGTCACCCAGCGCCAGCGCCGGCAAAACAGCGCCAATTGTCCCAGTGCGGTTGGAGGTCAGGGCGCGGGCCGCCGCGTTTGGCACCCATCCGACCACCTGGATAGCATCCATCACCCGCTTGCGTAGCGTGTCAGATACGGTGTCGGGCTGGTTGACCACACGCGACACGGTCGCAGTGGAAACGCCAGCCATCTTAGCCACGTCCCGCAGACCAGCCCGCGGGACAGTGGTCGCATTTGAGGTCTTTTGGTTGCTCATGTCAGGTTTCATACGTTCGGATCAACGCAGCACTTATGCCCTGCTAGATTGCAGATCGCTACTGCAAGTCGGCCGCGTCCAGCAGAAAATCCAGCTGATAGGCCCCACGCGCCTGCGGTTTCGCGCCACAGACGCGTTCGATAATGTCATCGGCCGCGACCAACCGCGACACCTCCCGCACTGCATCGGCCTTTGCCCCTTCGATCAACAGGATGGTGCGTGATGACCCGTCCGGCGCAGAGCGCATGCGGGATTCCGATGTGGCGGAGGATGCAGCCACGTGTCGGGACAAAAGCGTCACGCCGCTAATGTCCGGCTCAACGGCAAGTGCGTCGACCAGGGGCAGCAAGTCCTGATGGTCGGCGTCAATGCGAACCGCCTCCACCACACCGCCGCAGCCATGACCCTTGCTTGCGACGACATTGCACAGAGTGCGCGACGTCTGGGTAAAATGAGGTACCACCGCCTGCGTCCAGTCAGTGGGATTGTTCAACCGCTCTAGATAAGCTGGCGATGTCAGGACGTTTACGTCCCTCACCTCATAGAAGTTAAAGTATCGCGGATCGCCGTCCAATGAGACATAGCGCCGAGCGCGCAGAAACCCGGGCACTGAAAGTCGTTCCGGCAGATGCTGCCCAACGTGCCAGTGCAAAAACTCATCCTCCTTTCCGGCGGCGATCCCATTCCAGATGGCAAGGACGCCATCGCCCCTGAATAGCCCCGTCATGCCGCATCCCCGCGGCCCGAGAGCTTAGATGCCCAACGCATGACGTGGACACCAACTGCGATCAGTTCGTCACGCTGGTTCCGCGCCTCCATCCGAGCGAGGCTTCGCCCTTTTTCATGATCGACCTCTGAGATCTCGTAGGTAACGGTCACAGTATCGCCAAGAAATGTCGGCTTAAGGAAGCGAATCTTGTCGTATCCTGCCGAGACCGGGAAATCGTCCAGATCAGGTTTGTGGATGATATGTTCGATGCTGACGGTCGAAACCGTCGACATAAAGCCTACGATCAACGCACCATGGGCGATGCGTCGCCCAAGCGTCGATTTTTCCTGCATATACTGTTCGTTCACATGCGTCGCGCTGAAATCGCCAGTCAGACCAGCAAATAAAACGACGTCAGCTTCTGTTACGGTCTTGGCGAACTTGAACACCTCGCCGATTTTTACGTAATCCAGTCCTGACTTCCCCATAACTTCCCTCCATTTCAATAAACCTTGTTGATTGCCACTGTATTTGTAACCGGTTACACAGGTCAACAAGCGACTGACACGGCGATGGGAGAGTGAGACATGTCCAAGGTCATTACGGCAAAAGAGGCGGCTGCGCTGGTGCAGGACGGTCATGGCATTATCGCCAGCGGATCGGGTGGGGGGCATGCAGTGCCTGAACGTCTTCTTGAGGCTTTGGGCACGCGCTTTCGCGAAACCAGCTCGCCCCGCGGGCTGACGTTAGCACATGTGGTCGGCATCGGCGACCGTAAGACGCGGGGAGCCGCACATCTGGCGGACCCGGCTTTGGTGAGCCGTCTCATCACGAGTGCGCTCATCGATTCGCCGGCCTTTATCCCTCTCGCGCTTCAGAATCTAATTGAGACCTATACCCTGCCCCAGGGTGTCCTATCGCAGATGCTGCGTGACATGGCGGCGGGGCGCCCTGGTCTGATCACCCGCACGGGTCTTCATACCTTTGTTGATCCGCGGCAGAACGGTGGCCTGCAGGGCGGCACTCAAACAGAACCGCGGGTCGAACTGATGGAAATCGACGGCGCGGAATGGCTGCGGTTCCTCCCATTTCAGCTGGACATCGCATTTTTGCGTGGCACCACTGCAGATGAGGATGGCAACATCTCAATGGAACAAGAGGCAATCCCTGGCGAAATGCTTTCGACCGCACAAGCCGTCCGCCGGATGGGGGGCAAGGTCATCGTGCAGGTTAAGCGCCTGGCCAAGGCAGGCTCTTTGCCCGGCCGTTCGGTCCGGATTCCAGGCATCCTCGTCGATCATGTCGTGCTAGATCCAGACCAAAGCCAGACCTACGCGACCCACTACGATGCGAGCTATGCCGGAGAGTTGCGCGTTCCGCTCGGCTCCATCCGTCCTTTGCCCTTCGATCACCGCAAGATTATCGCGCGACGCGCTGCGATGGAGCTCAAGCCCGGGGTTGTCTGCAACATCGGCGCCGGAATCTCGACAGGAATTTCGTCCGTGGCGGCCGAAGAGGGCATCTTGGACGCCATTACCCTGACCAATGAACAGGGCTTCATTGGGGGTGCCCCCCTGACCGGGCCGGATTCGGGGGCGGCACAGAACTTTGCGGCCATGGTCGATCAGCCCTATCAATTCGATTTTTATGACGGCGGCGGCATCGACCGGGCCTTTTTGTCTTTCGTTGAGGTGAACGCAACCGGCGATGTGAACATTTCGAGGTTCGGCGAAACGATTGTCGGCATCGGAGGATTCATCAATATCAGCCAAAATGCCAAGATGACGATTTTCAGCGGTACGTTCACTGCGGGCGGACTTGAAGTGCACTGCGCCGACGGCAAGTTACAGATCGTGACCGAAGGCCGGCATCGCAAGTTTTGTAATACACTGCAGCAACTGACTTATTCTGGCGCGCTTGCGTCACGTGAAGGGCGCGGTGCATTGTTCGTAACCGAACGCGCTGTGTTTTCGATTGTTGAAGGTGAACTAACCTTGCAGGAAATTGCCCCTGGCATCGACCTTGATCGCGACGTGCTGGCGCATATGGATTTCGAACCTCAAATCGCCCCGACCCTGCGAAAAATGGATGCTCGGCTGTTCGCCCCCTCGGAGATGAAGCTGCGGAGTTCGGATGTTTTCGCGCGCTGAACCCTGTGCTGTTCATGGGGGATACGTCTGAATTGGCGGAATGAACGTCAATTTCTGGTAGAACGCAGACCCGCGCACCGATGGTTGTGGAGAAGGTACGCTTCGAACCCTAAGTGCCGTAGATTTTCAGATGGTGGCTTGGCACGCGAAGTAGAAATTCCGCTTCGACATGCCGAAGTATCCTGCGCTGACCAGCGAAAGGAACCATGCGGTCCGCGGCGCTGAACGATACCCAGCGATATTCACTGTGTTCAGGGTTCAACTTCACCGAAGATGCTGGATCTATGGTTGCGACAAATACAGGTAGGATGCTGATCGCATCCAAGTGCGCCTCGTAGAATTGCTCACAGATATCACCGCTATGGAGAGTTCTGGGCACTAAGCTTGTTTCCTCAGCAAGCTCTCGGATCGCAGCCTGCCAGGCAGTTTCACCGCTCTCTATCGCACCAGCAATCTGGCACCACTCGCCTTGGAAGGATCTCGTGCGTCAAAGTAGCAAAACTTCGTTCTTACCATCGACGACGCGAACAGCGACGAGGCTAACAGCGTGGCACCGGATTGGTATCTCTTGCATTAGCATCCTCGGGTCCTCGCGTTTTTGTATCATCTTGAGTTAGGTTCGTCCGCACAGCGGACCTTTCCGAGCGTTTCCAGAAACGGGCGTTTTTGGAAGGGCCGATCAGAGTCTTAGATTGTCAAATCTTCAGTATAAAAAATAGTCGTTCCGAGACTGCCCGTCGATACGAATGCTGTCAGTATGGGTTGCGACAAGCTCGAATCCCTGCTTCTTGTAAAAGGCGATTGCGCGTTGATTTTCCGTATCAACAAACAATTCCAGTTGAGAGACTCCACTTTCTTTGGCCTATTTAATGACACCAGCCATCAGGATTTTTGCCTCGTCAGTACCTTGGTGGCTTTGAGTTACAAAGAACGGTCCGATGTCGCCTCGATGCTGAACACGCGTCAGCTGTTGACGGCGGTAGCCACAGAAGCCAACGAGTCTTTTACCTTCGAAAACACCATATATGCTTCGACCGCCCAAAATCTCACGGCAACGATCAGAACTGGCGGCAGCAGCTTCATCTGAAGTCACTAAAAATTCCAGAGGATAATTCCGCACACCTTCGAGGCGCAATGCCTGCCATACTTCAGCGTGGTCGGGCGTGAGTATTGTAGAAGAATAATCAGACATCCGCATTTCGACCTTTTTAGGAGTGTGTTTGAGGTTTTGATAGGCTCTGTTGGGGTCGAGTGGGGCTGAGTGCAGAAAACCCCTTTAAGGATT
>TARA_R100000935_G_scaffold12630_2_pt1 | contig 14405 bp, 14 predicted proteins | sample TARA_R100000935 | Tara Oceans TARA_R100000935 (sample SAMEA2621502) | marine metagenome | biome: marine biome (ENVO:00000447); feature: surface water layer (ENVO:00002042); material: "saline water (ENVO:00002010), including plankton (ENVO:xxxxxxxx)" | depth 5 m | reverse complement strand
AAGAAATTATCCACCAGCTTGAACACCAGCTTGGCGTCGAGGATGAACAGAGACGTACCGCGCAGAGGCTTGATCTTCACCAGGTTGAGGCTGGTCGGTACATACAGCGAGTGTATGTACTCACCAAACTTCATCACCTGCACGCCGCCGACCGAAACATCTGCCGAACGGCGCAGCAGGTTGAACATGCTGATGCGTGTGTAACGGGCAAAACGTTCGTTGATCATCTCCAGGGTGGGCATGCGTCCGCGAACGATGCGGTCCTGGCTGGTCAGGTCGTAACTCTTGATGCTGCCCGGTTCGGAATCGCTTTCGGTATCGACAAGACCGTCGTCAACTCCGTGCAGGAGCGCGTCGATCTCGTCTTGCGAGAGCAGGTCTTGAACAGCCATCTGGAACGACCCCTATTGCAATACGAAGTTGGTGAACAGCACTTGCTCGACCGCGAGCTTGCCAATTTCCTTCTGCGCCAGCTCCTGAACGCTGGCGGTCGCCTGCTGACGCAGCATTTCCTGACCCACCGGCGTCGCCAGGCTGGCAAAGTCCTGGCTGGAGAACAACATGACCAGTTGATTGCGTAACAGGGGCATGTGTTCCTTCAATCCGTCGAGCGCTGCCTGATCGCGCGACATCAGCGCAACACTGACTTGCATGTAGCGTTGACGCCCACCGGCATTGGTGAAATTGACAATGAAAGCCGGCGCCAGCACCTCGTAGATTGCCGCCTGGCGCTGGGGCGCGGCATCTTCGCTTGCAGCCTCGTCCGCCGGCTTGTCTGCCTCACCTTTAGACATGAAGTACAAGGTAGCGCCGACCGACACCCCGACAGCCAGCAGCAATCCGAGGACGATCATGATGATCAGTTTGAGCTTGCCCTTCCCTTCGGTCGCAGCCGCAGGACTCGGGACGTCCGGAGGTCCTTGTTTCTTTGCCATGCCAAATATCCGTCATCACAAGTGTTTTCACTCGCCTCATCACGATGCGAGCAACTGCTGTGCCAAAGTATCGACTAGCGAACAGGCAGCGTAAACGATTGCCATGCTGCGTCCTCTTTTTGCAGACGAATAGTCGGAACCGCAATGAGCGCGGGCAAAAAAAACCGGGCTAGAAGCCCGGTTCCGGTCAGCCTGCGGTGGTCACGCGTAGTAATCCACCAAGCCGCGGTCGCCACCGGCACGTGCGGAGCTGATTTCCATGCTGCCTTGCACGACCTCATCTTCCCCTGCAGCCGATACACCGGCGATGCCTCGGTCTCGCGACTCGCCGCCGCTGCCGTCACCGCGCCACCCTCGGGACTGGTCAGAGACGTTTACGTCCATTGTCATCCCCTGCTGGGTGAACATATCGCGCAATCGCTGCATCTGCCCTTCCAGCGCATCGCGAACGCCAGCGTGCGGACTGAGGAAGGTTACCTGGGTCTGATCCTTGGTCATGTCGATACGGACCTCCATGCGGCCCAGCTCGGCGGGATCAAGCTGGATCTCGGCCGACTTGAGGTTCTGGCTTGACAACCACATGACCCGATCCACCACCGCTTCACTCCAGCCAGACTGCTGCATCTGTACCGGTTGGCCCGGCACCATTGGCGGCTTGAGTATCTGCTGCATCTGGTTTTGCTGCGCGATCGCCTGGGTCAGGGGGTTCAGACGATTGATCGCGGCTTCGCTGGCGTTTGCGCGGCTTTCTTTGGGCGCTTCCAGTTGCTCGAGTAGCTCGGCGAAGCCTTCTTCCGGTGAGCTTTCGTCAGCCTCGTCGACCAGCTTTTCACCCAACAGGCTCGTCGAGACTGCCTCCTGGGCGTCCAACGTGGGCTCTTCGGCCGGAGCGAGGCTCGCCACTACAGGGCTCTTCTGAGCGGTGGATTGAATGTCCAGCGTCCGCTGCCCAGCCAGCACCATTTCGCCATCTGCCGGAACATCCTCTGCAACCGCTTGTGGCTGCGCCAGACCAACCAAAAACTCACTGCCCGTCAACGGCGGCTCTTCGACCACCGCTTCCGTGCTGACCTCACCCTGCCCGCCCATGCCGAACAGCAGCAACGGATCAAGCTCGGCTTCGGCGGTCGGAACGCTGTCATCGACCGTCTCGAGATTGGCCGGCAAATCGTTGCCGGTCTCGTTCGCGGCCGGCTTTTCGACGCCACTGGCCTTGTCGGTTTCCTGACTCGGCTTGTCGTCGGCGGCCTTGTTTCGGACTGGCTTCGCCGACGCACCTTGCGCCTCGGCAGGCTTGCCCTGACGCTCTTTTGCGTACACGTTAGCGAAGCTGGAGGCCTCGTCCCGACTGGATTGTGGAGCAGGCTTGGGGGATGTGCCCGCCGACTTGGCGGCGGCAGTCGGGGCCTTGATATTGAGCAACAGATCGGGGGAAACGGCCATGGATCTTTCCGCTGGGAGTGGGGACGTGTAGATGCCTAAGCAAACTCCGGGCCAGCCGGCAGGAGGTGATGAGTCAAAGGCAACTTAGCGACCCCACAGCGGATCTGCCGGTACAGGCGTTGATCAGGCAGGTCCGCTCCAACGCTGGCGTTCGGCCCGATAGAGAATGCGCACAATGGCAAATTCGCGCTCGATGCGCTCGATCAGCGCTGGCGCCTCGTCGAGCTGATCGCGCCTGGCGGTTTCTTCCATCTCGCGACAAAGTTCTGCCAGCAGCGCGGCGCCCATATTGCTGCAGCTCCCTTTGAAACTGTGCGCAGCCTGGCGCAGGCTCTCTGCTTGGCCGCTCCGGCAGGCCGCCTGTAACAGACGCAGTCGCTCTTCCGAATCGACGAGAAAAGTATCCAGCAGTACCGGGTACTCCGCTTCCATCACTTCTTGAAGGGTTCCCAGCACGCTGCTGTCGAGATGTTCGGCCACGGAGATGCTCCTGGCTGTAAACGGCGGATTATGCATGACCGACCCAGTGAAACTCCACGTTGAGCACCTTGCCATCGGGCTGCCAATAAAAGCGCTCGCTTAACTGGCGGATCATACGCAGGCCTCGCCCACCCAGCTGCTCGCTGCAGTACTGCTGATTCAGCGCACGCTGCACATCGAAGCCCGGACCACTGTCGCGGACAGTAATGCGCAGATATCCGCTGCCCCCTTCAGACTTGACGGTCAACTCAATGGACACGAACCCTTCGTCAAGCGCTTCCAGGCGTCGCTGACGCTCCCGGTAATAGCTGGCGAAGCCTTCCGCGTCGCTCTTGATCGACGAATCGAGCAACAGCACCCCATGCTCCATGGCATTGGAATAAAGCTCGCTCAACACTGTGAAAATTGTTCCTACCCGATAGCGCAAGGGTGAAATCTGCAGCAGCAGCTGCATCGTCATAGGCAAAGGGTCGGCCGTGCGCAGGCTGTCAGGCCGCAGCTCGAAGCAGGTCGTCCAGTCCCGCGGACGCAACTCCCGACTTCCTAACGGATAGACATGGGAAAGGTGGGCTGCAGTCTCCTCCGACTCGGCCAACATGCTCACTTCGACGAGGCTCAGGTCGTCAAGTATTTGACCATGAAACGCCTGCAGCGCCTCCTGAATGTCGTCAAACAGTGTCGCCGGGTTGCGGTTGGCCTCAATCACTGCAAGCAACCGCTGTTCGCCAAACAGCTGATCGTCAGCGTTGCGGCTCTCCAGCAACCCGTCTGACAACAGCAACAAGCGATCACCCATCGCCAAGGGGAGTGTCTCGAAGCTGTCATCGAATGACGACGCTTCACGCACGCCCAAGGGCAGATGCCTGGACCGCAAAGGCAACCAATCGCCGTCCGCCTTGAGCAGATAACCGTCGGGCAAACCACCGTTCCACACACGCAGGATCCCCTGCTCGAGGTTGATGTCGAGAAAGGTCGCGCAGCAAAACATTTCCACCGGCAGGATCAGTTTCAACTTGGCGTTGATGTCGCGAAGGATCTGGTTGCTCGAATAGCCCTTGGCAGTCATCCCGTAAAAGGTTTCTGCCAACGGCATGGCGCCTACCGCGGCCGGCAGACCATGGCCGGTGAAGTCGCCGAGCAGCACGAACATCCGGCCGGCAGGCGCTTGAGCAGCCAGTAAAAGATCGCCATTGAACAGTGCTCGAGGAGACTGCCGGTAACGAATGTTAGGAGCGTTCAGGCAGCCGGCGTGGGCGACCTTGTCGAAAATCGCCTTGGCCGCTCGTTGCTCGTCGAGCAATTGCTGGTTGCGGCGCCCGATGAGATCGCGCTGCTCCAGGACAGTCGCCTGCAATCGCCGCAAGCGGTGCATGGCCTGGATCTTCGCTTCCAGAATGATCGGGTTGTACGGCTTGGCGATAAAGTCATCGCCGCCCGCCTCAAGACAGCGAACCAGCGCTTCGTTCTCGGTCAGCGAAGTGAGAAAGATGATCGGGACCAGTTCATTGCCAGCCAGCCGCTTGATCTGTTGTGCCGCTTCGAAGCCGTCCATCACTGGCATCAACGCATCCATCAACACCAGCTGCGGACGTTCGCGCTCGAACAGGCTGATCGCCTCGGCGCCATTGGCCGCGGTGGTCACTCGATGGCCCTGGCGGCGAACGATGGCCGCCAACAGCATGCGGTCAGCCGCACCATCCTCGGCAATGAGTATGGAGAGCCGACCAGGCATCAGGCTATTGCGAACAATTGTTCGAAGTTGGAAACCGCAAGAACTTTGCGCACATCAGGGTTGCAGTTGACCAGACGAATATCGGCTTTTTCGCTGCCGCCGTGATCACGCAGCAAGAGCAACATGCCCAGAGCAGAGCTGTCGAGATAGGTCGCGCCGTCGAGGTCGACCACATAGCGTCGGGGCGAGCTCCCGGCATTCTGATAGGCGTCCCGAAAGGCCTGGTGGGTGTTGAAATCGAAGCGCCCCTGAATCGTAATGGTCAGCTCCTGTCCATCTGCCGATAGCTGTGAACTGATGGTCATCTAGCACTCCTGTTTCGAACGAGGTCGTGACCTTTCGCCACGGCTGTCGTTATTGCTGGGTTGGTGCCGGCCCGCCGATTGGCGCCTCGTCCAACGACTGCAGCTTCAGTTCCAGCCGCACTGTTGTAAAGAAGCTGATGAAGATTTAGCACCCAAAGTCCGGCACAGCAAGCTTCAATCGGGTTTGGGCCGGCTGGACAGTCGCTGGGAAAACTCGTCCAGCAGCTTTTGCTCTCGCTTGTCCGCTGCGGTCCTCGCCTCCTGCAGGTAGCGTTCGACCAGTTTACGCAGACCGTCGAGTCGCGCTCGCCGCTGCTGCCATTGCTCGCGCAGCTTGTCGAGGTTGTTGCGGTGCCAATCCAGGCTGCGCTGCTGTTGTCCGATAGCCGACTCGAGCTGAGAGAGAAAGCGCTGGTAGTTCATCAGCCATTGGCCGGACACGCCTTGGCTGCCTTGGGCCATCCACTGCTGCTGGTAATCGGCAAAGTATTGCCGTAACTCGCCCAGTTTGGCTTCGGCCTGTGCGACTTGCGTCTGGCCTTGTCCAAACAGCTTCGCAGCCTCTCGCTCGGCACGCTCGGCCATATCGATCACCGGCGCCAGGCGCGCCGCTCGGCTGGCCGGCAAGGTTTAGCCTGCTGCCTTGGGATTGAATACGCTGGCCAGCAGCGCTTCGCTCTGGACCAGATGTTCGGCCTCGCTCAGGCCCTGCCGGAGGTAGCGAACCATCTCCGCCTGCCGGGCGATGGCGAGATCGGTTTCCGGATCACCACCAGGCACATAGGCGCCGACGCTGATCAGATCGCGGCTTTGCTGAAACCGCGACCAGAGTTGCTTGAAGCGCTGGGCATTGCGCATATGCTCGGCGCTGACTACCTGCGGCATGACCCGACTGATCGAGGCCTCGATGTCGATGGCGGGGTAATGCCCCTCCTCAGCCAAGCGGCGAGAAAGCACAAAATGGCCGTCGAGCACACCGCGCGCCGCATCGGCGATCGGGTCCTGCTGGTCGTCACCCTCGGACAAGACGGTATAGAACGCCGTGATCGAGCCACCGCCCTCTTCCGCGTTGCCGGCGCGCTCCACCAGGCTTGGCAGCTTGGCAAACACCGACGGCGGGTAACCCTTGGTCGCGGGCGGCTCGCCGATGGCCAGGGCGATCTCGCGCTGGGCCTGGGCGAAGCGGGTCAGCGAGTCCATCAACAACAGCACGTTTTTGCCTTTGTCGCGGAAGTACTCGGCGATGCGCGTGCAGTACATGGCGGCGCGCAGGCGCATCAAGGGTGCATCGTCCGCCGGCGAAGCCACCACCACCGAACGCTTGATGCTTTCTTCGGTGAGGATGTTCTCGATGAATTCCTTCACTTCCCGACCACGCTCGCCGATGAGCCCGACAACGATGATGTCGGCCTCGGTAAAGCGCGTCATCATGCCCAGCAGGACCGATTTACCAACGCCGGTGCCGGCAAAAAGGCCAAGACGCTGGCCACGGCCCACGGTGAGCAGGCCGTTGATGCTGCGGATCCCCACGTCCAGCGGGTCGCTGATGGGGTGACGTTTGAGCGGGTTGATCACCGGGCCATCCATCGGCACCCAGTCTTCGGCCTTCATCCCGCCCTTGCCGTCCAATGCACGCCCGGCTCCGTCCAGCACGCGGCCCAGCATCGAGGTTCCCATCGGCAGGCGTCCGGTGTTGGCCAGCGGCACGACGCGGGCCCCCGGTGCAATGCCAGCGAGGCTGCCCACCGGCATCAGGTAGAGTTTGCCGCCGGAAAAGCCCATGACCTCAGCCTCGACCTGGGTCGGATGGTAGCTGTCCTCGTTGATCACCAGGCAGCGGCTGCCAACAGCCGCGCGCAAACCTTCGGCTTCCAGTGTCAGCCCGACCATACGCAACAACCGACCCTCGAGGATCGGTTGGCTGGGAAGCTTGATCGCCTCGCCGTAGGTTTCGAAGCGCTTGGCGAAGCTGGTGCGCTCAAGACGCATCGGGATTGTCCAGGCCTGGATCCAGATTCAGGTGCAAGTCAGCTTCGGGTGGACTGGTGGCGTTCTCGCGCTGCTGTTCGAACAACTGCTTGATAGCCTGCCCCAGGCGGGTCTCGACGCTGGCGTCGATGCGGCTTTGCTCGGTTTCGATGCGGCAGCCGCCGGGCAGCAGATCACTGTCTTCTACGATTTTCCAGGTCTCTTCGTGGCGCTCGCGCAGCGCTTTCACCAGATCGAAATCTTGCGGGTTGATGTAGATGCGCACGTTGCTGGCGCCCATCGGCAGCAACTTGAGTGCTTCGCGCAACACTTGCCGGATCTGGCTGGAATCGATCAGCAGGTCGCGTTGAATCACTTCGCGGGCCAGCTGACTGACCAGCGTGACCATGGCGTGTTCAAGGTTTCGATCCTGGTCGGCGATGGGTTCGAGCAGCTGAGTCATCAGCTTTTCCAAACTATCCAGCTTGGGCGTAAGCGCCGCCTCGGCCTCCTGCTTGGCTTTGAGCTGACCGGCGTGAAACCCGTCCTTCTCGCCGGTGCTGAAACCTTCGTTGTACGCCTCCTGACGGATTGCCTCGAGCTCGTCGAGCGTCAGCGGTTTGACTTCCTCGACCGGCACGTCTTCGCTGCGTGACAAGTTCTCGTCGTCGATCGGCTCCTCGTCAACCTCTGGGTCTTCCGGCTCGGCACCCAGAGGGTCGAAGCTCGGCAAGGCCCAGCGATCAAACACGTTGACGTCTTTCGCACGGATTACGTCGCTGGGGTTTTCCTTGGACATACGGCTCGCTTAGACCTAGAGCATTTCTTCGCCGCCCTTGCCACCGAGCACGATTTCTCCGGCTTCGGCCATGCGACGGGCAATGGTGAGGATTTCTTTCTGGGCGCCTTCGACTTCGCTGACACGCACCGGCCCTTTGGCTTCCAGGTCGTCACGCAGCAGTTCGCCGGCACGTTTGGACATGTTCTTGAAGATCTTTTCCTTGATGGCGTCATCGGCGCCCTTGAGCGCCAGCACCAGCACGTCCGAGGATACTTCACGCAACAGCACCTGGATGCCCCGGTCGTCGACATCAGCGAGGTTGTCGAAGACGAACATCAGGTCCTCGATCTGCGACGAGAGGTCCTCGTCCACATCGCGAATGGCGTCCATCAGCTGGCCTTCGACCGAGCTGTCGAGGTAGTTCATGATGTCTGCCGCGCGCTTGACGCCGCCCAGCGTCGCCCGCGTGGTATTGGCGTTGCCGGAGAACTGTTTCTCCAGGATCAGGTTCAGCTCCTTCAGCGCGGCCGGCTGCACGGTGTTGAGCGACGATACGCGCAGTACGATGTCGAGCCGTACCTTGTGGTCGAAGTGCGAAAGCACCTCACCCGCCTGATCGGGGTCTAGGTAGGCGACGACGATTGCCTGGATCTGTGGGTGCTCGTAGCGGATCACGTCAGCGACCGCCCGTGGCTCCATCCACTTGAGGCTGTCCAGGCCGCTGGTGTTGCCGCCGAGCAGAATGCGGTCGATCAAGCCGCCGGCTTTGTCCTCGCCCAGCGCCTGGGTGAGCATCTTGCGGATATAGCCATCCGAACCGACCCCGAGGCTGGTCTGGTCGCCAACAATCTCGACGAACTCGCCCATCACCTGTTCAATCTGGTTTTTTTGCACGTTGCGCAATTGCGCCATCGCCGTGCCGACCTTCTGCACTTCCTTCGGCCCGAGGTGACGCAGTACCTGTGCGGCATCGGCCTCGCCCAGCGAGAGCAGCAGGACCGCAGCCTTGTCGACCTTGTTCAGCTTGACGGGATTTCGAGCATCACTCATCTGCGTTGATCCACTCTTTGACAACCTGAGCCACCCGGCCCGGGTCCTCTGCTACCAGATTCTTGATGGCATTCAATTGCGCATCGTATCCCTCGGTCGGGCTCGGCAGCATGATGCTCTGCGGGCCGCTCAGGCTGACGCGGTCGCTCGAAAGCGCACCGTCTATGCCTTCCATGTCACCAAGTTCGGCATCGCCACCCACCGTTTGCAATTCCTTGCTCTTGCCGGCGTTGGTCAGGTTGTTCAGTACGGGCCTTAGCACGCCGAACACCAACACCAGGATGAACAGGACGCCGAGCACTTGCTTGACGATGTCCCAGAACCACGGCTGCGAGTAGAACGGAATGTCGATGAACGTCTCGTCGAGCGAATCAGCAGCGAACGGGGCATTGATCACGCTGACGCTGTCACCACGGCTCGCATCGAAACCAACAGCATCCTGTACCAGCCGGGTGAAGCGCGCCAGTTCTTCGGCGGTCCGCGGTACCCGAGTCGTGCTTCCGTCAGCTGCAACCGTCGTCTGGTCGTCGAGCACCACGGCAACCGACAGGCGACGCAGGCGCCCCTGCTGCTGCTTGGTGTAACTGATCGAACGGTCCAGCTCGTAGTTGCGGGTCGCCTGCTCGCGCTTGTCTGCCGGATACGGCGCCAACATCGGTTGGCCTGTTGCCGGGTCCATGACCTGCTGGCCGTTGGCGTCCAGCAGCGGCTGGCCCGGAGCAATGGCGCCCGCCGCGCCGGCCTGCCCGGCAACAGCATTCTCGGGCGCAGCAGCGGGTCCCGGTGGCTGATTGCTGAGAGCACCAGGCACACCTTGCGGACCGAGGCTGCTCTGACGCTGCTCGCTAACGCTCTGCTCACTGCGCAGTGCCGGTTGATCCGGGTTGAATGTCTCGGAGGTGGACTCTACCGCGCTGAAATCTACATCGGCAGACACTTCGGCCTTGTAGCGACCGCTGCCCAGCACCGGCTGCAGGATATTGTGCACGCGCTGGGTGTAGAGGCTCTCCATGCGGCGGCTGTAGTCGAACTGCTTGCCGGCCATGCTCAGCTCGGTGAGTTCCTGCTGATCGGACAGCAGGTTGCCCTTCTGATCGACCACGGTAATTTGTGATTTGGTGAGTTCCGGCACGCTGGTCGCGACCAGGTTGATGATCGCCATCACCTGACTTGGCTCGAGATTGCGCCCCGGATAAAGCTCAACCAGAACCGATGCGCTCGGCTTGCGCTCGTCGCGGACGAAAACTGAACTTTTTGGAATGGCCAAGTGGACGCGCGCGCCCTTGACGTTGTTCAAGCTGGAAATGGTACGACCCAGCTCGCCTTCGAGACCACGGCGATAGCGGGTGGCTTCCATGAACTGACTGGTGCCGAGGCCTTGTTCTTTATCGAGAATCTCGAAGCCGATATTGCTGTCGGTCTGGGCGATGCCGGCGCTGGCCAGCTTCAGCCGCGCACGGGCAAGGTCGTCGGCCTTGACCAACAGGGCGCCGGAGTTGGGCTCTACCGTGTAGGAAATGTCTGCAGCTGCCAGGGTTTCCATCACCTGGTTGGCGTCCATTCCGGCAAGGCTGCCCAGCAGTGGGCGATAATCCGGTTGCTGTGACCAAAGCACCACAGCAAAGCCGATGGCGACGCTCGCTGCCAGACCGACCAGCAGGCCGATCTGCCGCAGCATCGACATTTCGGAAAGGTTTTCCAGAAAGGACAGGCCCAGCAGAGGCTTCTTCGGGCCTTCCGAAGCAACCGGCACTGGAACTTTGCTAAGCGCGTCAGCCATTGTTCAAATCCTGCCTTAAACCGGCATCTGCATGATGTCTTGGTACGCCTGAACCAGCTTGTTGCGCACCTGGGTCATCGCTTGAAAAGAAACGCTGGCCTTCTGGGAGGCGATCATGACTTCAGTCAGGTCGATGCCGCCCTGGCCCATCTCGAAGGCAGTAGCCAACTGGCTGGAGGCCTGCTGGGTTTCGTTCACTTTATTGACGGCCTGCCCGAGCATGTCTGAAAAGCTCGAAGCACCCACCTCCGGGGCCGCCGTCACGGGCTTGGAGCGCGCCATTGCATCGGTCTGCATGGCCCGCATTTCCAGCATCAAGCGATTGAATTCGATACCCTGACTCATCATTCCTCCAACAGCTGCGGTTTTTTTGACGCCTCGCAGCAGGCACAGGAGTAATAGCAACATCGGTGCCAGTGTCAGCACGGCCATCACCGTGCCTCTCGGCATGGGAGACGAACGGCGCTGAGGGGTGCGGGTGACTGTTACGCTGATCGCGCCGTTGGCTGTACCGCGACGCGAAGCGCGTGACGCCCTAGCCTGTCGTCATACCGCCTGCAGACGCCTGTTGAGGCAGAACACCAGTTCACTCGTGAGCCTTCTGCAATTCCTGTGTATCCATTTCCGAACCGGACCCGAAGCCGACGATGACCGCCACCGCCGCTCAACCTTACCGTCTATTCAAGGACAGCTCGGCCTCTACCGTCGTGGCTGGCTTCATCGCCATGCTCACCGGCTATACCAGCTCGCTGGTGCTGATGTTCCAGGCCGGCCAGGCTGCCGGGCTCAGCGGCGCCCAGATCTCCTCCTGGATCTGGGCACTGTCGATCGGCATGGCGATCTGCAGCATCGGATTGTCGTTGCGCTACCGAACGCCGGTCGTGATCGCCTGGTCGACCCCGGGCGCCGCGTTGCTGATCAGCAGCCTGCCCGGCGTTCCGTACAGCGAAGCGATCGGCGCCTTTATCTTTGCTTCAGCGCTGATCGCCCTGTGCGGGCTCACCCGCAGCTTCGAGCGGTTGATGCGCAAGGTGCCCGCATCGCTGGCAGCCGCGTTGCTGGCGGGCGTCCTGTTCAACATTGGCAGCGAGATTTTCCGCGCGGTTGAAGTCCAGCCGACACTGGTTCTGGCGATGTTCTTCAGCTATCTGCTGTTCAAGCGCGTGCAGCCCCGCTATGCGGTGCTGTCGGCACTTCTGGTCGGCTGTGCATTGTCGGCCGGGCTCGGCCTGCTGGACTTCCGCCAGCTGAGTCTGGAAGTGGCGGTGCCGGTCTGGACCACGCCCAGTTTGTCGCTTGCGGCCATCTTCAGCATCGGCATACCGCTGTTCGTGATCGCCATGGCCTCGCAAAACATGCCAGGGCTGGCGGTGCTTCGCGCTGAGGGCTATCAGGTGCCGGCCTCACCACTGATCTCGGTGACGGGCATCGCCTCGGTATTGCTGTCACCCTTCGGCTCCCACGGTATTCATCTGGCAGCGATCACCATGGCTATCTGCAGCGGGCCGGAAGCGCATCCAGACCCGGCGAGACGCTACACCGCAGCCGTCTGGTGCGGCGTTTTCTACGGCATCGCCGGGATTTTCGGCGCTACGCTGGCGGCCCTGTTCGCATCCTTTCCGGCAGCGTTGGTGTTGTCCATCGCAGCCCTCGCCCTGCTCGGTTCGATCGGCAGTGGCCTGACTCAGGCCATGCAAACGCCGCGCGAGCGCGAAGCGGCGCTGATTACCTTCATGGTGACGGCTTCGGGGCTGACGCTTTTCGGCATCGGCTCCGCGCTGTGGGGATTGGTCGCGGGTGTGCTGACGCTGTTGATCGTCAGCGCACCCAAGCGATCAGCCTGATCACCCTCTCTGATCAGATCGCCGTGGCTCCGCCATCGACCGCCAGTGCGTGACCGGTGGTAAAGGCCGCGGCATCGCTGCAGAGGTAGAGCACGGCAGCAGCAATTTCCTCGACCTTGCCTACGCGACCGACCGGGTGCATGGCCGCGGCAAACTCCGCCTTGCGTGGGTCTGCCTCATAGGCACGACGAAACATGTCGGTATCGATCACCGCAGGACAGACGGCGTTGACCCTGATTTTCTTCTTGGCGTACTCGATGGCCGCCGACTTGGTCAGGCCGATGACCGCATGCTTGGACGCCGAATAGATGCTCATTTTCGGGGCCGCCCCCAGGCCCGCCACCGAGGCGGTGTTGACGATGGCGCCGCCACCCTGGGCGAGCATCAAAGGCAACTGGTGTTTCATGCACAGCCAGACCCCTTTGACGTTGACTCCCATGATGGCGTCGAACTCGGCTTCACTGCCTTCGGCCAGGCGGCCCTGTTCGATTTCAATCCCGGCGTTGTTGAACGCATAGTCGATGCGCCCATAGGTCGCCACCGCCTGCTCGACCATCGCCTTGACCTCTGCGTCGCGGGTGACGTCGCAGCGCACGAACTCCGCCTCGCCACCGGCCTGACGAATCGCATCAGCGCATGCTGCTCCACCGGCCTCGTCCACATCGGCCACCACCACCTTCAGCCCCTGTTCGGCAAACGCCAACGCCGTCGCACGGCCAATGCCCGCTGCACCACCCGTAACCAATGCAACCTGACCGGAAAAACACATGCTCATGCTAGATACCCTGATCGATTGAAGAAAGGCGCCAGTCCTAATGTGACTGCAAGCCATATGCTGGTCATGGTTATACCGCCATCCCGAGATCCGCTTAAGCAGTAGCTGGCGATATCACTCACGCGGATGCCATTGCATTCCAGCGTGACCGCCTTACTTGCGGTGCTGCCTCAGGGAGGCTAAACCAACGGTTTGCACACACAAGAGGCTCCCATGGACAAGACCAATCGCCAGTTCCTGCTGGCCAAGCGCCCCGTCGGCGCACCTGACCGCGCGACATTCGAGTTCGCTGAAAAGCCACTGGGCGAACCCGGCCCGAACCAGATACTGGTGAAGAACGAATACCTGTCTCTTGACCCAGCCATGCGCGGCTGGATGAACGATGCCAAGTCGTACATTCCCCCGGTCGGCATCGGCGAGGTGATGCGTGCGCTAGGCGTAGGCAAGGTCATTGCCTCCCAACACCCAGGGTTCGCCGAAGGCGATTACGTCAATGGCGCACTGGGCGTGCAGGACTATTTCCTCGGCGAGCCGAAAGGCTTCTACAAAGTCGATCCGAACCAGGCCCCGCTGCCTCGCTACCTGTCTGCGCTGGGCATGACTGGCATGACGGCCTATTTCGGTCTGCTGTCGGTTGGCGAGCCAAAAGCCGGTGAAACTGTGGTGATCTCCGGCGCAGCAGGCGCAGTTGGCAGCGTCGCGGGCCAGATCGCCAAGATTAAAGGCTGTCGAGTAGTCGGGATCGCCGGCGGTGCGGACAAGTGCCGCTTCCTCACCGAGGAGCTCGGTTTCGATGCGGCTATCGACTACAAGAGCGAAGACGTTGCCGCCGGCCTGAAGCGCGAATGCCCGAAAGGCGTTGATGTGTACTTCGACAACGTGGGCGGTGACATCCTCGACGCGGTGCTGACGCGCATTGCTGTGGGCGCGCGCATCGTCATCTGCGGCGCCATCAGCCAGTACAACAACAAGGAAGCGGTCAAGGGACCGGCCAACTACCTGTCGCTGCTGGTCAACCGCGGCAGAATGCAGGGCATGGTGGTGATGGACTACGTTTCACGCTATCCAGAAGCCATGAAAGACATGGCGGGCTGGATGCAAAGCGGCGAGCTGAAGAGTAAGGAAGACATCGTCGAAGGGCTGGAAACCTTCCCAGAGACGCTGATGAAACTGTTCACCGGCGGCAACTTCGGCAAGCTGGTACTGAAGGTCAGCTAAGCGGATGATGAATGAGCCGGCCGCGGCCATCGCGGCCGGCTTTTTAATTCACGTCAGTTCTGCGACGACCGCCGCCAGCGCTTGAGCCGGGTCG
>TARA_R100000935_G_scaffold29846_1_pt1 | contig 14459 bp, 15 predicted proteins | sample TARA_R100000935 | Tara Oceans TARA_R100000935 (sample SAMEA2621502) | marine metagenome | biome: marine biome (ENVO:00000447); feature: surface water layer (ENVO:00002042); material: "saline water (ENVO:00002010), including plankton (ENVO:xxxxxxxx)" | depth 5 m | reverse complement strand
GCCGTTCATGAACCCCGACATGCTGGTCATGCTCGACCAGGCCCTGGCCAGCGGCCGTCAGGTGCTGGTCCTGACCAACGCCATGCGTCCGATGATGCGATGGGGCGAGCGCCTCGCCGCCCTGATCGCCAGGGGCGGCTCCCAACTCACCTTCCGGGTCAGCCTCGACCACCACACACAGGTCGTCCATGACGCCGAGCGCGGCGCCGGCGCCTGGGACAAGGCCTGGGCGGGCCTGACTTGGCTGACCGAGCAGGGCGCGCAGATCGCCATCGCCGGGCGCCGTATCGCCGACGAAACCGAGGCCGAGGCCCGAGCCGCCTTCACCGCCCTCTTCCATGCCCGTGGTCTCCCGGTGGACGCCGCCGATCCCGGCGCCCTGGTCCTGTTCCCGGAGATGGAGCCACGCGCCGAAGTTCCCGAGATCACCGAGGCTTGCTGGGGCATTCTCAACCGATCGCCCCATGAGATGATGTGCGCCTCCAGCCGTATGGTGGTGCGCCGGCGTGGCGCGCCTGGACCCGTCGTCGTCGCCTGCACCCTCACCCCCTACGATCCGCAGTTTGAGCTCGCAGCCAGCCTGGAAGGGGCGATGGTCCCGGTCAGCCTAAACCATCCCTTCTGCGCGCAGTTCTGCGTTCTCGGCGGGGCCAGCTGCAGCGCATGAGCGAGGCGAGCCGCGCCCTGGCGGTGATCATTCCGACCCTGAACGCCGAGGCGGGCCTGGCCGCGACCCTCTCAGCCCTGCCCTTCACAGCCCAACGGATCGTGGTCGATGGCGGCTCCGGCGATGGCACCGTAGATGTGGCCAGGGCCGCAGCGGCCGAGGTCGTGCGCAGTCCGCCCGGCCGCGGCGTTCAGCTGGCCGCCGGGGCGGCGGCGGCGCAGGCGCCATGGCTTCTGTTCCTCCACGCCGACACCCGCCTTGACCCCCAAGCCTGGCGCGCCCTGGAGGCGCATCTGGCGGACCCCGATCAGGCGCGGACCGCCGCCGTCTTCGGCTTTCAGCTGGATGAGCGGCCCTGGCAGGCGCGACTGCTGGAGTGGGGCGTGCGCCTGCGGGTGGCGGTGCTGGCCCTGCCCTATGGCGACCAGGGGCTGTTGATCCACCGCGACCTCTATGAGGCGGTGGGCGGCTACAGGCCCCTGCCGCTGATGGAGGATGTCGATCTGGTCCGCCGTCTGGGACGCCGTCGACTGCAGCTTCTGCCGGGCCACGCCATCACCTCGGCCGCCCGCTGGCGTCGACGGGGCTGGGCGCGCCAGACCCTGCTGAACCTGGGTTGCCTGGCCCTCTATCTGACCGGCGCGCCGCCGGCTGAAATCGCGCGGATCTATGGCCGCTGACCGGGCCCGCCGCCACCTGGTGATCTTTGCGCGCCAGCCGCGGCTCGGCGTGGGCAAGCGCCGGCTGGCCGCCGATGTCGGCGATCTCGCCGCCCTTCGGTTTGGCCGCTACGCCCTGGACCGCCTGTGGCGCGAACTGAGCGCCGATGCCCGATGGACCCTCTGGGTCGCCACCTCGCCCGATCGCCCGACCGGCTGGGTCCGTCGCGGTCGTCCGACGCGGCAGGGACCGGGCGACCTGGGCGCGAAGCTCCGGCGCGTGACGCAAGGCCTGCCAGCCGGGCCCGTCGTGATCATCGGCGCCGACACCCCAGGGGTGACCCGCGCAGACATAGCCAGAGCCTTCGCCGCCCTGGGCCCCAAGGCCGCCGTCCTCGGCCCGGCCGCGGACGGTGGTTACTGGCTGATCGGACTGCGCCGACGCCCACGGGAGCGCCTGCCCTTCGACGATATCCGATGGTCGAGCGAGGATACCCTCAGCGACACGATCAAGGCCTTGAGCGATGCGCCCTACGCCCTCTTGCAGGTCCGCGAAGACGTCGACGACGGCGCGTCCCTGAGGCGCGCCCTCAGGCCGCGACGCCTGTGCTGAACTTCCGCGGGCAGATGCCGGCCAGCTTCTCGGCCAGCGCGGGGTCCCACAGGCCGGGATCGGTGATCACCGCATAGTCCAGCCCCGTATCGATCGGCGAAGGCGCACGCTCATGGGGCAGGCTGCGGGCCAGGGCGGCGATCATCTGGCGGGCGGTGTCGGCGTTGCTCTGCAGCACCTCCAGCACATGGGACACCTCCACATGGGCGGTGGCCTCGCGCCAGCAGTCATAGTCGGTTACCATGCAGACATTGGCGTAGGGCAGCTCCGCCTCCCGGGCGAGGCGCGCCTCGGGCATGGCGGTCATGCCGATCACCGAGCACCCCCAGGACCGGTAGAGATGGCTCTCGGCCTTGGTGGAGAACTGCGGGCCCTCCATGGCCAGATAGGTTCCCCCTTCGACGGTGGGCGCGCCGGCCGAGCGGGCCGCAGCGGCGGCGGCGGCGGACAGGCGCGGACAGACCGGCTCGGCCATGGAGACATGGGCCACCAGACCCTCGCCGAAGAACGAGGCCGGCCGCGACACTGTGCGATCAATGTACTGGTCCACCAGCACGAAGGTCCCGGGCGGCAGCTCTTCCCGCAGTGAGCCCACAGCCGAGACCGAGAGGATGTCGGTGCATCCTGCGCGCTTGAGCACATCGATATTGGCCCGGGCGTTCAGGGCGCTGGGGGGGATGCGATGGCCTCGCCCATGCCGGGGCAGGAAGACCAGGCGGACATCGTCCAGCTCGCCAGTCACCAGCTCGTCGGACGCCGCGCCCCAAGGCGAGTTGACGGACAGGGTCTGGCGATTGCGCAGGCCATCGAGGTCGTAGAGCCCCGACCCACCGATGACGCCAATAGTCCACTGTTTCATCTCGCCCGCCCCTGTCGCTTTGGTCACTCCGGCCTAGCCAAGGCCGCGGGCGCTGTCGACCAAAGAGGCGGCGGGTCAGGCAGGGATACCCGCCATCCCCAGGAATTTTCGGAACGCTCTGCGCCCAAGCTTGTTCTGAGTTCTCAAGCCCCAAGCCCAGCCCATAGGAAGGGTGTGTCCTCCATGGTCAGCCCGCAAGCCCTCGACCTCGCCTATTGCGGCCCCCCGCCGGCCCCGACCCAGGTCTGGACCAGCTGGAATTTCGACCCGCTTCTTCTCGCCGGCCTGGGCGCAGCGATCGTCCTCTATGTCTGGCGAGGCGGAACGACGGGCGCCCAACAACGGGCCTTCCTCGGCGCCCAGGCGGTCCTATTCGTCGCCTTTGTCTCTCCCCTGTGCGCCCTCAGCGTGGCCCTGTTCTCAGCCCGCATCGCCCACCACATGCTGATGGTGGCGGTGGCGGCGCCTCTGCTCGCCTACGCTCTGCCCCAGGCTCTGCCCGGTCGCTGGCTGACCGGCGCGGCCGTCGTCCATATGGTCCTGTTGTGGCTGTGGCATGCGCCCCTGGCCTATGACTGGGCCGTGGACGGGGTGGCGAGCTACTGGCTCATGGAGGTCACCCTCCTCGCCAGCGCCACAGCGTTCTGGAGCGCGGCCCTGGCCCGCCGCCATGAGGCCCCCTCGGTGATCCTGGCGCTCATTCTGACCATGGCGCAGATGGGCCTCCTGGCGGCCCTGATCACCTTCGCCCAGCAACCGCTCTTTGCGCCCCACCTTGCCACCACCCAGGCCTTTGGCCTGACCCCGCTCGAGGACCAGCAACTGGCTGGCCTGATCATGTGGGCGCCTGGCGCCCTGCCCTATTTCGCGGCGGTGATCTGGCTGGCCGCCCGCTGGCTCAAGAGTCTTGAAACCGATGAGGCGATGGCGTGGCGTGGCTGAAATTCCTGCACATTTCAGCCCTGCTGATCTGGTGCGCCGGGTTAGTCTACCTGCCAGGGTTGCTGTTGGCCCACCGGAAGATGACCAACCGCGAGGACTTCATCCGGATCCGCAACGCCAGCCGGTTCAGCTACAGCGCCATCACCTCGCCCGCCGCCTTTGTGGCTATCGGCGCTGGCACGGCCCTGCTGCTGCTGGCCCCAGGAGTCCTGCAGGGCTGGATGTTCCTGAAGCTGGCTCTGGTGGGCCTGCTGGTCATGGCCCACGTGCAATATGGATTTGTCCTGGCGGCGCTGTCGGAGCCGGACGCAAAGCCGCCGCGATTGCGCCTGATGGCGGTGTGGGCCCTGGTCTTCGGCGTGATGACGGCAATCCTCTGGCTCGTCCTGGAAAAGCCGTTCCTGGGCTCAAGCCGGCTGCCAGCCTGGCTCCTGGAACCCGGTGGGCTTCAGTCCTTGCTGACCTCGACGCCGATATGATGCTCGAACACCAGCTTGCCCCCATGCCAGCCGGCCAGACCGACAAAGACCAGGCCCAGGACCGACAGGAACAGGCCCCAGGGCAGGATCGCCGCTGCCTGATCGAACAGACGCAGGCCCCAGTTGGCCCCGATCACGCTCAACAGCATCATGGCGGCCACCGCATGGCTCCAGGGTTCGTCGCTGCGCCGGATGCCGCGCACCAGCAGCAGCTCCGCCGTGCCGCTGACCGCCGCGGCTGCGCCCATGACAAAGCCCCAGCCGCTGGTCCACAGGCCGACCCGGGCGAAAAAGGGGTCAGCGCTCCACCAGTAGAACAGGTCGGCGCCGAGGGTCGCGCAGACCAGAGCGATCGGGAAGGTCACCAGCATGACGTGGATCGGATGTCCCGCGACCTGAATGCTGGACGCCACATTGGCCGCGAAAGGGTCTTCGGATCGATCCTGCGACAAGGGTCCCTCCTGGAGCTTCGGCATGGGAGCCCAACGCGGCTGAGCCGTAATGGGTCCGCGGCGACCGTCGCTCTTGTCCTGAGCGGGTGCGGCGGCCCCCTGTCCACCCTGGCGCCGGCGGGCGAGGCCGCCCAGGCCATCGCCACCCTCTGGTGGGTCATGCTGGCCGGGTCAGTGGTGATTTTCATTGGGGTTGTCGGCGCCGCCCTCGTCCCGCTCGTCCGTCGTCGACCAGGCGCCCTGCCGACGCGGGCCATGCTCATCGGGGGCGGACTGATTTTTCCCGCTGTCGTGCTGATGGCGTTGCTGGTCGCCGCGCTGCTGGTGGGGGATCGGCTGAGCCCCCGGGGCGAGCCTGGGGTCCTGCGGGTGGAGGCTCAGGCGCGCCAGTGGGCATGGACCTTCGCCTATCCGGATCTGCCCGGCCGCGCCGCGACTGAAGGGGTTTTGCACGTTCCGGTGGGACGCCCCTTCGAGGTGCATGTGAGCAGCCAGGACGTCATTCACAGCTTCTGGGCGCCCAGGCTCGGCGGCAAGATCGACGCCATTCCGGGTCAGGTGAACGTCATCCGCTTGCAGGCCGACGCGCCCGGCGTCTATCGCGGCCAGTGCGCCGAGTACTGCGGCAGATCCCACGCGATGATGGACTTCGTCGTTCAAGCCCACAGCCCGGCTGACTACGCCGCCTGGCAGGCCGCCGAAGGGCCGGACCAATGAGCGATCAGACCCCAGGCGTCGCTCAGCCGCTGACTGCAATCGGCCGCCACAAGGCGCTGGAGCGTCTGTGGGGCACGCCGCCCGGCTGGGGCGCCCTGTCGGCGGTGAACCACTCCACCGTGGGACGGCGGTTCATCATCACCTCGTTCGTCTTCTTCCTGATCGGCGGCGTGCTCGCCATGCTGATCCGGGCGCAGCTGGCGGGGCCGGAGACCGACTTCCTGAGCGCAGCAGCCTACGCCCAGGTCTTCACCATGCACGGCACGGTGATGATGTTCCTGTTCGCCATTCCCGCCATCGAAGGCCTGGCGCTCTACATGCTGCCCAAGCTCATGGGCGCCCGGGACCTGGCCTTTCCGCGGCTCAGCGCCTTTGGCTACTGGTGCTACCTGTTCGGCGGCTCGATCCTGATCCTCGCCCTGCTGGCCGGGGCGGCGCCCGACAGCGGCTGGTTCATGTACACCCCCCTGTCGTCCAAGCCCTATTCCCCAGGCATCAACTCCGACGTCTGGCTGATCGGCGTCACCTTCGTCGAGGTCTCGGCGGTCTGCGCGGCGGTGGAGTTCATGACCACGGTCCTGAAGATCCGCACCGGCGGCATGGCCCTGCACCGCATGCCGATCATGGTCTGGTACCTCTGGGTGACCGCCGCCATGATGCTGTTCGGCTTCCCGCCCCTGATCCTGGGCAGCGTGCTGCTGGAGCTTGAACGGGCCTTCGACTGGCCCTTCTTCGACCCGGCCAGGGGGGGCAGCCCGCTATTGTGGCAGCACCTGTTCTGGCTTTTCGGCCATCCCGAGGTCTACATCATCTTCCTGCCGGGAGCCGGGATCATCTCCACCATCCTGCCGGTCTTCACCGGCCAGAAGCTGGTGGGTTACGCCTGGATCGTCGTGGCCCTCATCGCGCTCGGCTTCATCAGCTTCGGCATCTGGGCCCACCACATGTTCGCGACGGGCATTCCGCACCTGTCGCTGGCCTTCTTCTCCGCCGCCAGCACCCTGGTGGTGATCCCCACGGCGGTGCAGATCTTCGCCTGGCTCGCCACCCTGCTCAGCGGCAAGCCGCGCATCACGCTGTCCATGCTGTACTTCTATGGCTTCCTGTCGACCTTCGTCATCGGCGGCCTAAGCGGCGTCATGGTCGCGGTGGTGCCGTTCGACTGGCAGGCCCACGACACCCACTTCATCGTCGCCCACCTGCACTATGTCCTGATGGGCGGCTTCGTCTTTCCCGTTCTGGCGGGGATCTACTACTGGCTGCCGCATTTCACGGGGCGCAAGCACCTGGAGGGGCTCGGGCGCACCGCCTTCGCCCTGATCATGATCGGCTTCAACACAGCCTTCCTGCCCATGCATCTGACAGGCCTGCTGGGCATGCCGCGACGGGTCTTCACCTATGGCGGCGAGATGGGCTGGGATCTGCTGAATCTGATCAGCTCCATTGCGGGCTTTATCCTGGCCATCGGCTTCGCCCTGGTGGTGGTCGACATCATCCAGGTGGCGCGGTTCGGCCGCCGGACCCGCCGCAATCCCTGGGGGGCTGGCACCCTGGAGTGGGGCATGCCCACCCCCTCGCCGGCCTACAACATCGGCTCGCAACCCCATGTCAGCAGCCGGGACCCGTTGGAGGACGATCCCGGCCTGCCGGCCGCCCTGGCCAGGGGCGAGGGCTATCTCGGCCAGCCGCGTAGTGGCTGGCGCGAGACCCTGAGCGTCCACATGCTGAGCGGCGAGCCCGAGCAGGTGGTGCTGTTGCCGGGACCGACCCTCATGCCCCTCTGGACGGCGCTGGCTACGGGACTGTTCTTCGTCAGCTTCCTGTTCAAGCTCTATCCGCTGTCGGCCGTGGCCTTCATTCTGATCGTGATCTGCGTCTGGCGCTGGATGTGGAACTCAGGCCTGCGGGCCGACGCCGGGCCCGTGGAGATCGGCCTGGGACGAACGGCGCCGCTCCACCCGACGGCGGCTGATCCGCCTACGCTTTGGGGCATGATCTTCACCCTCATGGCCAATGGCGTCTTCTTCGGCGCCCTGGTGTTCGGATATCTGTTCCTCTGGGTGGTGGCGCCCAACTGGCCGCCGCCGGCCCTGCTGGCGCGAGAGCCGGTGACGCCGCTGATCGTCCTGGCGGGTCTGGCGACGGGCCTCTCCAGCGTCTGGCGGGCGACGCGGGCGAACGCCCAAGGCCGTGCGGGCGACAGCCGCGTCTGGCTGATGGTTTCGGCCGGCGCCGGCGCGGTGATCGCCGGCGGAGCCCTGGCTGTACCCACCTTCACCGCGCCCCCTCCAGGATCCCATGCCTATGGAGCGGCGGTGACCTTCATCAGCGGGTACCTGGCCTTCCACGGTCTGATCGCGGCGATCCTGGCGGCCTACGCCTGGGCCCGCTCCCGGGACGGTTGGATTTCAGCCCAGCGTGCGGTGGAGTTCTCCGCCCTGCGGCTCTGGTGGCTCTATCTCGCGGTCGCCGGGCTGATCAGCCTGGCCCTACTCCACGGTCCGGCATGGCTGACATGAAATCTCTGTTCCGCCCCTTCGGAGAGCTCCTGGCCCTGGTCGGCGCCCTGGTCATCTGGAGTTTCGCCTTCGTGGGGCTGTATGGCGTCCACGGGACGGCCTGCGCCAGCGGCTGGGCCAGCCCCGCCGATCCGTGGCCGCTCAGGATGGTCCTGATCTTCCTGTGGCTGGGAATGAGCGTCCTATCGGGTCTCTACGTCCTGGCCATGTGGCGACGCGGGCGGTCCGATACGGAGCCCGGCCATTTTCTGCGCTACGCCACTGTGGCCGTGGCCGCGGTCGGCGCCGTGGCGACCGCCTGGCTTGGCGCGCCCCTGTTCCTGGTTCGGGTCTGCGCCTGAGGAACCGGCAGCCGGTCTGCGCGTTGCCCCTGTTCCCTGACATGTTTGAGGAGCGCGCCATGCCGGAGTCCCGCGGAGCGGCAGCCTGGGCCGTTATCGCCCTGGGTGGGCTTTTCGCCCTGATCGGCGCGGTTCTGACGGTGGGCGGCGGCTGGCTACTGGCTCTGGGGGGCTCGCCCTATTATCTGCTGGCGGGCCTTGGTCTGGTGGCGTCAGGTGTGATGCTCATCCAGCAACGCGTGATCGGCGTCTGGATCTACGTGGCCGTCTGGGTCGCTACGCTTCTCTGGGCGCTCTGGGAGGTCGGGCTGAACGGCTGGGCGCTGCTGCCCCGCCTCTTTGCGCCCTCAGTCCTGCTGGTTCTGGCCCTTCTTGCCCTTTGGCCGCTTGCCCCAAGGTCACGGGGACGCACCTTCGCCCTCGGCGGGCTGGCGGCCTTCGCCGTGGTCGCCGTGGCAAGCGGGGTCGTAATCGGCCTGGCCAATCGCCCCGACGCGGTTCGCCCGCTCCCCTCGCAGATGGCCGCAGCCATGTCGGACCCGTCGAGACTTGATGTCGGCGCCGACTGGCCGGCCTATGGCGGGACCTACAGCAGCCGGCGATACTCCCCCCTGGCCCAGATCACCCCGGCGAATGTGGATCGCCTGGAGCGCGCCTGGGTGTTTGAGACCGGCGACCTTCCTGCCCCGGACGCGGACAACAAGCACGGCGCCGAGACCACGCCCCTCAAGATCGGCGACACCCTCTATCTGTGCTCGGCGACCAACATCCTGTTCGCCCTGGACGCCCGTACCGGTCGCCAGATCTGGCGGCATGATCCGGGCGTCACTGACGACTGGATCCCCTACACCGCCGCCTGCCGTGGGGTCGTCTATTACGCCGTTCCCGAGGCTGACCCGCAAACGCCCTGCGCCACTCGCATTATCGAGGGGACTCTCGACGGCCGCCTGATCGCCGTCGACGCCCGCACGGGCCGGCCCTGCGCCGGATTTGGCCAAAACGGTCAGGCCGACATCAAGGTCGGCATGGGCGACGTCGTCCCCGGCATGGTCTCCATCACCTCGCCCCCGGTCGTCGTCCAGGGCGTGATCGTCACGGGCCATCAGGTGCTGGATGGCCAGAAGCGCTCCGCGCCCTCGGGCGTCGTCCAGGGTTTCGACGCCGTCACGGGTGAACACGTCTGGGCCTGGGATATGACCCGACCCGACCTGACCGGCCGCCCAGAGGGCGATGACACCTACACCCGCGGCACCCCCAACATGTGGACCATCGCGACGGGGGACGAGGACCTGGGCCTCGTCTACCTGCCCATGGGCAACTCCGCCGTCGACTATTGGAGCAGCGGCCGATCGCCCGCCGAGAACCGCTACGCCACCTCCCTGGTGGCCTTGGACGTCAGCACCGGCAAGCCGGCGTGGTCGTTCCAGACCGTGCGTATGGATGTGTGGGACTACGATCTGGGCTCCCAGGCGACCCTGGTCGACTTCCCCACCGCCACAGGCATGGCGCCCGCCCTCATCCTGCCCAGCAAGCAAGGAGACCTGTACGTCCTTGATCGCCGCACCGGCCAGCCGCTGACCCCGGTGGAGAACCGCCCGGCGCCCCAGGGCGGCGTGGAACCTGAACAACGGGCGGCCACCCAGCCCTTCTCGGGCTACCACACCCTGGCCAAGCGTGACCTCACCGAAAAGGACATGTGGGGCATGTCCCCCATCGACCAGATGGTCTGCCGGATCCAGTTCAAGCGCGCGGCCTATGACGGCATCTATACGCCGCCGACGGTGGACCAGCGCTGGGTGCAGTATCCGGGCTACAACGGCGGCTCGGACTGGGGCGGCATCGCCGTCGATCCGGTCCGTGGCGTGATCGTCGCCAACTATAACGATATGCCCAATTACAACCGCCTCGTGACCCGGGAAGAGGCCAATGAACGGGGCTGGGTCCCCGTGGGTGAGCAAGCCCCGGAAGGCGCCGAGGGTGGCGGTTCGGCGGAAGGCGCCGGCGACCCCCAGATGGGCGCGCCCTACGCCATCGACGTGAACGCCGGCTGGCGGCTGCCTTTTACCGGTCTGCTCTGCAAGCAGCCCCCCTATGGCGGCATTCGCGCCATCGACATGCGCAATGGCGAAACCCTGTGGGATCGTCCGCTGGGCACGGCGCGCAAGAATGGCCCCTTCGGCATTCCGTCCATGCTGCCGCTGCAGATCGGCACGCCCAACAATGGCGGCTCGGTGGTCACCGCCGGTGGTCTGATCTTCATCGCGGCAGCCACCGACGACCTGATCCGCGCCATCGACATGGAGACCGGCGAGACCGTCTGGCAGGACGCCCTGCCCGCCGGCGGCCAGGCCACCCCCATGACCTACGAGGTCGATGGCCGGCAGTATCTGGTGATCATGGCCGGCGGCCACCACTTCATGGAGACGCCCGTCGGGGATGAGCTGATCGCCTACGCCCTGCCGGATTGAAGACGAACTGCGGAGTCCCAAGCCAAGCCAGAACCCGCACCTTCACCTTGCCGCAGCAAATAGTGTGAAGATGCTCTCCTCACCCGCGCCGTCTGGTCCCCAGTAGATCTCGCTGCGCGAGATCGATCCGTCAGGGTTCCGCTTGAACGCCAGATCGTGCTGGTAGGACTCGCCCGGATCGAGGTCGGTCACATCCAGAAGGGCGAAGCGCAACTCGCCGTGAACGGCAGCGGCGGCGGCAAGGCGCGGCTGATTGCCCTGCGGACAGTAGTGGGTGGCGAGCAGCCGATCGCCATCGCGGTGATAGATGGTGAGGGAGTGCGTCCGCTCGCCGAGCATCCATCGCTCAACCATCACGCCGCCGCCGGCGGTGGACTCAAAGACGATCCTTAGCGAAGCGGCCTCCTTCACCCGCCACTCGCCTATCAGGCCCGCGATCTGATCAAACGGCGCGGCGGAAAGGGTCCGGAGGTCCTTCGCCGTCGCTGGCGGTCCGCTGACCAGCGCACACACCAGCATCGTCGCCGCGAACGCCGCTCGTCCCATCCATGACGGGTTCATCAGGGCGCTCGTTTCGATGGCCTCACCGCGCCCCATGAGGGACCCGCCAGGCAAGACCGCCCCTATTCCCACTCGATTGTTCGGGTATGCACAACCCCTTTGATTCTGCAGGACAAAAAATCTTCTCATGCGAAAATACCGTCACGCCAGCCAGCAAAAAGTTATGCTTCTGAGATTCGTATAATAATTAGGCGTTGTTCCTAGAATGGATCTTTCGAGATGTATCGTCTCCAATCGGACGGAAAACGTAATCCCTTGCACCGAGTTGCGCATACGGGGTTTCATTTCAAAACACCGTCAATGCTGAAAACGTAGGCTGATTGCTGATATTCAAGGTGGCCTGCGCGTGTGACCTGCTCCCGGAAAACTGGACCAGTTTTCCGGGAGCAGGTCACGACAAGGGATTACGCCGTCGATGAGCCGCAAGGGCGACTGCTGGGACAACGCCCCAATGGAGAGCTTCTTCCCCACCCTCAAGACCGAACGGGTCCATCATCGGGTCTATGCCACGCGCAACCAGCCCCGCCGGGATCTGTTCCACTACATCGAGGGCTTCTAACAATCCCCGTCGCCTGCACTCAGCCCTGGGCTACATCAGCCCCAGCCGCCGCCGAGCGCAGAGCCGCCTAACCCCGTCCACTACTTCGGCGGAAGATCAGTCCACCAAAACGGGGGAGGATCACCTCACCGTTCGCTTGATCACCATCATCGCGAGTGAACTCAAATGCATAATCCTCTGCCTTCTAATCTCGAAGGCGTCTGATGGCGAAAGTCAGGCCCGCAACGCCCGCCACAATCATGAGAGCGCTCAGCCCGCCGATCATGTAGCTAGTCAAAAACTGATCCTCCACATGGGCCGCCAGAGATAACCCGTGAGGGGCCCACCGGTTCGAGCCCAGGGTCTTGCGCCCCCAGGGCCGACCAAGCATCGAGGCTCTATGTCACCCTTGACCCTTTCGCCCAACGACTATCGTCGTCTCGCTAAGGTGATCCACACCTTAGCCCCTACAGCCGCGCGGCCGGTCTTGGTGCGGCTGGGTCTGCTCCGGGGCGCGGCTTCCGACGAGGCGAACGAGGGCTCGGCATATGAGGCCTTCGTTGCGGCACTTGAGGCCCTAGGCCCTACATTCGTGAAGCTAGGCCAGATCATGGCGACACGGTCCGACCTGCTTCCGCCAGAGCTGACCGAGCGGCTCGGCCGGCTTCACGACGACGTGGCTCCAGTGCCCTTCGACCATTTGCGCGAACAGCTGACGATCGATCTGGGCGCGCCGCCGGAAGAGCTTTTCGCCGAATTTTCGACGACGCCAATTGCGGCTGCGTCCATTGCCCAGGTCTACGCCGCGCGGCTCATGACCGGTGAAGATGTCGTTCTCAAGGTTCGCAGGCCGGGGATTGAGGCGGTCATGCGCGCTGATCTGCGGCTACTGTTGGCCGCTGCCCGCGTCATCGAGCGTCGCGCCCCGGCACTGCGTCGACATCAGCCTGTGCGTGTCGTGACGGAGCTCAGCGAAGCCCTTCTCGAGGAGATCGATTTTCGGATCGAGGCTCGCAATCAAGCGGAGGTCCGCAGACGCGCAACCGTCTTCCATGTGCCGCTCGTTCATGAGCGATTTACCACGGAAAGGACCATGGTCAGCGCACGCGTCCGTGGCCGCAGTCCTAACGCCGCGTTCCGCAACGAAGAGCCTGCCCTGGCGCGCGCCTTGGCGCCCGATGCGGCGAGGGGGCTGCTGGGGATGATCCTGCTGGACGGGGTGTTCCACGCGGACCCTCATCCAGGAAATATTCTGGTGACTCCGGATGGTCGTCTGGCGCTGTTGGACTTCGGCTCCGTCGGGCGGCTCTCGGCGAAAAGGCGAGAGCAGGTCCTCGTGGTCCTCGGCTCCCTCGTGGATGCCGACGTAGCGGCGGTCTCTGATGTGCTGATGGAATGGGCTGGCCGCTCGGGACCCCCGCCGCCCGGCCTTGAACAAGGTGTCGAGCGATTCTTCCTGCGTTACGCCGCGGATTCCGGGCGACCGATCCGGCTTGCGGAGGCGATCACCGAATTCATCTCCATCGCCCGAGAAAACGCACTGACGTTGCCGCCGGACCTGCTGCTGCTCATGCGCGCTCTGGGCATCGCCGAAGGCTTGGCGAGGACGCTCGATCCCGACCTCGATGTCGTCGCCGCTATCGCGCCAGTGGTTCTCCGGGCTTTCGCATCTCGGTTTGCGCCGAAAGCGCTCGCCACCCGCGCCTTCCGGACGTTCAAGGAACTAGATCAGATCCTCGCCATCGGGCCAGAAGCGATCCGGCGCGGTATCGGGCGCATCAGCCGTGAGGGCATTGTCATCCAGGTCTCAAGTTCAGACCTGGCCGAGTTGCCGCGAGCGGTCAGACGGGCCGCCGATACCCTGTCGCTCGGGATCGTGGTCGCGGCCCTTATCGTCGCTGCCGCCGTCGTCATCGTCGCGAAGGACGATCAGGCCGCCGCGGTCGCTCGGATCGCCATCGTCATCCTGTCAGGCGTGGGCCTGGCCGCCTTCGTGAGTCGCCTGTTCCGGCGGGATTGAGGTTTCGCGCACGGGAACACGTCTTGCTTCCCCGCGCACCCACGCGGCCTTGATCATTCTCACGGTCAGAACGCCGTCTTCGAGGGTCGCCGTCACCTCGTCGGGATCGACCGGCTCCGGGAGATCGACGCTCAGGTCGAACGGACGCCCAATGTTCCCGGACCGCCCTAGACGGCCGGCCGCTCGCAGACGCAAACGCGTGGGAGTGGCCTCCAGGACCATGTCGCCTATGGCATACCCAGGGGCATCGACCTCAACGGTCACGTCCTCGATCGTCTGGGCGATTGCAAAAGCCGGAACATCTCCCAAAGGAGAGCCGAGCTGGGTCTCAAGCCGGCGCCGGACACCCCTCAACCCGCGGCCGATAAGGCTGTCGTATTCAAGGGTGGCGGAATATACTTTCCGCCCCAACTTGACCGAGATGCTGCCGATCATTCGAAACTCCTGCGGAATATTCTCCGACTGAAGAGTTGGGCGCCTGATGGCGGCGAATTCAAGGCGATTAACGTCGGAACGGGTTGTTAGGCTCGCGGGAGAGCAGCGAGGGATGGCCGGGGGTTGGTCTTGCGCCGGACCTGCCCCCCAACCTTGGACCAGGTCGGGCCGGGATTTCTCGCCGGTCAG
>TARA_R100000935_G_scaffold58849_1_pt1 | contig 14616 bp, 13 predicted proteins | sample TARA_R100000935 | Tara Oceans TARA_R100000935 (sample SAMEA2621502) | marine metagenome | biome: marine biome (ENVO:00000447); feature: surface water layer (ENVO:00002042); material: "saline water (ENVO:00002010), including plankton (ENVO:xxxxxxxx)" | depth 5 m | reverse complement strand
CCCTGACGCTCGCCGATCTGCCGCCGGCCGACACCGGGCGCTGGGTGATCCGTCGCAAGGCCGAGGTGGTGGCCGCCGTCCGCGGCGGGCTGCTGAGCCTGGAAGACGCCCTGACGCGCTATGGCCTGACCTCCGAGGAGTTCCTCGCCTGGCAGAAGTCCATTGAGCGTCATGGGCTCGCCGGCCTGCGCACCACCCGACTGCAACAGTATCGCTGAACCTCTTCTCCCCCAGGATCGGTTCGCGAGAATGGCGGCCGCGCTGTAAGGCGCGGCCGCTTTTTCACGCGCCGCGCGCGAACCTTGGCCTTGGCACGACTGTCGCAGCCCTATGCCTAAAATGGGTCATGGGAGGTGTGTCGTGTCGAAAGAAGACAGTTTCTGGTTCGCCGTCGCCGGGACCGTGGTGTGGTTGGCCGCCACCCTGTTCTATGCCGCCTTCGCGGGCGGACTGATCGAGCAGGCCTTCTGGTTCTACGCCTTGAACGCCGCCCTTGTGGCGATCGCCATCGCCTTCTTCTTCCATCTCACCGCCCGACTGCGCCGGCTGCCACAACGCAGACGGACGCCCGCGGCGCTCGCCTTCAGCGCGCCCGGCTTGTTGGGCTCGATCCTGGTCATGGCGCTGTTCGACGCTTTGATGCCCGACCTGCCCCCAGAGAGCCTGGGCCGCTATGGCGCCCTGGTGGTCGTGGCCTATGGAGCCCTGGCTGTGCTGGCCCTAGAACGGCCGGCCCGGACCGCCTGAGACGCCCAGTCCAGGTTGGACGCCGCCATCGGCCAGGCGGCGTACGCGCACGATGATCCGCTCGCGCTCGCCAGCCCGCCGCTCCACCAGCAGGCGGGCCACCTGGGCGTCGTCGTGGAAGGCGTAGCCCTTGATGGCGTCGAGGATCGCCTTGGCCAGGTTGTCGAGATCCAGCCACGGCGGATCGCCGACATATTCCATGGCGATCTCCACGGCATAGTCGCCCCAGGCCGGCCGGGCGCCGCGCCAGGCCTTCCGGAAGAACTCATAGATCAGCGGCTTATAGTACTTGGCCTGGGTCGTCAGGCCGTCGACCACGACCTCCAGATCGCCTTCGCCCTCCCGGGCGCGCACCTTGCCGTGGTGGGTCCAGCCATCGTTCATGGCTCTCTCTAGCCCGCAGACGCTTTGCAGTCTCGCCCGGCCTCGCTAAACCGGCCCGACAATTTCAGGCTGGAGATCCCTGCGATGACCGCGACCCGCACCGAAACCGACACCTTCGGCCCTATCGAGGTTGCGGCCGACCGCTACTGGGGCGCCCAGTCCCAGCGCAGCATCGGCAACTTCAAGATCGGCTGGGAAAAGCAGCCCCAACCGATGATCCGCGCGCTGGGCGTGGTCAAGCGCGCCGCGGCCGAGGCCAATATGGAGCTGGGCCGACTGGACCCCAAGATCGGGGCGGCCATCGTCCAGGCCGCCCAGGAGGTCATCGACGGCAAGCTCGACGACCACTTCCCCCTGGTGGTCTGGCAGACCGGCTCGGGCACCCAGTCGAACATGAACGCCAATGAGGTGATCTCGAACCGCGCCATCGAGATCCTGGGCGGGGCGATGGGCTCCAAGTCGCCGGTCCATCCCAACGACCACGTGAACATGAGCCAGTCGTCCAACGACACCTATCCCACGGCCATGCACATCGCCTGCGCCGAGCAGGTGGCCCGCGAACTGATGCCGGCCCTGGAACATCTGCACGTGGCGCTGAAGGCCAAGACCGTGGCCTTCGACCACATCATCAAGATCGGCCGCACCCACACCCAGGACGCCACCCCCCTGACGCTGGGCCAGGAATTCTCCGGCTACGCCCACCAGGTCTCCGGCGGCGTGCGGCGGCTGAAGGAGAGCCTCTATGGCCTCTACGAACTGGCCCAGGGCGGCACCGCCGTCGGCACCGGCCTGAACGCCCCCGTCGGATTCGCCGAGAAGGTGGCCGAGAAGATCGCCGCCATCACCGGCCTGCCCTTCGTCACCGCGCCGAACAAGTTCGAGGCCTTGGCCGCCCACGACGCCATGGTCTACAGCCACGGCGCGATCAACACCGTCGCTGGCTCGCTGTTCAAGATCGCCAACGACATCCGCTTCCTGGGGTCGGGGCCCCGGTCGGGCCTCGGCGAGCTGTCCCTGCCGGAGAACGAGCCGGGTTCCTCCATCATGCCGGGCAAGGTGAACCCCACCCAGTGCGAGGCCCTGACCATGGTCTGCGCCCAGGTGTTCGGCAATCAGACGACCATGACCTTCGCCGGCGCCTCGGGCCACTTCGAGCTGAACGTGTTCAACCCGGTCATGGCCTACAACTTCCTGCAGTCGTGCAAGCTGCTGAGCGATGCGGCCATCTCGTTCACCGACAACTGCGTGGTCGGCATCGAGGCCCGCGAGGACAACATCAAGGCCGCCCTGGAGCGCTCCCTGATGCTGGTCACCGCGCTGGCCCCCAAGATCGGCTACGACAACGCCGCCAAGATCGCCAAGACCGCGCACAAGAACGGCACCACCCTGCGCGATGAGGCCGTGGGCGGCGGCTATGTGACCAACGAAGAGTTCGACGAGGTCGTGCGCCCGGAGAAGATGATCTCTCCGGGCTGAGCTTGAGAGCCACTAGATGGCGCGCGTTTTGATCCGGTAACCGGTTCCCACTTATCGGAACGCGCTTCAGACCAGTTCCACCGCCACCGCCGTGGCCTCGCCGCCGCCGATGCACAGGCTGGCGAGGCCGCGACGACCGCCGCGGGCCTGCAGCGCCGCGATCAGGGTGGCCAGGATCCGCGCGCCAGACGCCCCGATGGGATGGCCAAGCGCGCAGGCGCCGCCATTGACGTTCAGCTTCTCCCGGGGAATGGCCAGTTCGCGCTCGGCAATCATCGCCACCACGGCGAAGGCTTCATTCACCTCGAACAGATCGACCTCATCCACGGTCCAGCCGGCCCTGGCCAGGGCCTTGCGCATGGCCGGGACCGGGGCGGTGGTGAACTGGCCTGGCTCATGGGCGTGGGCGGCGTGAGATGCGATCCGCGCGACCACCGGCAGGCCAAGCTTCTCCGCCACCGAGGCTCGGGTCAGGACCAGGGCCGCGGCCCCGTCGCTGATCGAGCTGGCGTTGGCCGCGGTGATCGTCCCGTCCTTGGCGAAGGCGGGCTTGAGGTTGGGGATCTTGGCCGGGTCGGCCTTCAGCGGCTGCTCGTCGGTGGCGACGGTTTCGGCGCCCTTGCGGGTGGTCACCTCCACCGGAACGATCTCGCCTTCAAAGGCGCCGGTCTCCGTGGCCGTCCGCGCTCGCGACAGGCTCAGAATCGCAAACGCATCCATGGCCTCGCGGGTGAACTGATAGGCCCGCGCCCTCTCCTCGGCGAAGGATCCCATAAGCCTGCCCGGCTCATAGGCGTCCTCCAGACCGTCGAGATACATGTGGTCAAAGGCGGTGTCGTGGCCGATCCGCGCCCCCGACCGGTGCTTGGCCAGCAGATAGGGGGCGTTCGACATGCTCTCCATGCCGCCGGCGATGATGATCTCGGCCGAACCGGCGGCCAGGGCGTCGTGGGCCATGATGGCCGCCTGCATGCCCGACCCGCACATCTTGTTGACGGTGGTCGCCTGCACCGACCTCGGCAGGCCAGCGCCGAGCGCCGCCTGACGGGCCGGCGCCTGGCCGAGCCCGGCCGGCAGGACGCAGCCCATGAAGATCTGCTCGACCAGGTCGGGGTCCACGCCCGCGCGGGCGACGGCGGCGCGGACCGCCGCGGCGCCCAGTTCGGTGGCCTTCAGGGGCGACAGGGCGCCCTGGAAGCCGCCCATGGGCGTGCGGGCGAAGGCGGCGATGACAACGGGATCGGTCTGGCTCATGGCCGGAAGATACTCCGCCCGAGCCGGCCCCTCCAGTCCGGCTGTCGGCGGCCTCAGGCCGGCTGGCGCAGGTCCTTGAAGCCGATCATGCGGCCGGCCGCCTCGTCCCACAGGGCCAGCCGCGCGCAGCCGAGGCTCTCACGGACTCCGAGCCGGCTGTAGCCGCGCAGCTCCGGATAGTCCTTCAGCGCGTCGCCCAGGCGGTAGAAGGGAATGCGGCTGTGCAGATGGTGCACGTGATGCACGCCGATATTGGCCGTCAGCCAGGCCAGCGGCCGCGGCAGGTCGTAAAAGGAGCTGCCATGCAGGGCGGCGTCATGCAGGTTCCAGGCGCCCGCCCGGGCCCAGGTGGTCTGTTCGAACTGATGCTGGACGTAGAACAGCCATACCCCGGCGGCGGCGGCCAGGAAGACCGTGATCCCATAGACCGCCAGGAACGGGACGGCCCCGAAGACCGCCACGCCCGCCGCGATCACCGCGGCGATGCCGAGATTGGCGCCCATGACGCTGATCCAGGCCTTGCGATCGCCCATCATGCCAATGGGCAGCCGATGCTGCAGGAAGAACATGTAGGCCGGCCCGATGGCGAACAGGACCACCGGATGACGGTAAAACCGATAGAGGAACCGGCCCAGGGCTGTGCGGCCCTGGTACTCTTCCACGGTCATCAGCTCGATGGCGCCCAACTCCCGGCGGTCGAGATTGCCCGACGTCCCATGGTGATTGGCGTGCGAGGCCTGCCAGTAGCCGTAAGGGGTGAGCGTCAGAACCCCCAGCACCCGTCCGACGGCGTCATTGACCTCCCGGCTGGCGAACAGCGAGCCGTGACCGCAGTCGTGCTGCAGCATGAACATCCGCACCAGGAAAGCCGCCGCCGGCACGCAGAGCAGCAGACCGAGCCAAATCCCGTTGGCTGCCAGCAGGGTGGCCGCCAGGGCGAAGCCGGCCAGGGGAAGAACCGTCCAGGCGATCTCCGCCAGGCTGCGGGAAAGCTGGGGACTGCGATAGGCCGCCAGCGTCTTGCGCCAGTGCGCGGCGCTGAGGCGGCCGGCGTCGGCCGAGGAATCAAAAGCCATGAACAGGGGGGTTCCGAAAGGGTCGGGAAGGACGCGGGAGGTTACGACAGGATCCTTGCCCTGTGGTTTCGACAGCAATGTGGCCTGCCAGACCACAACGCGCCTGACCAGGGGTTCTGGGTAAAAAACAGGCTTCCCCTCAGTCCTGGACGGGCACGGTGGCGGCGATGAAGCCGCCGCCCAGGACGCGGTCGGGATCTTCCGGCGCATACAGCACGCAGGCCTGGCCGGGCGCCACGCCCTCCTCGGCGCCGTCGAACACCACGCCCACCTCATCGCCCACCCAGCCCAGCCGGCCGGGGACCGGTTCACGGGTGGAGCGCACCCGCGCCAGGACCGGACGGCCCTCGTCGCAGGCCGCGGCGAAGCTGGCCGACTCGCCTAGCCAGTTGGTTTCCTTCAGCCGCAGGGCCCCGGTGAGCAGGGCCTCCCGGGGGCCGACGATGACCTGGCGGCTGTCGGCGTCGATGCGGACCACGAACAGGGGATCGCCCACGGCGACGTTCAGGCCCCGGCGCTGGCCGATGGTGTAGCGTGTCACGCCCTCGTGCCGGCCGAGCACCCGGCCGTCCATGTGGACAATGTCGCCGGGCTCGGCCCCGTGCGGGCGCAGGCGGTCGATGACGGTGGTGTAGCGGCCTTCCGGCACGAAGCAGATGTCCTGGCTGTCGGGCTTGTCGGCGATGGCCAGGCCAAGCTCGGCCGCCACCCGCCGCACCTCGGTCTTGGGCAGGCCGCCCAGGGGAAAGCGCAGGAAGTCCAGCTGCTCGGCCGTGGTGGCGAACAGGAAATAGCTCTGGTCCCGGGTCGCATCCATGGCCCGCTGCAGGTGCGGACGATTGCCGCCAGCCGCCCGGCGCACATAGTGGCCGGTGGCCAGGGCCTCGGCGCCCAGGTCGCGGGCCACGTCCAGCAGGTCGCGGAACTTCACCGTCTGATTGCAGCGCACGCAGGGGATCGGCGTCTCACCGCGCAGATAGGCGTCGGCGAACTCCTCCATCACCTCCTCGCGGAAGCGGCTCTCGTAATCGAGGACATAATGAGGAATACCGATGGCCTCGGCCGCGGTGCGGGCGTCATGGATGTCCTGGCCGGCGCAGCAGGCGCCCTTCTTGGCCAGGGCCTGTCCATGGTCATAGAGCTGCAGGGTCACGCCGACCACGTCATAGCCGGCCTTGGCCAGCAGGGCGGCGGTGACGGTGGAGTCCACGCCTCCCGACATGGCCGCCACAACCCTCGTTCCCGCCGGCAAGCCGACGGCGACGCGCACGGCGTCGACCGCGGCGTCGGCCGCCGTGCGGGTCGAGGGGTCCGAAAGCTGTGAATCCAGGGAGGCGGCGTCCATGGGCGCTATTTAGCGACTGCGCGGGCCCATTGCGAGCCACAGCCGCTGCGACAGATCTGTCTGGTGTCCGACACACTTCACCGTGGAGTTGATTGGTTAAGGTGAAGTCTCTGGTCTAGGTTGACTCCATCACCGGTGAGTATCCGACCGGGCGCCGGTGACCGAGAGCCCCTGTGAGCTCCCGCCCCGTTTTGGCGAAGGTGGTCACAATGCAGCATTACCGAGTTTACGTCGTCACGCCGCAAGAGCAGATTTCCGAGGCGGTCGAGGTCGATTACCGAGACGACCGCCACGCCTTGGCCGAAGCCCAACGGCTGAGCGAAGCTGAACACGCTGTGGAAGTCTGGACCGGCGATCGCCTGGTGGGCAGACTGGGCGAGGCCTTCAATTTCGGCGGCCCCCTCTAGGCGCACGCATTACCCATGACGGACTCTTCGGATGTCGCCCATATGGGTGGCTGCCTCTGCGGCTCTGTCCGTTACCGGGTGACCGGTCCCCTCGCCGACATCCAGCTCTGCCATTGCAGCCAGTGCCGCAAGGCTCAGGGTTCGGCCTTCGCCGCCAATGTTCCCACCGACGAGGATCGCCTGAGCTTCCTCTCCGGCGAAGAGGTCCTGGTCCGGTTTGAGTCCTCCCCGGGAAAGACCCGCGCCTTCTGCGGGCGGTGTGGGTCGCCATTGTTTAGCCAGACCACCGCCAGGCCCGGCGTCGTCCGCCTGCGGGCCGGGACCCTGGATGATCCCAGCGGCGCGCGCCTGGGCTTCCACATCTTCGCCGACTCCCACGCCGACTGGTGGGAGATCGACGATGACCTGCCCCGCTATGCCGAGCGGGCCCCGAACGCGTGAGGCTGAGCGGCCTCAGTCCTTCGTCCAGCGGGGATTGAGCCGCGCCGCACCGCCGCCCGGCAGGTCCACCTGGTAGCCGCTGAACCGCACATCAGGGGTCATGTAGTCGGTGGAGATGTAGTGGGCGCCGGTTGCGAAGGCCGCCTCACGGCGGGCCGTGTCGTTCGTGCGCGCCTCCATCGTATCGGCGTCGGCGCGGGTGCGGACGATCAGGCCGGCGGCCACGGCGGCGGCGATGCGCTCGGCCTGCGCCTGCGGGTCGTTCAGGGTGATGTATCCCGCCGCGTCCTCGGTCTCCTCGATATTCACGAACATCACCCGGCCCTCGAGCGAGCGACGGGCGCCCCGATAGAGGTCCACCTGACTGCGCGGAGCGTCGAGGGCGAACATGACCTTGCCGCGGGCCTCGCCCAGGCTCGGCCAGGCGCCGGCGGCCGCGGCCGCCCGCAGGGTCGGATGGTCGCCTTGCACATCATCAGGTGTGATGAGGGCCTCAGGAGCGAACACGCTGCGGATCTCGGCGTCCACCGTCTCCATGGCCGCGGCGTCGAAGGGCGCGGGCGTCACCGCGCCCGGCGCCGGCAGGGCTTGGCCCTCCTTCAGGTTCAACAGGATCAACAGGGGAACGTGGTCGGGATTGGCCTTCGACCAGGCCGCCACCTCGGCCAGACAGCCGGTGAACAGCGGGCACGAGCTGCGATAGTCGATGTCCTGGACATGCAGCACCTTCAGGCCTGGCCCCGTCAGGGGCGCGGTGTCATAGGCCGCCGCCCCCTGAGTCATCCGCAGCCCCAGGGGCCGGGCGTAGCGGCCGGGGTCGGGATCGTTCAGGACGTCGATCTCCAGCTGGCGTGCGCCGGCGGCGAGCTGGACGCTCAGCGGGGCGTGGGCGTAGTCGAGGGCTTGCGCCTGCTCTGGCGCCATGGCCCGCAACAGCGCCATTTCAGGCGGGGGAATGGCCAGCTTGTAGGAGTTGTGCGTGCCCACCGCCTGAAGGGCGTTGACCGGCAGTTGATCCACCGCCTCTCGGGCGCAGCCGGCCTGCCCGTCCGGCGCCTCAAGATCACAGCCAGGGGCGACCGCCAGGGCCGCAGCGAGCATCAGGGCGACGGACATAGGGCGCTCCAGGGCGAAAATGGGGGCCATTTCGGGTGGGTAGACTACCGAAGCGGGTCGTTTCGGACACTTTGTCGCAGGTTTTTGACGGTAGTGTTACGTGGGATTAAGCGTGAGCCTGCAGGATCGCCCCGAACAGGAGGCTATCTTGGCGCTGACCCATAAAGCCCTGCTCGGCTTCGCCTTCGCTTCGGCCGATCTGCTGATCGAGACCACGGCGGAGGGGCGAATCTCCATGGCGCTTGGCGCCGGCGAAGCCCTGGCCGGGTCCAAGGATCGCGCCCTTGAGGGCGCCGACCTGTCTGAGTTCATCGCCGCCGATGACCGCGAACTGGTGCAGATGGTGTTCAAGGGGCTCGGCGAAGGCATGCGAGCCGGCCCCATCAATGTGCGCCTCTCGGGTGTGGGCAGCGCGGGCCACGAGGACCGCGGGGCCTGCCTCTCGGCCTTCCGGCTGCCGCAGAACGACGGGGCGGTCTCCTGCGTGATGACGCGGGCCGCCGCCACACGGGCCGCCGGCCCCAACGGCCTGCACGACCGCGCCTCCTTCGAGGCCGCCGCCGTCAATATCCTGGAACACGCCCGCGCCCGGGGGCAGAAGATCGAACTGGCCATGGTCGACGTGCCCGGCTTCGAGGCCGCCGCCCGGCAGGCGGGCGAGGCGGAAGGCGCCGAGCTGCGCGCCCGCCTGGCCGCCGTCATCCGCTCGCAGTCCTATGGCGGCGGCGCGGCCGCGGGTCTGGGGGAGGACCGCTACGCCCTGCTGCGCGAGGGGCGCGAGACGCCGCAGGAACTCTCCCACCGGATTGCCCGCCTGCTCGACCTGGACCCGGCCCTGGGCGTCGCACCGGTGGTGCAGCAGGTCAGCGCCGGCGCCGAGCTGGCGCCCGACCACCTGCTGCGCGCCCTGCGCTACACCATGGACGGATTTCTGCGCGACGGCGGCGCCAACACCGCCCCGGCCGATCTTGGGCAAGCCTTCGAACGCTCGGTGGCCCAGACCATGGCCCAGGTCAGCGCGCTCGGCAAACGGGTCGAGGCCCGGGACTTCGCCCTCTTCTTCCAGCCGGTGGTCAGCCTCAAAGGCTCTGCCAGCCTGCACCACTATGAGGCGCTGATCCGCTTCGGCGACCAGGGCGCCCCTTTCCCCATGATCCGCATGGCCGAGGAGATGGACCTGGTCTGCGCGCTGGACTCCGCCGTCGTGGACAAGGCCCTGGAGCACCTGACCCGCAGCCCCGACCTGATCCTGGCGGTGAACCTGTCGGGGCGCTCAATCGGCAACCCGATCTTCGTCACAGAGCTCGCCCGCCGCCTGGCCGCCCATCCGGAAGTCAAAGGGCGCCTGATGTTCGAACTGACCGAGAGCGCCGCCGTCGGCGACCTGGCCCAGGCCGACCGCCACCTGCAGAGCCTGCGGGTGCTGGGCTGCGAGATCTGCCTGGACGACTTCGGCGCCGGCGCCAGCTCGCTCGCCTATCTGCAGCATCTGAATGTGGACGTGGTGAAGTTCGACGGCGCCTTCATCCGCGACCTGGAGCACGACAGCCGTGGCGCGGCCTTCATCAGCCAGCTGGTGCGCATGTGCGCCGAGCTGAAGGTCGAGACCCTGGCCGAAATGGTCGAGACCCCCCTGGTGGAGCAGGTCATCCGCAAGGCCGGCGTCGACATGGCCCAGGGCTGGCTCTACGGCGCCGCCGCCCGCGAGCCGGCCCCCTTCCCGCCCGTGAGCGCGGGTGCGACGACCGCGCCCGGCCGCCGTCGCGGGGCGGTGGAGGGCTGGGGGTAGGCAGGTTGAGGCCGGCCGCCGTCAGGTGCTCGTCAGCGCTCCCAAGGCTACGAGCTTTGCCGCAAGCTCACCATTCCGGAACGGCTTAGTCAGCCCCACGAGATCGGACTCCAATCCCTCCGCCTCGGCGTAGCCGGACACGATGAGGATCGGCAGACCTGGCCAGTCGGCCTGCACTTTCCGCGCCAGCTCTGCGCCTGTAACGCCTGGCATAAGATGATCGGTGACCAGCAGGTTCGGTCGCAGGCCTTCCTCCAATAGGCGCAGCGCCTCCTCGCCCGAGTTCGCTTCAATGACCTCAAAGCCCAGATCGGTCAGCATGTCCGCGGTCGTCATGCGAACGAGCTCCTCATCGTCGACAAGCAACGCCGCGCCGAGTGCGACGCGTGAGTTCGAACTCTCTTCCGACGGGTTGACGGGGCTTGGCCGGTTCGTCGTCAATGGCAGCCAGAGGTTTACTGTCGTTCCCTCGCCGAGCGTGCTCTCGATCGTGAGTCCTCCCCCCAGTTGGGCGGCGAGGCCATGCACCATGGAAAGACCAAGACCGGTGCCCCGGCCTACGCCCTTGGTCGAGTAGAAGGGCTCTATGGCGCGGGCGAGCGTGGCTTCGTCCATGCCGGTCCCGTTGTCGCTCACGCACAGGCGAATGAACTTGCCGGCCGGCACCCCTGGATAATCCCCGGCCCGCACATCCTCCTGACGGGCCTGGATCCTGAGGACTCCGCCCTGCGGCATGGCGTCCCGAGCGTTCACCGCCAGATTCAGGATCGCCATCTCCAGCTGATTTGGGTCGGCGAGTGCGGCCGGCAAATTTTCCGGCAGATCGACCCGAACTTCAATCTGCGGGCCAGTCGTACTGTCCACAAGGTCGGCCATGCTCTTCACCAACTGCATGACGTCGATGGCGGCCGATTGGAGGGGTTGGCGTCTGGCGAACGCCAGAAGTCGTTGTACGAGCGTCTTGGCCCGCTCTGCAGATTGCAGAGCGCCATCGATGAGCCGGCGTTCTCGCTCAGTACCAAGTTCGCGGCGCATCAGCATATCGAGGCTGCCGATGATCGGCATAAGCAGGTTGTTGAAATCGTGTGCGACACCGCCTGTGAGCTGGCCCATCGCCTCCATTTTCTGGCTCTGGCGCAGCGCCTCTTCCACCCGCTGGCGGTCCTCAGCCTCCTTGCGGAGCGCGTCCAGCGCCGCGGTCAGGCCGGCGGTGCGCTCTTCGACGGTTTGCTCCAGCCGGGTGGTGAGCGCTTGCAGCGCTTGCTCGGCTCGTAGCCGCTCGGTCACCTCGTAACCGCCGACGAAGATCCCGGTGACAACCCCGCTGTCGAAGATCGGCTGGTACAGGAGGTCGAGATAGCGGTCCTCTGAGTGGCCGCCGAATCTGACTGCAATGGTCGACGCGCTGAACGACTCCCCCGTGGCGAAAACGTCATCGAGCAACTCGAAGAAACCTTGGCCCTCCAGGTCAGGGAAGACGTCCCGAACATTGCGACCGATGTACTCGCGGTTTCCGGTGACAGAGGTGTAGGCGTCGTTCACATATTCGAAGACGTGGTCTTCACCCGAGAGCACAGCAACGAAGCCGGGCATCTGCTGCAGATTGCTGCGCAGCTTCTGCTCGGCGCGTCGCCGTTCCGAGATGTCGTTGAAAAGGATCGCCACCCTGGCATCCTCTGGCTCCCCGATGGGAAAGGCATAGACGTCGAACCATCTTCCGAGGTGAGCCGAGCCTTGTTCGAACCGCTCTGGCGTACGGGTGCGGGCGACCTGCCCATAAATCTCGAACCAATGCTCCTCCAAGGTGGGAGCCGCCTCCCGTAGCCACTTGCCGTAGATCTCCTTGGGAAAACCTGTTTGCCTGAAGAAGGCGGGGTTTGCCTCCGCGACGCGATAGTCCACCTGGCGCGTTGGGTGCGAAAGGTCGACCTCTACGACACAGAAACCGGAATCGATGTTCTCAAATAGCGTTCGATAACGAACCTCGCTCTCTCGGAGCGCGGCTTCGGCCCGCCCACGTTCGACGGCGTCCCAGGTTCGCGCCGCCACCTCCTCAATGAGCGCCACATCCTCTGCAGACCAAAGACGCGGGTGGCGCGAGTTGACATAGAGCGAGGCGCGCAGGCGTCCGTCGCGCAGCAGCGGCACGGACACCACAGCCCTGGTGTCTATCGCAGCCCAGACCGATGCATCCTGTCCACCATCTGTCGTCACATCGGCGCAGACCTCGGTTTCGCCACGCCGCTGCTTGGCAATACGGCCATCGCCGAAACTGGCGAGTGGGAACTCGCCCAGGAGAAGTTGCGTGCCGGGTGCATAACAATGCGTCAGCCTGATCGACGACTCGTCGGCCTGCACCTGCCCGTAACCGACCCGGTCCGCCCCTAGATGCTCGCCGAGCAGGTCGACGGCCGCCTGGAGAATCTCCTCGGCGTCTTCAAGGTCCCGGAGGCGCACCTCGAACCCCAGGCGAAAAGCCTGTCGCCGTTCGGCGAGCACCTGTTCGGTGATCTCACGGCACGGACAAAAGAACCCGGCTATGGCGCCGGCCTCATCCGGCATAGGGGTGTAGGAAAAGGCGAAGTGCGTCTCCTCCAAAAAGCCGCGACGGTCCATCATCAGCTTGATGTCGTCCATATGGACCGACCGACCAGCATAGGCGTCGTCGACGATGGGCGTCAGATCGGCTCTTATCTCGTGCCAGACCTCAAGAAAGTCACGTCCAAGCGCTGTCGGGTGCTTCGCGGCCAGGATCTCGGCATAGGCGTCGTTGTAGAGTAGCGTTCGCTCCTCGCCCCATACGATGAACATGGGCTGTTTGGCCGACAGCATCACGACCAGCAGCGTCTTCAGGGACTGCGGCCACGCCTGCGACACGCCAAGCGCGGTGGCAGACCATTGATGAGCACGCATCAGCGCACCTAGCTCACCACCGCCCGCGAACACCGCGGCGTTCTGAGCGAGTTCAGCCTCGCGATCCATTGAAAGCCCCCGCGCCCACCCGCTACCTACCGGGAGCACGAGCGGCCGGGTATTGCGGGTTTTTTAGTGCTGTAGGCCCAACGTATGGGGGGCCACAAGGTTCACGCTGGTCGGGACGCATCGCGCCTGCAAGTCGGCGGGCGCCACGCGCGCTCCCCTCAGGCCTTGCGCACATTCCGTCGCGCGGCGCCGGTCACGGAAGGCGGCTCACGTCACCAAAGTCGCGTCCACGTCCTAAACCCCCTCCGCCTCCAACCGCGCGCGCCACAGCGCGGCCCGCTTGGTCAGCTCGTCCTTGCGGCGGAGGTCGGAGTAGTCCTCCGGCAGGCGGTCGAGGATTTCGAAGCGGAAGGCGTCTGGGCCGTGGGTGGTCCAGGCGGTCTGGAGGGTGCGGTGGGGGCTGGAGCCCTGGCGTAGGGCGAACCACATCCCGTTCTGATGGGTGTCGATGTGGCGGCTCTGGCCGACCCAGGCCTGGCCCGTGGCGTTGCAGATGACGGCGAAGACGCCGGCGATGGTCGGGCGCTCCTTGTAGGCGGCGATCAGCGCCTTGCGGGTGGATGAGGTCATGACAGCTCCTATTTACCCGGGTATATATGGCGGGTGTTTTTACCCGGGTAAATAGATGACCGATCACGCGAGCGAATTTCCCTCAGGCCTCGTCCTGTTTCAGGGGATGCGGAAGATCGCCCAGGGACCGCTGGGCGAGGTGCAGGCCAAGGCCCTTGCGGCGCGCAGCGCTGCGCCCGAGGCGCCCCTGCTGGCCTTTGACCTGGCCACCGGGCGGCTGACGGACCTGGACGGGCGGGTAGAGGCCGCGGCGGGTGTGTCTGGGCCTGAGCCGGAGCCGGAGCCCGCGCGACGGGGGCGGCCGAAGCTGGGGGTGGTGGCCCGGGAGGTCACCCTCCTGCCCCGGCACTGGGACTGGCTCTCGCAGCAGCCGGGCGGCGCTTCGGTGACCCTGCGCAAGCTGGTGGAGCAGGCGCGAAAGACCCATGCGGGGGCGGATGAGCAGCGCCGTCGTCGGGACGGCGCCTATCGCTTCATGGCGGCCATTGCCGGCGATGCGCCAGGCTTTGAGGAGGCGAGCCGCGCCCTGTTCGCCGGCGACCGAGGGCGGCTGTCGGCGCTGATGGCGCCCTGGCCGGCCGACATTGTCGCCACGGTCGAGACGCTGCTAGGGCCTGAGGGCGAGTCCTGAGCCTGGAGGGAGCGCAGAGGCCTCAGGCGGCCTTCTGCAGCTCCTGCTTGACCCGTTCGGCCAGGGTCTTGATGTCGATGGGCTTGGGCAGGAAGGAGATGTTGGTCTCCCCCTCCAACAGGTTGGAGAACTCGGCCTCGGCATAGCCGGAGATGAACATGACCGGGGCGCCGGCCAGGTATTGGCGGGCCTGTTTCAACAGGTCAGGCCCCTGCATGCCGGGCATGACCACGTCGGAGATCATCAGGTCGATCTGGCCGGCGTGCAGCTCGGCCAGCTCCAGGGCCTCTTCGCCGGAGGCGGCCTCAATCACCTCATAGCCCCGGGCGCGCAGCAGGCGGGCGGCGACGCCGCGCACGGCGTCCTCGTCCTCGACGAAGAGGATGCGGCCGGCGCCC
>TARA_R100000935_G_scaffold11588_1_pt1 | contig 14626 bp, 13 predicted proteins | sample TARA_R100000935 | Tara Oceans TARA_R100000935 (sample SAMEA2621502) | marine metagenome | biome: marine biome (ENVO:00000447); feature: surface water layer (ENVO:00002042); material: "saline water (ENVO:00002010), including plankton (ENVO:xxxxxxxx)" | depth 5 m | reverse complement strand
ATCGCCTCCTCCCCTGCAAGTTTTGACCGTCCATAGGCCCCGAGTGGTGCCGTCGGCTGGTCGGGGCGAAAGGCGTCCGAACCCGCGCCGTCGAAGACGTAGTCGGTTGAAACGTGCAAAAACGGAATACCCTCGACCGCACAGGCCCGGGCAATAGCACCAGGGGCCGTACCATTCACTATCGTGGCAGCGTGTTCCGCGGTTTCGGCTGTGTCAACGGCGGTCCAGGCGGCAACGTTGATCACAGCATCGACGGCAGCTCCGGCAATCGCCTGCGCACAGCGCTCCGGGTCGGACAGATCTACCTCGTCGCGGCCCAAAAACCGTGCATCGATGCCGGCGGGACGCCGGCGTGCGAGTTCCCGCGCGACTTGCCCTGTCTTACCAAATACCAGCAGCTTCATGCGTTGACACCGAGGCGCTGGCCCACGCCTTCCCGCTTCTGCAGCGCGCGCCACCAGTCTTCATTGTCCAGATACCACTGCACAGTTTTGCGCAGCCCCTCCTCCACCGTGACGCTGGGCCGCCAGCCCAATTCCTCGCGGATACGGCGCGGGTCGATTGCATAACGCGCATCATGGCCAGGGCGATCGGTGACAAAGGTGATCTGATCGGCATACCGCCCGCTCACGCGGGGGCGCAGATCATCCAAAATGGCACAAAGCGTCTGCACCAACTCCAGATTGGTGCGCTCGTTCTCCCCGCCAATATTGTAGCTGCGGTTTAATGCGCCTGTCTCCAGCACAGTCAGCAGCGCATCCGCATGATCCTCGACATAGAGCCAATCGCGTACGTTAGAGCCGTTTCCGTAGATCGGCAGCGGCTTGCCTGCCAGTGCATTGAGAATGATCACTGGCACCAGTTTTTCCGGAAAATGAAAGGGGCCGTAGTTATTGGAGCAATTGGTCAATAGAACCGGCAAGCCGTAGGTTTCAGCCCAAGCGCGCACCAGGTGGTCGCTTGAGGCTTTTGATGCGGAATAAGGACTGCGCGGATCGTAAGGCGTGTCCTCAGTGAACTTGACAGAAGGGTCTGCAGACAGGGAGCCAAACACCTCATCGGTTGAGATATGATGAAACCGAAAACCCGAGGGCTTATCCTGCGCAACCCAATAGGCGCGCGCGGCTTCAAGCATATTGTAGGTGCCAGTGATATTGGTCTCAATAAAATCACCAGGCCCGTCGATCGAGCGATCCACGTGAGATTCAGCGGCCAGATGCATAACCGCATCTGGTTTATGGTTGCTAAACACGCGATCCAGCGCCGGGCGGTCGCGGATGTCCACATGCTCGAACGCATAGGTTGCGCTGTCAGCGACGCTGGCCACATTGTCCAAGCAGGCCGCATAGGTCAGTGCATCAAGGTTCACCACATTATAGCCGCGCGCCACAGCAAGCCGCACCACAGCCGATCCGATAAAGCCCGCGCCTCCGGTTACGAGGAGTTTCATAGGGCTATCCTTCATAGGTAAATGGCGTGTCAAAATCCTTAAGGAACGGCGCGGCGCTGTCTTTGTCGGACAACACGGCCTCAGCCTCATTCAATCCCCAGTCGATCCCAATGTCGGGATCATCAAAGCGCACGGCGCCATCACATTCCGGCGAATAGTAATCCGAACATTTATAGATGATCTCCGTGTCAGGCTGGCGGGTGACAAATCCATGCAGAAAACCGGCCGGGATTAACAGCTGTTTGCCATTTTCAAAGCTCAGCTCTTCGCCGACCCATTGCCCAAAAGTGGGTGATCCGCGCCGGATATCGACAGCCACGTCGAACAAACAACCGCGGCCACAGCGCACCAGTTTGGCCTGCGCATGAGGTGGTGCTTGTAAATGCAGTCCACGCACGGTGCCAACTCCACGCGATAGCGAATGATTGTCCTGCACAAAATCAATATCGATGCCAGCCTCTTCCATCGTTCTGCGATTCCAAGTTTCACTAAACCATCCTCGCGAATCTTTATAACGTTTTGAAATTAAGACTAGTACACCGACAATGCTGGTTTGTAATATTTCCACGTTATGTCTCCGCCAGCTTGAAATAGGCTTGGCCAATCTTGCTCCAAGTGTAGCGTCGCTGCGCAATCTCCATCATTTCGCGCCCGATCCCCGCCCCTACATCAGCATCAAGCGCAAGAACCTCATCAATCAACTGTTTTGCGGTCGAGAAATAGCGCGCTTTCTCTTCAGTTGTATGGCGGTTAAATACGTTGTCGTGCGTCAATATGGGTACTCCAAAATGCATCATCTCGACAAGCGAGGGGTTGGTTCCACCTGCTGAATGGCCGTGAACATACATCGTCGCCCTATCACGGATCGCACGAAGTGTATTCGGCGCGTACACTGCATTATGTAAAATGATGTTAGGATGCTCATCATAACGTGCCTTCAAACTACGGCTGTAATCGCTTTTGTCCCAATTGCCGACGAAGACAAGCGACATGTCAATTTCAGTGAATGCCTGAAGAATCATTTCGACGTTGTTTTCAGGTTCGACCCTGCACAACGCAAGCGCGTACTTGTCGGGTAGACCTGACACCGCGACGGGGTCTGGCTCGGCCGCGAGCGCGTGGTCGCCGCCATAGGCAATAACTTTACAATTCGATCCATAGGTTTCACGTACATGCTCAGCAATAGCCTCGTTGTCAGCAACCACAGTATGAGACCACCGCACTGCCGCGCGTTCCGACCAGCGCAAAACAAGCTTCGCAAGCCCTTTCCACTTTTCTCGTTGCCATTCAATGCCGTCAATGTTCGTGACAATATGACTGCGCGAGATTAGCCTGATGAACGGCAGCGCCAGCGCACCTGAGACACCAAGCAACAGAATAACATCTGTTCCCCGGCGGGCCGCATCGACAAGTGAAAACATGTCATATGGAATAGATTGAACGCCATTCGCATTTAAATTTATATAGCGCAAATCGGCATTCAAATAGTGAGACGGTCGTGTCTTATATGCCTTCGCGGAGCAATAAACTGTAAGCTCCGATTGATTAACGTTTTCGCTTTGAAACCTGACAAGATTTTCAGCGAGAGTTTCAAATCCACCATAGTTTCCAGGAACGCCAACGGTGCCGAGGATAGCCCATTTTACCTTACTCATCCAATGCCTTCAATCTGCGCAAGCGCGGTGCAGGTCTTGCGGGAGAGAGCACTGCCCTCCCATATTCGGCTTCAAGACCACCTTGAATATCCTTGGATAAGGCGAGACTTTTAAAGATATTTATCTTGGCCCTCACGCCCAAAATTTGGCCAAGACGTGTTGTGCTGTTCCTGTCGATTTTAACAAAAAATATCATGTTTCCTGTCGCCTAACCCATTGCCAGCTTTCTTCGATGCCCACTCTCAATGGAATGCTCGGCTGCCAGGGCAGGCGCGCGCGAATTGCGGCGATGTCGAGCACTACGCGGGGTACGTCGAAGCCACGACCAGGCTTGTAGACAGGGCGGATGTCGCGTCCGGTGACGGAGGCCATCACCTCGATGATTTCGCGGATCGAGGTGCCTTCGCCGCTACCCGCGTTGAATATGCCAGTCAAGTTGGATTGGCCGCATTGCGAGCAAAGCTCCACGAGATCGGTAACATGAATGAAGTCGCGCACAACACTGCCATCACCCCAGATCTGCAGAGGCTCATTCGTGGCTAGATGCCATAGGAAGGTTCCGATGACCCCCTGCACACCACCATGCCCCTGCCGCGGGCCATAGGGGTTTGAGGCGCGCAAGATGACCGGCTGCAACCCATGAAGATGCTGTTCCATCATCATATATTTCTCTATAGCTGTTTTTACCACTCCGTAAGAACTGATCGGTCGCTGGGGGTGGTCCTCACTCACAGGGTCGGTTTCGGGCGGGCCATAGACAGTGCCACCCGACGAGAGATAGACAATTCGCCGTATCCCGGCTGCGCGCATCAGATCTAGCAGGCGCACCGTGCCGATCAAATTTCCGCTGATATCCGCGATGGGATCGAGGTTTGATGTTGAGGGCACCGATGTGCTGAGCATGTGAAACACAACGTCGATGTTACTCAGCGCCTCGGCAAGCGATGCGACATCGTCAAAGGCACCCTGTCGAAAATCGACCCCCGCCGGCGTCGCTCGATACCGTTCGCCTACGCGGTCAAAAACACGAACCTTAGCGCCCTGTGCTAATAGATTATCCACAAGATGCGACCCGATGAAGCCGCTTCCTCCGATCACCAAGGCTTTCATGAAATAATACTTCCGTAAATACGCTGCAAATCAGAATAAACCCTTGCATCGTTAAATTCATCCGCAACATAAATTTGTGCTGCAGCGCCCATCTCCAGCAAGGCATCATCCGGTAGCGCCACGACCTGCGCCATGCGCGCGGCCAGCGCCCCGGCATCCAGCGGATCGAACAGCCAACCATGAGGGCCAGCTTGTACCAATTCCGGGATGCCGCCACGGTTTGAACCTATTACTGGCTTGCCAGCTGCGAAGGCCTGCAGGATGACATAGGGAAAGTTCTCGTGCCAGAGCGAGGGTACCACGACCGCGCGCGCGCCTTGTAGCCAGCTCTTTAGCTCACCCCCCCAAGCTGGGCCGACCACGCGCACATTGTCAAGCGCTGCGGCTGCGCAGGCCAGCGCCTCGCTATCAGGGCCGTCCCCCACGATCACAACCGGCACATCAGGGGCTTGCCGCGCCGCTTCGACCAACACATTGACACCCTTCTCGTCGATCAGTCGGCCAAAATAGAGCATATAATCCCCGGCATTGAGTGGCACATGATGCGCATCCGTATCGAACGGGTTGCGCAGAAAATCAATCGCCACACGCCCCTTTCCCCAAAATTCCTCTGTCTTGGCGGCCATGAACCGGCTCGCAAATAGAAAACAGTCCACGTTTTTGCGCCATATATCGAGCTGATCATGCACATAGGCTTCAAGCATTGAGGCAGTGCTGACGGCAATGCTGTCGTGACAGCAGCGGTTTAGCAGCGCGCTATAAAACTGCCCGCCCTTACAATCCTCGCAGAGGCGACCATGGTGGAAAAGCTTGTAGTTCGGACAGATATGCTTGTAGTCATTGCATGACAGGACCACTGGTACATTGGCAGACCGCGCAGCATCAAGAATTGCCGGGGTCAGGCGGCCATATATCGCAAAGGCATGCACGATGTCGGGCTGAAAATCCGCAATCAGCTGCACCATAGCAGCCCGTGCGCCGCGATTGTAGATTACGCTGGGAACGCGGACGGCCTTGGCCAGTATGCTGCCTTTTGCATAGTGCTCGACCTGCGGAAAATAGGCGGCCTGCGGCGTGTCCAGCCCATCCTCGGCACAAGAAAACCATGCCACTTCATGGCCGTTCGCCTCCAAGAGCCGCCCTATCTCGTGGTAAAAGACTTCGGCCCCGCCTTGGACGGTGAAGTTGTTGTGAGCGAGCAGAACGCGCATCTAACGCCCCCGCCAATTTAATGAAGTGAGTTTCAATATGGCCCTCGTTGTTGGTTAGAAAGCGAAAGGGAAGCCACGCTGGCGAAGCCGCTTATCGCGAAAAGAACCGTTATGTACCGCTCAGAACGATACGGTGGAAAAAGTGCACGCTTTATGATACCCGATCGTCAACGCGGCAGCGCACGATGACCCTGCCGACACCCGTGCTCGCGAGACTCGAATTTGTCCCAGTCTGGCAATATCGCCTGAAGAAGGGGCTTCATCGCTTATACTTGGCATTTTTCAAATAGAGCCCAAATGCCACGAGCCCGCCCGGGAGGGACAGGACCTCAGCGAGAACATGGAACCACTTCTTCAGCCGTAAATTCAGCCGGGGTGTTGCGTATTCCGGGCGCAGGACAGCGTCTTCCGACGCATACGTCACGAGTGCAAGGACAGCCTCGTCGACCATCTTTGGCGCGTCCCAGTGCGACGGAACAAGTAAGGCCCTGTCATCATCCAGCCAATGAACTCCAACCCCGCGTTTTTGAAAATGAACGTAGCTCAACTCCGTCCAAGTGGAATCTACCGATTCAGCCCGCAGTTCAGTAATCTTGCCCGCATGCCAAAGGTAGACCGAATTAGATGACTGACCGATCTTGTTATCAAAAAAACCATTATAACTTGGTAAAATATCGGAAAACAGCTCTAAGCGGGACTCGACGCGATAGCCTGCGCGTTGGAGGCGGCCATTCACTCCGCCAAAGCCAGCGTAATAATGTTCATCATATATCCAGATAAAACGTGAGTTCTTGACGAACCGCCAAGTATCTACACCGAGCAATTTCTCCGCAAAAGCATGGGTAACTTGAGGAACGTTTGGAAAAAATGAAAGGTGCCCATAATCGAAAATTCGGCCCCAATCAGGGCGAATTTTCTCAAAGACAATTGTCCCACGCAGGTCGCCGTAGATAAGGTCTAGATCGCTAAACCCCCAGATGTCGTAACCCTCAAGCATGTCCGCGAACAGAGCGCCGTAACTGGGCTTGAAATCGCACAGCTTGTGGGGGCTATTCAAAGGTCGTGCGCCCAAAGTCCTGCCGATCTCCCCTTGGAGGGCATCGAAGCTCAGTGCGTGGGCAAAAATGTTTTTGGGCAGAGAAAGTCCCTCAAAACAGTCTCCTACCAAATGGAAGTCGATGCTAGGATTGAACGCCGCACTTTTTAACCAAAAATAAAATGTCTCCGGCAGGTCCCCAAAGTACAGGGCTATCACACCAATCTTGATGTCTTGTGATTTCATCTTGTTAGGTCTCACGAATAAGTAAAACGAGTGTTACAATGAGGAGCGTACCGAGCGATCCGATCAACACTGCAGAGCCCAGCGTGCTCAGGGTAAGATTGAGCAGGATGATGGCGACGCCGACTGACCGCAGGTTGTTGCTTGACCACCGAGGCAAGATATTGCGCAAGACCATTACATACAAGGAGATCACAAACACCGCTCCGATGAAACCATATTGCGCGAAAATCATCGGCCAAAAACTATCACTCAAAAATCGATCATCTGTATTCGAAAGCCCCCATATACCGGAAAAGCCCAAGTCATAGTAAAGCTCAGAATAATGGAGCCTTGACACAGCGGAGCCGAATGTACCCGCTCCCGCACCGAAGGGAAAGAAATCGTTGGCGACTTTAACTGAACTTATGAGCAAGAATAGCCGTGGCGTCATCTCTTCAAGAAAGTACTTTGAAAACTGGCCATAGCCTAGGATCAAGCCAATGGGCAAAATGGCCAAAATATAGGAAATCCGAATCCGGGTAAACCTTGCCTTTTTCACTCCGGAGACCTGAATAGACTTTCTTTGAAAAAAACCGCTCCGGCTCAACGAAATCATTAGTAAGAAAATCGCAGTAAGAACAATTGCCTTGAAGCGTAGGCTGATTAGCATTAATAACGACATCAATGCTATCGCGTTGAAGCGCTTACGTTCACGTTTGGTGAGCGCATACGCTAACAAACCAGCAATTAGAGCAAGATTACCGAACTCACCTTCGTTGTCTGCGGTAAAGGCATAGGCCTCAATGCCGAACCGCCGATCGCCATCAGGAAAAACTGGGATGGCAAGGTTGATAAAGTAGAAGGCAAAAGCAATCAAGAGATATAGGTGGGCGACTGGCTGGATCCGTTTCGAAATCCATTTAATGACGTTTATTGGTAGGTTCATCATGCCAACATATAGAAGTATTGGCTTTGAAAATAAGAATAAGTCGGTACCAGTCAGGGCGATTCCAATATAATATGAACTGAAAATTGAGTTCAGCATCACATAGAGCCAAAATATAATTAAAACCAGACAAATACGGAAATGCTGTCGATCGATCTTACCGCCGAATAGGGTGACGCAAAACACGAACAACACCAAGAATTCGTCAGAATACGTTAATAGAGGTGATATCGAATCGAGCGAGCTAGAGAAAAAAATAAATCCGAATAAAACTAAGACAACCGGTCCCACAAGTTGGTTCATTTCACCGCTCGTTGACCGCAGGTTTGCGCGCCGCATCATCCATCATATCGAGAAGTAGTTTTTGCGACGCTGCGCCAAGTTCGCGAATGCGCTGGTTACGCTCGCTCCTATCGCGTCCCAGCGACGCTTCCACCTCAATGCGTCCAGAACTCTCGGTCAACGCATCCGCATTTATGCCAATCTTCTCCGAGAAGTCTTTTATTTTCTGCATTGGTGAGGAATAGCACAGGCTCTTGTCCAGCAATACCGCCATTACAAGGCCGTGGAACGTGTTGGTAAATACATATTTCGCGTTTTGCATGAGATCCAAAAATTCACGCGGCCCAGCTAATAAATTTTTGTCGCACCAATCATGCTTGCGAAAACCCGCGGTGTATATCTTAAGCCCCTTTTCTTTCGCAAAGTCTATCAGGGCATCTTTGAACCAGGGCTCTCCCGTATAGCCGTAATATAGAATGTAATCTTCATCAGGCTTAGTTCTGTCTGAGAGCATCTCATCCCAAGAATTAAAAAGAATTGTCGGATCGATAACTTCAGAAATCGACCGTCCGGTAACCCTTTCAGCGACGTTCCTAGTCTCCTGATCCCTGGCTAGGATACCGTCGGCGCGGCGAAGTCCCTTCTTGAAATCCTCATCCGCAATCAAGTTCTCGGGTGCAGCGTAACCAATACTTGGTGCATAGGCAATAATTGAACGGGCAGAAATACCCAACCCTACGTATTCTGGTGAATGCTCAAATGACCTGTTCTCAAGGTTCCAGATCTCGTCAGAACCGAGGATTGCGAAGTCCAATTTCTCGTTTTCATAGGGTCGAATTCGTATCACCGCACGGTCATTTTTATACTTTCGGTGCAGGATAATCTTTCTAACTTGGCGGTCGGGATTATAGGAAAAAAGTCTCAATACTTTGTATTTTAAGGTGCGCTGGCAGTCAAAAACTGTGACGTCATAACCGGATTTTTCAAAAAAACGTGTCATTGCGTACATCTGATAAAATGCACCATAGTTCAAAGCATGAGTAAGTGTAAAAATTCCAACTTTTTGTTTTGCAGAAGTCATATAATTCTCATTTTTATTGGTGGACATGTCATGTTTTTTCTGTCTGAGACTTTGATGATCTAACTGCCATTGCCGACAGAAATATTCTAGTAAGAGTGAAGTCGCAACAATCCAGTTCTGATGTCATCCAACGGCTTAGTGTTGATTTTTTTCCGGATTTGAATCGAGCCAGTTTGCAGGGCGGCGATACCTTCCGGGGCAACCTCGAAAATAACGACATTGGGCTGCTATCGTTACACTATTTCCAATGGATTGTTGGAGTATCTTTGCCAAGATGTATTGTGGGCCAGTAAGTACTCTTCAGTACGGAGCATGAGTTCCGCGAGATTGGTGTGACATGGCTAGAAGGCTCGATAAGATCGATTCAGTGTTCTTTCGATTCTGCTACAGTCCTGAGCGCCGCCGTAACAATCAGGGCTATCGCGTTTGGAAATTTGAGCGTGAAGAGGGCGAACGGAGCGTGAACTTTTGGGCTCTCTCGCTGCGTTCGTGGTCAGGTTTCGATGTTTTTCGACTTCTACGTGACGAGACAGACCCAAACGCGATTCCCCTGCCGTAACAATGGGGCGGGATACCATTTCCTGTGCGACTTAAGTTAAATAACTTTCAGGGGGCGTGCGAATTTATTGGTATTCGCGTGGATCACACAGGCATTCAAAAACGAGTTTTGTCCTATAAAATACCCAAGGCCATCTTTCAGGCTTCTGACCTCCCCTAGGCGATTAAATCCACACAAGGCGTCCATTCTCCCATGCAATCTCGAGAGCGCGGGATGCGAAATAGATGTGCCGGAATACGACTGGCGCAAGCCTACTTCAGGCGTCACCATATTGTTCAGGGCGAGCCCCACTGCCTCACAAATCTTCGTGTTATCGCAGGCCCTATCGAACAGGCGATCGTAAATAACCTGATAGGGATTTAGACCCAAGGAAAGGTAAGAAGCCAGATCAACCTCCTGGACCTTAAGCCCCATGATATCTTGGTATATTTCGCTTATCTCGCGCCAGGTTCGCGTGTTGTTAGTTAACACATTAAAGTCTGTTCCCTGCGCCGCGTTGTTGAATAGGAGTGATACGATCATCTTCGCTGTGTCCCCGGCCCAGGTCATCGTGGTTTGACGGTCCATCATTTCTGTTGGGATCACGACGGGCAAACCCTTTTGGACGCGAGGCACGAAAGTGCCTGCCTCGAGACACCCAAACTGGAGTCGGTTTTCTGCATAGGTGATAGACGGGCGGACTATCGTCCAGTTGGTCCGTTTCTGCGCGCGGAGGACATCTTCTTGCCGCGCCTTGGCTAACGCGTATTCGTCGGTCTCGAGGTATGCGGGGTCTTCGGACACGTCCAAGAGCCGTGGCGTTTGTTCAGTGATTGGTTTATCGGCACTATCAGCAAACACCCGGTAGGAAGACAAAAAAACATAGTGACCGGACTGCTCCAGAAAGTTGGGCACCCGGTCGAAAAAATCGGCCGTGCGGTAGACCATGAAGTCGACAACAGCATCATATCGACCGGTTTTGAGGAGTTCAGAAACGAAACTTCGGTCGAGCGCGTTGCCTCGGATATACTTAACGCCCGTCCTTGCCTTGGTGTGCTCTCGCCGGGTCGTGACACTTACCCGGTGGCCCCGACCGAGGCTCTCGCGTTGGACATATTGGCCGATGGCACCGGTGCCACCAAGCAAAAGGATATTTGCCATGTAAGTCTTACCTCGATATCCCTTTGAGCACTTTGCGTACACGTGTTTTCAATTTCGGTGACAGGATTTTTTTCGCCGCTACTACCGCGCGGTCGTAATTAGTTGGGTCCACCGTTGTGATCAATTCGAGGGCACGTGATTCATCTGCGACATTCGTGAAGCATTCTACAATCACTGGCCGGTTGGCGGTGTCGTCGAGGAGGGTCTTTGTAAGATCCAAAAACTCGTCTTTAGAGGTGGCCGCTGCATAGGTAAAACCATTTGCTTCGCACCAGGCCTTGGCAAGGGAAGTTTCCTTACGCTTAGTCGTGGGTAGGATGTGTTCCGACCCAGCCACACCAGAATTGAAATGACCCCCTGCGGCGATCAGCTTGTTCGGACCACTCTTGTACTCAGATGCGATGTGGGAGGAGTTGTTAAATTCCACACCGCAGCCGTTGTTGATAAGGGCTATCCGGATGTTGCCACTCAAGTGACGGTTTCCTAAGACGTTCATGTCGTAGAAAAACGCCAAATCGCCAAGAACGCAGAGGTTCAACTGGTCGGGGGAGGCCAATGCTCCGCCAAGCATTGCCGACAAGCAGCCATCAATGCCGAACCCTCCGACATTTGAGCTCGTATTGACACCGGCCGGAACGTTGAAAAAATTCCAACTGCGAAGTGAGTTGAGGATGCCGAGATAAACGTTTGTCCCGTCTGCGAGGTGAGGGGTGATTTGGTTCGCCAGCCAAACGTTGGAGAAGGGAAACTCGGGGAGTTGCTCACGCAAGGCGGCATCGCTCGCCTGCCAGTCGGCGTAAAAGGTATTTTTGTCAGTGCCTGAGGAGAAGCGCGAGAAAAAGTCGACGATGTTGCCGTGGAAATTGTAGCGCAGGTGCTTGCCCGGATCGCGTAGCGTACTATCGTAAGACACCCGCCAGACCTCCGGGGCGTCTTCTAAGATGCGGCTGCCAAAATAGTCCCCCGACACCTCGCCGATGTGTATAACCAAGTCGGGCAGCAGAGCGCGCCATCTCTGGGTGCGGAAGTTGCTGGCAATCAATGCCGACTGTATCCGGTAGTTGCCCTTGTAGCCGCTGGTATGGTCGCAGGCAACAATGGCGTCGCGGCTGGCGCAAAAGGTCTCAATCGCTTGTACCTCGCTTTCTGTGAAGGCGCGATGCGAGCCTATGAATAACGCAATCCTCTTACCGCGAATGTCTGGCCAATCATCGAGCCGGTCGAGGCTTTTTATGACCCGCTGCGGCGGCAGTTCATTGGCGTCGAACACGCCTGAATAGGAGCTGGGAAGGTTGATATGGACTGGCCCTCCACCCTCAGACAGGGCTGCGTTGAGCGCCTGGTTGACGAGCATGTTACAATGCCACTCATCTTGCGCGTCTTTGACGAATGGAAGCTGGACCGACAACTTGGCCGCGTCGTTGGGCAGGACATTGCGGTCGATGATCTGAGGCACCAGCTGGCCAACCTTGTCGTTACCAGTAAAAGAGGTGATCGCGATCACTGGCAGCTTTCGATAATAAGCCTCAGTTAGGCCTGGAAGATAGTTGCGCGAGGCAGTTGCTCCGGTGCAAGAAAGTGCTACGGCTTCGCCTGTTTTTGCCGACAATCCGCAAGCGATGTAGGCCGCTGACCTTTCGTCGACGGAGGAGTATACCTCAAAGAAGTCGTCATTTTGCACACTACCCGATATCGGGATGTTCGTCGAACCTGGGCTCACGACTATTTTTCTGATTCCATAAGCTTTGAGCAATGCCAACAAAACCTGCGCGTTTTTTTCGTTTGTATATTTACCCATTTTCATCATTCTTTCCGCCAAACCTTTGGGTCTAGCTCTAGCTCAACTTTGATGCCGCGAATCCGTCAGTATAAAATTACTAATACCCCGATTGTTTTAGATTCGTTCTTCTTTAAAGTAATGAAATTGAACAACGTAGACATATGAGGCTACCAGTATGAACTCAGTTATCGAAACTGTGGCGGCAAGTCCAATTACCCCCCATTGGGGAATGAAAAGGAATGCCAGTAAGAGATTAAAAATAACCGCTACGATGAGGATGGCTATCTTGATTTGCATGTATCGCTTCGTCCTGAGCATTGCCCCAGCATTGTATCCGAGAAAACGCATTGGTAAGGTAAGAGCGAGCACCTTCAACACAGTTGCGGCACCTCCGTATTCTTCGCCAAATGCAAGACGTATTGCTAGGTCGCTGCCAAAATAAAGTAATACGGCGGTCACCGCCCCAACCCCGAACATCAATATGCTGGACCAACGGTTAAAAAGCTTTAACTTTTTAAAGTCATGAGAGGCCCATCTGTGGATTTTGGGAAGCAGAAATTTCGAGAAAGCCACAGCGGGGAGAAGGCATGCGGCATTCAGAATAACGAGGGCTACACTATAGATTCCTGCATCATGGCTACCAATGGCATAAGTGGCAACTACGATATGGCCTTGCGACCAGCCTAGATAAAGTAGACCGGCAATGCCAAAAACCCACGACTGTGAAAGCATATGGCGAATTGATGCATCACTCTGGGGAAAAGTCAGCAGCTCCACATCATGCCCCTTCAAGTCGATGCGCTTATTCCAGAGCCGTTTCAACGGCAGTGTCAGGCCAGCAAGAATGGCGATAGATGCAAGGCAATACCCAATTGCCGTTAATATTAATTTGTCGCTAAGGGATGCCGTTAACACAACAATAATTGCGACAATTAGTCGAGATAGCGGCGTCACTAAACCTAGGATGGAAAATTTTCCATATTTTTGTTCAAGTTGGTATTTAGTTGAGACGATCTCGATGGACGCAACTGAAACGATTGTAATCAGGAGGGCTAGGATTACGAATTGGCTACGACTATCGTTTGGGCCAAATTTCGCCCAAAGTGCAATAGCCGCGATGATAAATATTGTAGAAATCGTCAAAAAAACCAGCGACGGTCTTATCCATCTTTTCGCGCCCCAACCCTCGTCGCCGAACGCTTTCAGCCAGTATTGAGTAGTGCCGAACACAGCTAGCGGTGCCGCCAATGCCGCTATGCTGAGCGCACCGCTCAGCGTGCCGTAGTCTTCTGTCCCAAGAGTCCGCGCGGTGACCATTTGTGCGACCATGCCCACAAATGCCCCAATTATAGTTCCGGCCCAGACCATGATGAGGTCCGTTAAACTCTTCTGACTGATCCCGAGCCCCACCGGTAGCCGCCAGCTAGTGTGTCGTTTTTTTAATGCGCCTGATGATATCATTTTCGGAAAATACTCTAAGAAGTGGCCCGACGAGATCCCAAAACCGCGATCTATTTATGCATGGGACGAGAGGCGCGATTGTAGAGAGATAAATAGTCTTTTTTAGTTAGATCGTGCACGATATACTGAATAGCTCAAAGTTTTTTTAGATGACTTCTGGTCTCATTTTTTGCATTTAAACCCAGCGCGCGACATCATGCCGATCTTCGCTCGCTTGCTTTTGCAATTGACCATACATTTCGATGTAATCGAACAGTTTCTGTCTGGCCGCGTTGCGCATCTATTTAAGTCCGGCACCGGAGCCGCTCTTGCTTTATCTGCAATCAAACGCCCGATAACACAAACTATCCAGCGTCTGTTTTGGTCGCTTGCTTCGGCGCAAGCTCTGTTTCAAGGCGCGCAATCTCGGCTTTCAAGGCTTCGTACTCAGCCACTTTGCGCTTCAGGAAGGCCCCTGTCAGCCGTGACTTTTCAGCCAGGCCGCGAGGCGTCAAAATGTAAGCATAGCGCAACTTGTTATTCGAGGATTGAAAGTTGCGGACCTTGATTTGTCCCTTTTGCGCCAGGGCGTGCAAACAGTAGTTTACCGCCCCGACACTGACACCTGTTGCGCTGGCGATCTGACGTTGCGATAGATCTGGTGTCTCTTGCAGCACCCGCAGCACGCGAAAGCTGACATCGTCTGACATC
>TARA_R100000935_G_scaffold9126_1_pt1 | contig 14634 bp, 15 predicted proteins | sample TARA_R100000935 | Tara Oceans TARA_R100000935 (sample SAMEA2621502) | marine metagenome | biome: marine biome (ENVO:00000447); feature: surface water layer (ENVO:00002042); material: "saline water (ENVO:00002010), including plankton (ENVO:xxxxxxxx)" | depth 5 m | reverse complement strand
CTTGGCTATGCGAAACTTAGGGTGCCCTCTGGGCATCCTTTTTTCGTTTCTATACCAACAAGCAATAGCGCTATGGAATTCGCAGTGTGGTGATAGATTGAACTTTGATAGCTAATTCTTAGTAATAAGGTCCGCATTGCACTCGAAATCCGCGCTGCTGCTCAGCGAACGTCGGTGTCTACGACTTGAATTTTGGAGCTAGTGCAAGCGTGTAAAATTTCTTCATTTTGGAAATGGCTGTGAAATACAGAATCATCAAACACTTTTCGTAATTACCTAAAATTTGGTCCTCGGGTAATGAAGTTCTTTCCATATCTTGCCATAGGTTTGCTATCTTTTGAGTGTAAGATATTGATTTAACTATATGATAGTAAAGGAATTTTACCAATATAATGAGTATACTTGATAAATAATCCATCTCAGTGCATCATTTTTTTGTCAGATATCTGAGTCTGGCGAGGGGAGTGCTTTGGCCCAAGCGGCTAAAGCGAGGAGGAGGAAAGTGATGCAGAAAAATAATCTAATAAAGGTGGCAGCTGCGCTAAGTTTAATGTCAGCCGCTGGGGTTGCTCAAGCCGATACAATGCGGATCGCCCACGGGTTCCCGGCTCAATCAATTGTAGATGATACCTTTAAAACGCTCGCGCAACATGTCGAAGAAAATACTGATCTTGATACCGAAGTTTTCGCGCTAACGGTGCTGGATCTCAAGCAAGCTTCACCAGGGCTAACATCTGGCGTGGCGGATTCTACTATGCTGTTAACCGCCTATTTTCCAAGCGAGTTCTCTGAACAGAATTTCGTCGCAGATCTGACAATGGTTGCTAATTTGGGAGAACGGCCAACCAGCATCGGTGCGACGGTGGGTGGGGCGTTGATGGAATATGTCACAATGCAATGTCCTGAGTGCGTAGAGCAGAATTTGGCTCAGAACCAGATTGGGCTAGCGTTCGCACCAGGTTCTCAATTCTCGTTGCTGTGCAAGGAGCCCATATCATCGGTCGCTGACGTCAGGGGCCGTGCGATACGTGGTCCAGTGAGTGTATTTCGACGTTGGGCTGAAACCATGGGGGCCTCACCGATAACGATTTCTGCGAATGAAGTTTTCGATGGTCTAAATCAGGGCCTTGTCGATTGTACTATCAACGCAGTGGGCGAAATGAGTAACCTAAGCCTTTTTGATGTTGTCGGTGGAATTACTCCGGGCATGCCAGGAGGTACATTTGGCGGCTCGGGTATCGGGCAGTTGAACCTTGATTTTTGGCTGAGCCTTTCGCTCGAGGATCGCAAGGCAGTGGCGCGTGGTATGTCGAAAGCCACCGCTTTCATGGTTACCGGATACATGAAGCAAGAAGTGATAGACCTTCAAACCGCACGTGATCAAGGAATTGCGATAGTTGAGGCTGATCCCGATCTGAAATCTGCAACTGAAGCATTCATCAAGGATGATATCGAGACAATCAAAGCGAGCTATCGCGATGATTTTGGCTTGGAAAAAGTTGATGAAAAAGTCGAAACTTTCATAGGATTGTTGGAAAAATGGAAAGCTTTGACCGACCCACTTGATCCGACTGACACTGAAGCTTTAACCGAGCTGTACTGGACCGAAATACATTCGAAGTTGAACCTTGAAACCTACGGCCTGAATTAGGCTGTTGGATAATGGGGTTCCAATCATGATCAAAAACAATCTTCGCCCAGGGTCAATTGGACTTTGGGCGGCGGTCGACAAGATTGTCGATCTACTCATGGTGGCGGCTGTAATTGCTGTCCTGCTTATGATGTCACATGTCACGGCTGACGTTATCAGCCGCTTGGTTCTCGGTCGGTCTCTTCCTGGGACAATCGTAATCGTATCTGAATACTATATGGTTGCCTGCGCATTTTTACCTTTGGCGTATACCGAGCGACTGGGACAGCACATATCCATGGATGCAATTTCTGGACTGTTGCCTCGGCGATGGGGGCAGTTTCAAGTTGCTTGCGGGCATTTGGTTACGCTGGTCGTGTTCAGCTTGCTTACCTACAGCGCTTGGTTAACAGCGTTAAAAAAATACAAACTTGGGGCCTTCGACATGGAATCCGGCCTGCGTTTGTACGTATGGCCGTCCTATTGGCTATTGCCGGTAGGGTGCGGTGTTTTGTGCCTATTCGTAGCCATGCGCTTTTTGCAGTTCTTAATTGGTAGATTACCGGAAAACGAACCGCTACGCGGAGATAGTCAATTATGAGCAATCTTGAAATAGGCCTGATTTGCATAGGTGTCCTTGTTTTTTTGGTGGCGAATAGGGTCCCGATTGGATTTGCTCTTATTGGCGTGTCCTTTGTAGGAATTTACTGGATCAGTGGACCAAGAGCCGCTTGGGGAACCATCAGTCTAGTGCCGCAGACATTTGCAGCCACATGGACACTGAGCTCGATTCCGATGTTTCTTATGATGGGCTATGTCAGCTACCGAGCGGGGCTAACGCGCGGTCTGTTCAAATGCGCTCGTCTATGGCTATCGGCGTTGCCGGGAGGCTTGGCGGTAGCTTCTGTATTTGGGGCCGCTGGTTTCGCAGCCGTCGCAGGCTCCTCCATCGCATGCTCGGCCGCGATGGGTAGGATCGCTTTCCCAGAAATGGTCAAATATAACTATGATCCAAAGCTTGCGGCTGGCACCCTAGCCGTAGCCGGGACGCTTGGGGCTCTTATTCCCCCGTCAATCCTGATGATCCTATACGGTATTATAGCGCAGGTCCCAATTGCGTCACTTTTTGTGGGCGGGATATCTGTCGGTCTGATCACAGCACTTGGTTACATCGGATTGATTATTGTGCGGGTGAAGTTGAAGCCTGAACTTGCGCCGGCGGTAAACGAAGAGATCACTTGGGGAATGCGTTTCAGGGCGCTAAGGGAGACAATACCGATCTTAGTATTGGTCCTGGGGGTGTTCGGAGGTCTTCTTGCGGGCTACTTTACGCCCACAGAGGCGGGAGCGGTGGGGTCGGTGCTCTCGATACTTATTTCGATTGCGTCTCGTTCTTTAAGCTTCGAAGACCTCTGGGAAGCAGCGGTCGAAACCTTAACCACCACGTCTGGCCTTTTTATAATCGGTTGTGGCGCAGCTTTACTTATACGTTTCCTCGCGCTCAGCGGTTCAGGAGAATTCATAACAAATCTAGTTATCGGTTTTGGTTCGGATCCGATATTCCTGATCCTCGGGATCGCAGTAATTTACCTTGTTTTGGGTATGTTTCTCGAACCCATCGGCGCAATGCTGCTAACACTTCCAATCGTGCTACCTATTGTCGAGACGGCTGGATTTAACCTCATTTGGTTTGGCGTCTTCCTAACCAAACTTCTTGAGATCGGAATGATTTCGCCTCCAATGGGAATGAATGTCTTTGTCATCAAAGGGGTTGTTGGCGACAAGGTATCTCTAGGTGGTATTTTCCAGGGAATTTTGTGGTTTCTGATGATTGACTTGGTCATCGGCAGCATACTTGTCGCCTTCCCAGAGTTGGTATTGATACCGGTCTCATGGTTGAATTAGAGGTTAGGCCGGTAAAATTTTTATCGGCCTAACGCACATACGTTTCTACGTTTAGACAAGCTTGGTGAAAACCAGCTCAGAAGATAACGAGTTTAACCTGAATCGAAAGTTTGATGGACAAAAAATCGTGGGCAAGAATTCGAACGCCGGGGTACCAAATTCGGCGTTTACACCAGTTATCAGTTGCCGTTTTCCTGGATTGCTTGCAGCACGTTAACTTGACGCCAATCCAATATACGATCCTTGTGATAATCGATATGGAGCCCGGAGTTGAGCAAACGAGCATTGCATCGCGAGCTGGTTTAGATGCCTCAACTGTCGCCGACGTAGTGAAGCGGCTTGTAAAGCACGGTATGGTCAAACGAGAAGTTGGGGTCAGAGATAAACGATCTCGTGTAGCGTTTATAACTTCGTCCGGCAAAGTAGCTATCACCGATGCCGCGCCCCTTATTGAAGACGCTATTCAAAATATGCTCTCGCCGTTGGCCAGTGATGAGCAACAGAACTTCCTAAGAATGATAGATCGTATCCTTACACACAATACGTCTGAGAAATTGGTATCGACTGACGGAAGGCCTTGGCAACGTGAATTGAGGTCGTGAAGCAAAGAAGTGATAAGCGAAAATGATTTAGGGTTTAGAGCCGCACATTTTCATCGGTATCCGTGTCGGGATTACTAGGGGTCGTGCGTGGCATTTCAATAAATGGCGTGTGGAATTTCTCTATCAAGATAACAGCGTAGAGCTCGCATACCCGTTAATTATCTGAGTTTTATTACCCGTTAATAAATGCAAAAACTTGTAAAAAGGGCGATTTAATATGAAGCTTACTAAAGTTTGCGAGGGTCTAGACTTTCCCGAGGGACCAATAGCTATGGCTGACGGCACGGTCATTTTAGTCGAAATTCGTGGTCAGACACTATCTCGCGTAGACCCCGAGGGTAAGATCGATGTTATCGCAAAGCTCGGGGGAGGGCCAAACGGTGCCGCCGTCGGTCCTGACGGTATGATATATGTCTGCAATAACGGCGGCTTTGTTTGGACCGAGACAGATGGCATCAGGCGTCCGATTGGAACTCCAGAGGACTATAAAGGAGGGTCAATCCAGCGAGTGGATCCTAGTAACGGCTCTTTCGAAACGATTTATGAGAGCTGTGAAGGTCAGCCGCTCAGAGGGCCAAATGATATAGTCTTCGATGCGAATGGAGGCTTCTACTTCACAGATCTCGGCAAGTCGACATCAACCTATGTGCATCACGGTGCTTTTTACTATGCCAAGACTGACGGCAGTCATATAGCTCGGGTTCATTCACCGATGATCACACCTAATGGAATTGGGCTTTCCCCAGACAACAGCACGGTTTACGTCGCTGAAACGAGGACCAGTCGAATATGGAGCTTCGACCTTGTCGCGCCAGGAGAAATTGGACCGCTATCATTCGATATGCCCGGTAGACTGGTTGCAACGCTGCCTGACTACCAGCTGCTCGATAGCTTGGCTGTTCAGGCGGATGGTAAGATATGCGTCGCAACGCTGATGCGCGGCGGTATCAGCATAGTGTGCCCCGAAAGCGGCGAAGTCGAGTTCGTCGAGGTGGAGGGGGACCCCTATACCACAAACATTTGCTTTGGCGGAGAGGACATGAGCGATGCATGGATTACGGCTTCAGGAACCGGATGTCTTTATCATGCGAGATGGAAGTCACCAGGCCTCCGTTTGAATTATAACGGGTGAAAAGGGAGCTATCTTGATTTCACTGCGAGATGGTATTGTGTCGCAAACGGCCCGTTGCCGCCATTCGCGAGTTGATCGGACGCTGCGGTGCAGCCCGAAATAGTGGACTTTCAGGTAACTTGCAGCTCAAGCTGGAGCCGACACATGGGTCACCAGTCCGGTCGTTTGGGAGACACTTGAAAAGTGATCTTTTTGAGCCCATATAAATGCCACAAGTTTTTTCGGCGGAAACGCCGTGTGGAAAACGTCATACATTTAAGTCGATAATTGCTGTTTTGCTTCTGGCGACCGGCATCCTCTACGCACTTGGAAATTTCGGCATTGGGCCGATGTCAATGATGGGAGGACTTGCCATGGGAAAAGAAATCAATTCGCTGATTGGAAACTTTAGCATCGGATACTGCGCAAGCTACATCTGCAACTTGACGTTTTCGCCGAAAGGACTTGGTGGGTAGCATTTCCTCCAGCAGCCTAGGCACCAAGGTTGGTAGGGGCCAGCGAGCGATAGATTTACGCATCATATAGTCTGCGGTGTTAGCCGAAACAAAGAGGGTAACATGATCAAGACATCGTTAGTCTCTGGCCTCGTAAGCCGCCTGCTTTTGGTCAAGACTCAAGCTTCCATGGTGTCGCTGCTCCGAAATGAGGAACGACCTCCAGCGACAAAGGCGCTTTCGGCGGACGTAAAGGCGCATGTATCTGTGCTCGCGGAGCACCTGGCTGAAAATCGGACGCGTGAGGCGATAGCGACTGCTATGGCGATGATCTTCCTCGAACCCGACTACGCCATTTCCTGTATGCGGCGCAATGGCGTGCTCCGTGCGTCGCGATACGAATACAAAGGCTCCCTGATTGGCAGGGTCGCTAAGGCGATACTCGGCGTCCGTGAGGTTTTCGCAATGTCGCCGGATCGGATAGCTTATCTAGAGTCAGTCAGGGCGCTGTCGTGCGTCGCGGGAAACGCCCTAACTCTGAAAAAAGAAATCGAGGCGACGGTGCGGGCGCATCGAACGATGGTGCTGAAAACCGTCTTCGTAATGGTCAACAGTCTTTTCTATCGTGAATGGATTAATGACCATGAAGCCAGTTCGCTAGATATTAGGCGCTATTCTTCCGAGGAGTACGCTGAAGCAGCATCGTTCATATTACATGTGTATGCGTCGATGTTTCCACTCGATAGTATGTCCTTCGCACATGTGGACACCGATGCCGCGGGGAAAAACGCACTCGTATACGAACGACTGTTGGTCGCCGCAATTCGGCTTGCGAAATTCAGGGAGGCGGAGCAACTCATCGATGGGTTGCCATACCGTGCGGACCGCGAAGGGGAGGAGGTCACGATCTCATCAATGGATCCGGACGTCGAGCGTGCGGTGCGCCTTGGCTTCATTCAGCAGCGGAACCAAGCTTTAATTCGGCAGTTCCACCTGCAGGAAGCAGATCAACCAATCTCGATCCGAACGCTGATAGACACTGGATTTGACCGTGGCGGCTTCGACAATCTTCTTGAGATTAAAGATCATCCCTTAAGACGCTTGGTTTTGCTGATGCCTGCGATCCCGGTAGTCTTCGACGCCTGGTTCGCAACCGATGAGCTGTTTCGCGATGAGATCCAGATGCTCATGGAACTAGACGTCGACCATTTCGGAACGTTCGATGACCTTGTCTTCCCCATCACAGACCGAATCTCATCGCTGGACGTCCTCAAGGTGCAGCGATACTTCAATTTCATAAGCTGCGCGTACCAGCGTCGACTGGCAGACATCGAAGACCCAGTCGAACGCGAAGAGTTGACTTTGGCTTCGACACTCTTGGCTATTTCGCACGATGCGATGGTTGAGCAGATGCAGCTAATCCTCGGCAACGAGGACAAGGCGCGTGAGGTTATCGCGCTTTTGAAGATGACTCCCGGAGATGGGCATCTCGATCTTCAGTACCGTCCATTCGTAGACGCAGGGGGCTATTACATGATCGCCCCGCATGTGGTGGCGGCCTCCAACCTCGTCCGCAGCACCATCGTCGCCAACGGCCTCCGGTCGGCAGCGATTGGTTCTAAGGACCTCATGGTTCACTCTGTCACCGAGGCGCTCCGCTCCGCAGGGTTCGAGGTCGAAAGCGACATAAAAGTGAAGGTCGCCGGGCAGGCTCCGGAGCTGGATATCGTTGCAAGGCGCGATGACGCGCTCATCCTTCTCGAATGCAAGAATGCTTATCACCCTGTGTCTGTCCATGAGACGCGAAACAGTTGGGATCATATCCGCAAGGCCGGGGAGCAACTCGACATACGGCGGGACATTTTTGCGGACCCCGTGAACCAGTCAAAGCTATTCAAAAGACTGGGCTGGGAGGCCAGTTCAAAATGCGTGGTTCATACCGGCATTGTCATTGCAAACCGGGTGTTCCACGGAGCCAGCCTGAACGGGCACCCGATCCGGCAAGCGCACGAGCTGATCAATGTTCTGAAAAGCGGCCGGATCGTCGCGAGAAAAGGCCAGGAAGAGGAAAGTCTGTCATTTTGGCTCGGGCCCGATTTCCAAACCGCCGACCTCTCCGAATATCTTGGCCCGAAGTCCATCGCTTCCGACCAGTTGGCGGCGCTTGATGCCCGATCCTGGCGCTACTTGATCGGATCCCGCAATCTCGTTTTTTCATCATACACTCTCGACATGGTCAAGTTCGACCAGGAATTGCGGGGGCGACATGGACCGCCGGTAATAGAAGCTCGCTGACAAAGCTCAAGTTAGGCACCATCTTGCATAGCTCTGCCGGTTGGCTCTCTGTCACGCTATTTCGGCGTCACTTTCGTCCTCCACCCAGCCAACCTCCCCTTCACGGCTTTCGCGTCGAATATTACTGCGCACGTCTCGAAAGCCTGGCCGAATGTCCGCTTCCGCGGTTAGTTCCGGTTGCGTTCGCGCCCGCAGCGAACTTCCGCTTCCCGCCCTTTCAGCGCGCGACGTAAGTAGAGTTTTCCCACCCAGCTGCATTGGTTTACTGTCCAAAGTCGCCTGCCATTGTTTCCTAACAATTCAACTAACGCGAATACCATGGCACATCGGTTCGGTGTGTGAAACATTTCGGATATGATCGAATACCAAACCCTCGCTGACGACCATCCCGACCTTTTACAGTCACCGCTGCTACGTGCAGCTCTTCTAACCTTGCAATATACGCAAGAACACGGATCGATAGGGATCACTAAAACCAAGGCGTTCAAGCGTACCTTCGTGCATTGGGCTGTACAGAATTTTGACTGGCCCGGAGAAGGTGCGGACGAAGTCTTTCGCCATCAGACGGTGGTAACTGAAGCCGATTTCGCTCCGCTCGAAGTACTGCACTTTCTACTGATCGACCTACGTCTGGGCCGCCACTTCAAGGATGAGTTTCGCCTAACCAAGCGCGGCAAAGAGTTATCACAAGCCCCTGGTCGCCTGTTTGTCGAATTGATCCCGTGTTTTATACACCAGATAGATCACACGTCTTATGCGCGCTTTGACGACCTCCCCTTCGGCAATTGGGACGGTTGGATGAACGTGATCAACGTAGAGGCCGATCACGGCATCAGCGATATCGCCTTGTACCAAAAATTCTATGGTGAACCGGAGGATGACCGCACTGCCGCAAGGCGAGATATATATTCCTTTTCAGCCTGCGTTCTGCGGCCGCTTGAATGGGCCGGGCTGCTGGTGTCGACCCATGAGCACGCTTCGGAAATGCGTGCTGTTCATCTGTTTAAAAGCCCACTCTGGCGCAATGTTTTGAAGTTAGACACTGACGATATGCTTCAAACGGTACCCTTGCAGTGAGGCGCTCTTCACCTTCTGTAAGCACGGCAAGGGCGTAGGGCGCTATCCTCCATCGTCGAGTTTACAAACTCAGTTCGTTCTGACGCCAGTCTCCTGTTAGGATCACCACAAACCAAACTTGACATAGGGCAGGTGAATAGCAGATTGAGAACAAATAGCGAACAGTTGGGATTCCCATGCCAGTTTACCCCGTTGATGAACCCGTCCACCTACCTTCCCAACCTGTTCGAATTGTCAGCACACCAGTCAGCGCAGGTTTTCCTTCGCCAGCCGGAGATGATCTCGAAGACGAGATCGACCCTATGGCCTGGGTCGTGCGCCATCCTGCATCGACATTTTGGTGGCGCGTAGAAGGGGACTGCCTGTGGGACGCTGGGATACGTGATGGAGACATCATCGCTGTAGACCGTGCAGGAAAGCGTCGCATCGGGAGAGCCGTGCTGGCCGTGGTGGACGGTGCTGTAACAGCCAAAATCCTACGTAAGCGTGGCGACAGGTATTACCTCGCGCCTGCGAATAGCCAGGAGCAGTTCCCCGACGTCGAACTGACAGAGGATAGTGAAATTTGGGGCGTCATCGCAGGCGTTGTCCGGCGTTACGACTTGGCATGAAGCGGCCTGTTGCCATCAGCGACAGCGCCAACTTCTATGTGAGCGCTGAGCGGATATTCGATCCAACCCTAAAGAACGTCCCGGTCATTGTGCTATCCAACAACGATGGCTGCGCCATCGCGCGCAGTGATGAGGCCAAGGCCTTGGGGATTAAAATGGGCACCCCGCTGCATCACATCCGGGATAAGGTCGCGGCTCATGGCATCCGTGTCTTCAGCTCGAACTACACACTCTATGGCGACATCTCTCGTAGAGTGGTTGAGGTCTACGAAGACTTTACGCCAAATGTTGAAATCTATTCCATCGATGAGTGCTTCCTCGACTTTGTCGGGTTCAAGGATCGCACCGCACATGCCATGGCGCTGCGTGCAGCGGTCTTGAGGCGGGTAGGGGTGCCAGTACGCATCGGCATCGCCCCCACCAAGACCCTTGCGAAATGTGCGAACGACATTGCCAAGAAGAACCCCATTTTTGCTGGGGTTCTGGATATGATGGACGAGAGCCTTGCGAACTGGCTGCTGCCGCGTGTGCCGGTAGGGGACATATGGGGCGTTGGTCGCAAGACCACCGACAAGCTGAGGGCTCTGGGTGTGCACACAGCAGCTGATCTTCGTGACTTGCCAATTCGGCAGGCACGGACTGTTGGCACTGTGGTGCTGGAGAGGATCGTATTGGAGCTACAGGGGGAGGCCTGTCTTGCCTTTGAGGACGTAGAGCCACAGCGTCAAGGTATGGCTGTAACACGGTCAGCAGGCACTCCGGTGACAGACTTCGACACGCTGTTCCAGGCGATCACCGCGCACGCATCACGGGGCGCTGAAAAGCTACGCCAGCACGGCTTGGTCGCTGGTACGCTGACTGTGTTCTTTCACACCAATAAGCACCGGCCAGATCGTCCTCAGTATGCAGCATCCAGAACAACCCGCATGACACCGATGTCGTCGGATACTTTGGATCTCGTTGAAGCTGCTCGACGCTGCGCTGAAGCTGGCTGGCCGAAGTCAGATACCGAAACTTTTGGCTTCACCAAGGCCGGCATTATGCTGAATGATCTGGTGCGGTTTGAAGATCGCCCTCAAACGCTCTTCGACCAAGCCCGTCCGAAATCACTGGCTTTGATGAAGGCTTTAGATGAGGTGAATGATCGGTTCGGGAAGAAGACAATCGTTCTTGCAGGCGAAGGTATGGAGCAGACGTGGCGACTTCGCGCAGATCATCGAAGCCCGCGCTATACCACGCGAATGGAAGATCTACCGGTGGTGCGGTAGCCGGGCGAACTTGTCCAAAAGGTTTAGATCGTTCTGCGAAGCGCTGGGTTTAGGCTGGTTTTTCGCTTCGAGCCAGCCGCCAACGAATGCAGTGATATCGCAAAGACACTTAGCTTACGCATTGCATATTCGATATTGAAACAAGTTCCTGATGAGCATGCACAAGCCGAGCTTTGGACACAAGCGGACTCCGTCGCAGAATATCCGTTGCCGATATAGCAAGGCAAGTTGATTAGATTGAGACTGGGGTTGTATGAATGGTTTGCCGCCAGCTTGATCGAAGCTGAGGCGGATTGTAGCGATCTCAACTGCGAATTCAGCAAAGCAGGATAGCGTAGAATATATACTCAACTGGCTGAATAAAATCCAATGTCCGATACTGCGATGTAAGCGGATCGTTCGCTTCCTATCGCCAATATCCCAATTCGCCTAAGGCACATTGGGTCAAATACCGCGTCTACCCGATGCGACACAAGTGACGAAAAGGGAACCCTGATCTTCTGCCAGCGTAGTTGGGCAACAAAATCAGTGCGAAAAGATTGCCACGGTTTGGTTAATTGTGCTGTGCGAAGCCGAACGTCGTAGGTGTCTCCATCACCCCATACCTCAATCTCGATGCCGTCCATCGCGCTTGCATCGACAACTGAACCATCTTCGCAAAGGTCAAATGCCATCTGGATGAAGCCTCCGTTGTTGTCGAGTGAAACTTTACCACGAAGAGCCGTGGCGTTGCGGCCGCCAACGATTTCTTCTGCGACGGAACCCTCCGAAACTCCGCCCATGACGGTGTCTGAAATGAATTCCCAGTTAGGCTTGAGTTGTATCATGGCTACCGTCTACCTGATTTCTGCGGGGCCGGGTAGATTATCGTAGCCAATGTGACCTGGACGAACGGAAAACAGTCGCTGATTGAGCTAGGCGCTACAAATTTGAAACTGACGTACTCCGAACCGCGGCGAAGGTCTTTTAAGAGCCCGCGTTTACGACGTGTGGTATAGCGGCCTCTGGCAGGGGCACGGGAGGAGTTAGCGGTCTCGAAGCTTTCTGCCAATGTCATCAACTACTGCATATCCCGCTCGAGAAAGGTGCGGGCATGCTATGAGCTCTCCGCCTGTCCAGCCGGCGAGATGTTTCGCTGACGGCACGCCATGAGCAATTATCACACGAGGTCTGAATGTGGTCAGGAGTAAATCAAAAGCTTTGGTATTGCTGGAGGGCATGTTTGCCATTCTCGTTGACGGCATCGCGAAAATATTGGTTTCCAGTAAGCTGGGAGCAAAGGCCTTGAGCCGGTCAATTCGGAGGCGTGTAGCTGATGGCCCCTTACGGCGCGCCGTCCGTTCTGCGTCGTAGTCATTGCGCCAAGAGGCGATATCGAACCCTCTATCAGAGGACCAAAACCGCCACCAGTCACCGCCCATCGTAGCCGCATTATACCCTACAACCCATGCTGGACGTGCCGATGGGTGACCAGCGCAGACAAAGGGTCGTTGCGTCGACGGCTTACCGATGATTGCAGCCCTCGATGGTTGTCCGCTTGAGTGCGAGCAATATCTTTGTGGCCAAAGGTCAGCTTCGTCTGCAGCGCGGTAAACAGTGAAACTTGCAACGAAAGCCTTCAGGGAGCCCATCTTGACTTATGCGGCAGGTGGCGACTTCGCAAGGGCAGCAACGGAAGCAATGTCGAGACCGACCCTTTGCGGACATCCGCTGGGATAGTCATCGCTGCTGCGCAGGTTCCCCGAACCCATCAATCGTGACACTGTGCTGCATGATCTGGCAGATCGAGGTCAGTAATGCGGACGAATCGAGTTTTCGCTGCGGCAGCGCCAACGGAGACTTTCGGTCACTTGAAAAATGGAGCGAGTGAGGCTGAACCACAACCCCTTCGCAAAACATAGCGTCGACACAGCCGTTAGGCGAGAGCTAGAGTCGACATGACCTCACCAATGATGACTTCATGGATCGCTTGCGGTTCGCACGCACTACGCCCTGTCGTTATCGTTATCGGTCTTGATTTCCGGTTCGTTGTGGACGCTGGGGTCGAATTCATTTGGGTCGTACCAGTCCTCTTCCTGGGCGAATCCGGTCACGTGGGTCGTCCCGGTCTCCTCATCGTACACAAGACCGTAGCTCGCGCGACCCTCAGACTTATAGCGCTTGTATTCGTGGATGACCGCATAGATGAATACAAGCGTGAATGGCAAAACAATCGCGACAGTTATCAGTTGGGCTAGCATGGAAATGCTCCTTTGCGGGATAATCGTTGGGCGCACAGGTGACCGGGGCCGACGCATGCAGCGCGCCTTTGGGACAGTCGATATCAGCGGCGGTGACAAGCTTCGGGCTCTGCTGTCTAGCGAGATGTCCCACGTGACACGCGCGTTGACGGACAGCCCGAAGTTACGAGCACGTTGATCAAACCCTCTATGTCGTGCGTCTCGTCTTTGGTCGGGCACATGCCCAGAACTCTGCGCGATTTATCCAACCTAAGACGAGGCAGACCCTCTTACAACCTGCAGCATTGGTTGAAGTGGGCTCTTTCAGGACCTTCGCCGCGATGGTAATGAGTGGCTGGTCTAGGGAACTGCCGTTTGCTGCACCATGAATGAACTCACAGACTGCGGGACAAAGCGGCTGTTCAATCGAATGGCCTAAATGTCTGCTTAGACTCTGGTAATAATAAACAGTATATTCGTCTCACGTAAGGTTTGAAGTCCCAGTTTGGGTAGATCTAGCTAGTATGAAAAAGCACGAAATAGGAATTTGTAAACTGACATTGGCGCGCGGGAAATACATCAAATCCCATATTGTTCCGAAAGCGTTGACGCCCAAAGACGTTCCAGGCGGCCCTATGTTTCAGTCCGACGGGCATGAACGCCCGAAAAAGCGTTTTGACAGTTGGTATGACCAGCGGCTCGTAATTCGGAAAGGGGAAGATATTCTTGCGACGATTGATCACGATGCCATAAAGGAAATTCAGCGGCTGAAACTTGCGTGGAAGTACTGGGAGGATAGATCTGAACTTGCCATGGAGCCATTCAGAGCAGGGGCAGCAATCGGCCTTCGCTCTTTATATGATGTTAATCATGTTGCGTTAGCTAAATTTGCAATCAGCATCCTTTGGCGTGCAGGCGCTTCTGAGATGAAGGATTTGAAGGGCTTTCATGTTTCGGAGACGCTGCTAGAACAAGCCAGACTGGTAGTAATCGGCCACCGCGAATTCGATCCGACGGTGTTTCCGATCAAAGTTTTTCAGTTTGGAACGAAGGGCCCACTGCACAACCTTACACCGATGAATCACGAATTGTCGCAGCCAGATGGAGCGAAGGAGAAGTTCTTTAGGATTTTTGCGAATGGCCTCTTCTTTCACATTACTGACACAGCATCGTCTCAGCCGTATGATCTTGGAAAAGCAACTTGGTATCTCCGCGCGTCTGGTAAGCTCGACGTGATCTGCATGGATTTTGAGAAATCCGCTCAGAACGAATTTGCTACTTCCGTTTTTCATCATGTCAGTTCGCAGCAGAGCAGCGGTGGCAAACAGACATAGGCTGTAAAATAAAAGCGGACATTCGATCCGCCCGCAGCATCAGCCAATTCGGGCTCTTTCAGGACCTTCGCCGCGATGGTAATGAGTGGCTGGTTTAGGGAACTGCCGTTCGCTGCAAGTTCGCCAA
>TARA_R100000935_G_scaffold58893_1_pt1 | contig 14646 bp, 11 predicted proteins | sample TARA_R100000935 | Tara Oceans TARA_R100000935 (sample SAMEA2621502) | marine metagenome | biome: marine biome (ENVO:00000447); feature: surface water layer (ENVO:00002042); material: "saline water (ENVO:00002010), including plankton (ENVO:xxxxxxxx)" | depth 5 m | reverse complement strand
GCATCGGTCCTTGAAGTTAAATACAATGAATTGTTTAGGTTGATGATGTCCGGTTGATCGCAGACGAGGCAGGCTCAATCTCCGAAAGGACTTTCAACTTTCAACTTTTAAACATTCAACATAACCAATCATTCCCCTCTATCCCCGTATCCACTAGTATCCGTTAGTGTCTCCATAAAGGCAATAATATCCGCAATTTCCTGCTGGGACAGATCCAAGGGCGTACCAGGCAGGGTTTGGTTCTCTACCTCCAAACCCATTCCTGCGCCACCGCCCAGGTTGTAGAACGCCAAAACATCTTCCAGGGTATCAAATAAACCATTGTGCATATAGGGTGCTGTTAAGGCTATATTCCTTACAGTAACTGTTTTGAACGAATTTTTTAAAAAAGGGTGATTGTCCAATTTTAGACCATTGCCCATTCGCCCCAAATCCGTATCCAACTTTGGGGCAATGGAATAAAAACCTTGGGTAATGCCCAAAACCTCCGATTCCGATTCCAGATAAAAAGGAGGAATGGTACCATTGAACACCGGGGCAAAATGACAACTGCCACAGGCCGCTTTCCCCATAAACAAATTAAATCCGCGTTTGGCATTGTCGGGGTAGTCCTTGGTTTCGCTCCGCACATATTTATCAAACGGACTATTAAAAGATTTTAAAGAGTTTACATAGGCCGCAAGAGCATTGCTTATAGAACGCTCATTGATATCCTCTTTGTTTATCCCTCCATAAGCCTCCTTAAATAGCTTGTTATAGTTGGGATTTTTATTGAGTTTATTTACAATGGCATCAAAATCCGTATTGAACTCCAAATCGTTGTCTATCACATGTATCACCTGCCTTTCAAGATCAGTAGCGCGCATGTCCCAAAAATATCGTGTGGAATAGCCAGCATCCATCAAAGTTTGGGCATTTCTTTCCGTAAAAACGCCTTCTTGATTGGATACACTTTTGGGCAATCCATCAGAAAAACCTTTGTTGGGATTATGGCAACTGACGCAAGACATCACATTATCTTTGGACAGCTGGGGATCCTGGAACAACAATTCCCCCAAGGCTATGGTCTTGGGGTTGTCCAGAGGCAGATAGACCAGTTCTGAATAAAAATCCGTGTTAAGGAAATCGATATCGAATATATTCTGGGCCTGATAGTTCTGGGCATGCTTTTTATAGGGCTCCAGGACAATGTTATTCAAATTTTGAAATTCCAACAGGGCCGCATACAAGGGATTGACCACCTCCTTTAAAAATGACAATCTATCAAAGTCGTTAAAGTGGGTATTGGCGTTCAACACTTTCTTGCCCTGAGCAAAAAGTTCCTTGATGGCTTCAAATTCGGCCTTGGCCTCTGGGGAAATCCCTGCTTCAAAATAAAGAAATGTGGTTTCCATACTTTGCCAACTCACATAACTTTCCTGCAACCCATTTACGGAACCTGGAGTGTCAAAGCCCGTTACCCCTAGGGTAAAGATCCTGACGATGCCGGAGCGGATACACTCAATTATCTGGCTCGACTTCAAATTAACGGGCAAATGTATTTGTGCAATAAAATCTACCCGCTCCTTGAGTCCGTTGGCCAACAATTTTATGTGCTGCAAATTTTCAATTGAAGCTGCTTCATAAACGGCTTCATCCAATGCCTGTAGTCCGCCAGGTGGAATCACTTTATCGGCTTCAAAATACTCGCTTACCTTGGGCAAAGGTGCTCCATTGATATAGGTACCATTGTAGAAGGTCTGGTAATAATCAAAAATAAACTCGATCTCCTTATAGACCAACCGAGTTCTTTCCACCTGCCTTTTCAGCGCCTCCCATTCGTCTATAGAAGTTGCATTATTGGCAAGGGCTGCCAAGGAATGCACCTCCTTTTGAAATTTTTGAAAATTGGCCGCATACAATGCCGCAACTTTTTCCGGAACCGTATCCTTTTGATGCAGGCTTACCGTCTTCCGTCCGGACAATAGCAACAGGAAAATAAAAATGGAACCCAATAAAATGCTCGTCTTTTTCATGTTCAACCCCCGCTTTTTACCATTTTATGGGCCTTTTAATACCGCTAGCCTTGCTCGCCTAATATGGACAACTCCCTTCAATGGGTTACTATGGAATGGCCATATAAACCGAACTCATTTAACCCAACTATTCTATCGTAATAGATTCGGTATACCCATTTTTATTGGTAATTACTTCAATAACATACATGCCTTTTGGCAGCTTGCCCACATTGATGCTTTTCTTTCTGCTCTTCATCACCAATTTACCAATATTGTTATAGAATTTCACTTTCTTTAGTCGCTCATTATTATCTACTTTAAGATTGACCAAAGCCTTGCCTGCATCATAGGACAGCCCATTACTATTTGATGCCCGTACATTGCCATCACCTTTAAGATCCAAAGCTGTTTTGTTGATGGTGAAATAATCTTCCACCTCATCGGTTTCCCTTAAAAACTTTACGGTCAGGTTTTGTCCTCCCCTGCCGTCAGCTTCCACCTCCATAACACAGGATCCCAATTGGTTCAAGGAAACGGACATGGCCTGGTGGTTTAGGTCCCCTCCGGATATTTTACCGGCCGAACCCGTAGTAATATATACGGCACCTTCCGTAGCAACCCCAGTTTTTTGGTAGGCACCATCGCTATCCGCTTTACCGTCCCCATTTCCATTGGGGCCCACTGTATTACCGCCCTTGGTAATTTCATCAGGATTAAAGGTATTGGCAAATCCATAGTGTCCGTTCAAGAAATAGGAGCGCTCATAAGAATGGCTATGGCCGTTTAAAATAAGGTCCACTCCGTTGGCTTCCATCATAGGCATAAAGTTTTGTCGCATTTCAATTAGTCGATCTTCGGTATCCGAGTCATGGGACCCTTTTGTGTATACCGGATGATGAAATAAGGTCACGATCCAATCCTGTTTGGTGTTTTGAATATCGGTCAAGGTCCAGTTGTACATAGCCCCTCCTACCTCGCGACTGGTATGATGGGAGTCCAGTATTATAAAGTGAACATTGGCATAATCAAAAGAATAATAGGCCTCTGTCCCTGAGGCAGTTCCACCGGCCTGGGCAGCGGTAGGGAAGGTAAATATATCATAATAAGGCCCGGATTGGGTTGCAGAATCGGCCGACTTCCCATCATGGTTTCCCAAGCAGGACCATGCCACGGATTTCTTCAACATCTCGTCATAAATATCGAACAGGGCATTTTGATATTCCTCATCAGTACCACTACCGTAGGCGTTATCCCCTAAAAACAACATCATGTCCGTTTTACCGGTATTTTTGGGAGCAGCGTCCACATAATCATAATAGGCATCCCGTACATCCCTCTGATTGTTATTGGCCGTACCGGCATCCCCCAAAATCCAGGCACGCACAAATTGTTTGGTACCTGCAAGAGGCGATGTTATTACGTACATATCTCCGGAAGTACTTTCGGAAAGTACTCCTGCCTTATTGCCAATATTGAAATAATATTTGGTATTTGGGCTTAGACCGGATAAGGCAACTTGGTGCTCGGTGGTCAAGGTATTGCTACTTGCCTTTTTGGACAATGAACTTAATTTTTTTCCGTAATGCACCACGGATTCGGTGGGCACATCCGTCCTCCATTTTACCACTACAGATGTTGGGGTGCCACTTTGCAGATAAGGCCCCCTTTGTACTGTTACCGCAGCTGGTCTCTGAGGCGGCTCCACCTTGTTGGTCACCGCAACGGCACTTACATTGGGAAGGTCTACTACGGAGGTTTGGGCAAATGAATAGGCCGAACATAAGGCGGCTAGTAAAAAGGTACTTTTGTTGATCATGATTTTTGGTTGTTAATGGAGCTTTCCAAGCTATTTATTTGTTCTTTTAATTTTATTACGGGGCTCATATTTTTAAACTTTGGTTCCAATTGCTCAATGGCCACCGTAGCCAGTTTTAGGGATATAAAGGCCTCATGGGGTTTATTTATTTCCGCTAAATACTTCGCTTTTTTATAATACCAGAACTCTTTTCTGTTGTACTGAAGAATAAAATAATTGTATTGTTCCAAGGCTTTTTCGGTCTGCCCGGACTCTTTTAGATAGTCCAATTTTTTAAGTTGAAGCGATAAGGTGTGGGGCCCCAGTTGGTCCAGCCCAGCTTGGATGGCCTCCAGGGCAGCCTTGTAATTTTTATGGTTTTCGGCCAGAATAATGTCACAATACTCCAATATATCCTCTGGGCGGGTGTCGGTCATAGTATGTATCACATAACGGTAGGCCTCCAGGGATTTTTTGTAGGCTTGCAGCTGGAACAGTATTTGGGCCTCCAATTTTTTGGCCCTTACATCTATGCTATCCACTTGCAAATAAGAGCCTATACTTTTTAGGGCCTCGTTGTAGTCTTCGGTTAAAAAGTGAACCTCGGCAATGCTATAATGTACGGCCTTGTCTGTATTTCCCAAAGCTTGGGATTTATGATAATCTTCCAAGGCATTGCTGTACTCTATATGCTGTTGGTATAGAAGGCCTCTTTCGTAGTAAAGTTCAGCATTGTTGGGATTTTCGGATATGGCTACCGTTTTTTCAGCGATGCGCATACTTAGGTCCCCATGGGCAAACAGCTGTAGGGAGAGGGATAAAAAAAGCAGTATAAACAGGGTTCTCTTATTCACTAATTGTATACCCATTATTATTAAAAAATTCTTGAAATTTTGTAATTCACCTCACCCAGAACTGCAGTAAATGGCAGTTCTGACCTCTCCAAAGGAGAGGTAAATTGGAAGCCCTGTCTGACGAACAGGCAGGCCCGAGGCACAGTCGTCGGGGAATTATTCAGATTTAAAATCATTTCTATTGGTCAACATAATTTCCTTCTTAGGTAAGTTACGCTATAAGTCTATATTTATAAAATTGACACCGCTCTTGCCTCCTGCCGGAAAATTTCAATTTACTAATGAAAGTATTCCCAAGCTTGGTTTAAATTCTCATTTAATGATGGAATATTAACATGTTTCAGGGCAATACCCACCAGCTATCAAACATATTGAAACAATATTATATGTATTTCTCTATTGGGTTAATTTTTTGTTAAAACAATAATCGAGGTATTTTAGAAGATTGGGCATAAATCAGTCTGGTTATGATCCATAAATCGCCTCAGACCTTATATACTTAACTTTGGTATTATGCATTTTATATGTTGAGTATTAAGCGAGGACGCTTTGCGGAAAACCGCAATGTAGTTTATCGGGATATTAATATTTTGGCTCTATTTACTTGTAGGATTTTTATATTAAAAGGCTATATTTAAAGTTTTGCAAAAGTTCCCCGCTTAATGCATTAAAGAAATTTTATTGTTAATGATTTTCAACGAAGATTCTAGAGTAAAAATACCTTCTATTTTACACTTAATGCAATTGGGGTATCAGTACTTATCATTAAAGGATAATACCTGGGATGAGGGTACCAATATATTCACTGATATATTTCACAAGCAAATTACTGCTATCAATAATGGGATATCCCATACCGATATTCAAAAGGTTTATGATGAAGTTTCCCTTTCTCTGGAAAATGAAGATCTGGGCCGTGCCTTTTATCACAAATTAATAGATCAGTCGGGAATTAAATTAATCGACTTCGAAAACTTTGAGGAGAATAACTCTTTCCATGTGGTAACGGAATTGCCCTATCAAAAAGATGACGAAAACTTTAGGCCAGACATTATTTTATTGATCAATGGGATGCCCTTGGTATTTGTAGAGGTAAAAAAGCCAAACAATAGGGATGGCATTTTAGCAGAGCATAAGCGCATGCAGACCCGTTTTCAGAATAAAAAATTCCGCAAATTCATCAACCTTACCCAACTCATGGTATTTTCCAATAACATGAATTATAGTGATGATGATTCGCAAATGTTGGAAGGAGCATTTTATAGCACTACAAATTATTATAAGCCCAGTTTCAACTATTTCAGGGAAGAAGAAACCTTTGACTTACAAACTATTCTACAGCCCATCACTCTGGATGAGGAGAACTTTGTACTAAAGGATACCAATTTATTGAGTATAAAAAACGCGCAAGAGTATACCTCCAACAAAAACCCGAACACGGCTACCAACTCTATTTCCACCTCCCTGTTTCAAAAGAAGCGCTTAAAATTCCTTTTACAATACGCTTTCGCATACGTGGAGGAAGAAAAAGGTTTGGAAAAACACGTGATGCGCTATCCACAATTATTTGCAACAAAGGCAATAGAAAAAAAGTTGGAGAAGGGAATAAAAAAAGGTATTATCTGGCACACCCAAGGTTCCGGAAAAACGGCATTGGCTTATTTCAATATTAAGTATTTAACGGATTATTACCAGAAGAAGAGCATTATCCCTAAGTTCTATTTTATTGTAGACCGTTTGGATTTACTGACTCAGGCTGCAAAGGAATTTACGGCTCGTGGTCTTGTGGTTCATAAAATAGATTCAAGGGAAGCTTTTACAAAGGACATTAAATCTACCGAGGTAATCCACAATAGTTCAGGTAAGGCTGAAATTACCGTGGTGAACATCCAGAAGTTTAAGGACGACCCCGATGTCATAAAAAACAACGACTACAACTTAAGTGTTCAGCGGGTATTCTTTTTGGATGAAGTACATCGCAGCTACAACCCAAAAGGAAGTTTTTTAGCTAACCTGGAACTAGCGGACACACACTCTATAAAGATTGGACTAACAGGCACCCCCCTATTGGGAAATGAATACAATTCCAAAACCTTATTCGGCGACTATATCCATAAATACTACTACAATCTCTCCATTAAGGATGGCTATACCTTACGGTTGATTAGAGAAGAAATAGAGACCAATTATAAACTTGCCCTACAGAAAACCCTGGAAGAGATTAAAATACTACAAGGTAATACGGACAAAAAGAAAGTCTTTGCCCACTATAAGTTTGTGGAGCCCATGCTAGACTATATTGTAAAGGATATGGAGCAAGCTAGAATTGCTATGAACGACAATAGCATTGGAGGTATGGTGGTCTGTGACTCTTCGGATCAGGCGAAGATGATGTTCGACATCTTTCAGGAGAATTACGCTGATAAGACTGAACCGAATTTGAATATGGCAGCCGAGGAACCTATCACCTACACTACCAAAAAGAAAGAAGCTAGCGATGTTAAAACTGCCAAGGTTATTCTACATGATATTGGTACCAAACAAGAACGCAGAGATTGGGTAGCCGACTTTAAGGCCGGAAAACTGGATTTTCTATTTGTCTATAATATGCTCCTAACCGGCTTTGATGCCAAAAGGTTGAAGAAGCTTTATATAGGACGCAAAATAAAGTCGCACAATTTGCTACAAACCCTTACTCGTGTTAACAGAACATACAAGAATCATAAATACGGTTTTGTGGTGGACTTTGCAGATATTCAAAAAGAGTTCGAGAAGACCAATCAGGATTACTTTAACGAGCTACAATCCGAGCTTGGGGACGAAATGCAGCATTATTCCAACCTCTTCAAATCTCCGGAAGAAATAAAGGAGGAGATAGAGGAAATAAAGGATATTCTCTTCAAATTCAATACCGTAAATGCTACCGTTTTTGGGGAGCAAATTTCCGAAATAAACGAACGCACCGAAATACGGCTTATAGCCAAGGCGTTAAACAATGCCAAAGAACTGTACAATCTTATTCGTCTTTCCGGTAATTTTGAATTACTGGAAAAACTGGATTTCAGAAAATTATCGGTACTTTCCAGACTAACCAATGATAGACTAGCACTTATCAATACCAAGATTGCCTTAGAGAACAATGTTGGTACGGATAATATTTTAAACACTGCCCTGGAAGATGTTATTTTTGCTTTCACCAAGGTGAAGGAAGAAGAAATGGTATTGGCAGATGAGTTGAAAAACACCTTGCAGCGAACCCGTGAGATGTTGGGAGGTAACTTTGACCAGAAGGACCCTATTTTTGTTTCCTTAAAAGAAGAGTTGGAACGACTCTTCAAAAAGAAAAATTTAAGTGAGGTTACCAAAGAAGAAATGGAAGCCAATATTAAGGCCTTAAATGATATTTATGATAAGGCCAAAAAACTGGAGCGGGAAAACCAATTACTAAAGGCCAAATATGATTATGATGCCAAGTATGCCCGCATACATAAACGTCTAATGGAAAAAGACCCTTTGACCGAAAGTGAGCGTAAATTGTTCGACGCGCTGATGGGATTAAAATCTGCGGTGGACAAAGAAATTATGCAAAATTCCAAGATATTGGAGAATGAGAGTTATGTGGAAAGAATGGTAATGCGCTTGGTAGTGAACCAGTTTAAAAAAGAACAACATATAGACATCAATACCACAGATGTAAAACGCATTAATAGTATCATAGTTAAAGAATATATGAACGAATACAACGGTTACGTTGCATAATGAAAATGAAAAAGCAACTATCGCATATTTTGAGATAGTTGAAAATATATGGAGATAAAAAATCAAATAGAAATTTATCAGGCCCAAGATGGCTCTACTCAAATTGATGTACAGTTGGAGGAGGAAACTGTTTGGCTTACCCAGGCCCAAATGGCAGTACTTTTTAATAAAGGAAGAACGACCATAACAGAGCACATTTCCAATGTCTTCAAAGAAGGGGAATTAATTGAAGAAATGGTGTGTCGGGATTTCCGACATACCACTCAACACGGCGCTATTAAAGGAAAGACACAGTCTAAAAACGTTAAATATTATAACCTAGATGTCATTATATCTGTAGGTTACAGAGTAAAATCAAAACAAGGTACACAGTTTAGGATATGGGCAAATAAAATATTAAAAGACTATTTGGTTAAAGGATATGCTCTTAACGAGAAACGTTTAGCGCAAAAAGAACAAGAAGTAAAGTTATTAAAAGACGGTATTCATATTTTAAGCAGGGCTATTGAAGAAAAAATTGAAGACAATCAATGGCTTACCGTTTTCACTAAGGGCTTAAGTTTGTTGGATGATTATGACCATGAGCAACTGGACACAATAGGATTAACTACAAAAGAAGTCAATTATCCAAGTCTGACAGATTATCAAGAACTCATTAACGAAATGTTGACCGAGTTTGATTCGGATGTTTTTGGGAAGGAAAAAGATAAAAGCTTTCAAAGCTCTATTGCCCAAATTGGAAAAGGATTTGGAGAAGCTGATTTTTACCCAACACTAGAGGAAAAAGCAGCTATGCTCTTGTATTTAGTGGTAAAGAACCATTCTTTTGTAGACGGTAACAAACGCATAGCGGCAGCATGTTTTCTTAAGTTTTTGCAGCAGAACGACATGCTTTTCAATAGTCACCAACAACCCATTATAAGCAACGACACTTTAGCAAGTTTAACGCTGTTTATTGCTTCCAGTAAACCAGAAGAAATGCAAACCGTAACCCGTTTGGTAATTAGCGTATTAAACAGAAACAAAATCAATTGAGAATTAGGAATGAAGAATGACGAATGGAGAATGAAGAATGACGAATTATGAAAGAGAATATAGTTCAAGTGAAGTCGTATGCATTCGCAATTAAAATAGTCAATACTTTTAAGGTATTACAACAGGACAGTAAAGAGTTTGTTTTAAGCAAGCAGTTATTAAGGGCGGGCACCTCTATTGGAGCCAATATAGAAGAGGCCATTGGTGGTCAGAGCCGTAAGGATTTTTTCGCCAAACTAACCATTGCTTATAAAGAAGCAAGAGAAACAAAATATTGGATAAGACTATTAACAGACACTAAATATTTAGATAAGGAAACAAGTAGAATATTATTGGAAGATATAGAAGAATTGTTGCGAATTATTGGCAGCATCCAAAAAACAATTCGCAATTCGTAATTAAACATTGAGAATTCGTAATTGAGAATTCGTAATTCATAATTGAACATTGATAATTGAATACATGACAAGTACAGCAAAATTTGAGACCCAGACCAAAGCACTTATAGACGACCTTAAAAGCGTATGTGCCAATTACGGTTTAGGGAATGACGGAAACGAATTTAAAATTATTACCCAGGTATTTTTATATAAGTTTTTGAACGATAAATATGTCTATGAGCTGAAGCAGTTAGAGCCGGACCTAGCAAAAGCCGAAGATTTTGATGCCGCCTTAAAGAAATATTCCGATGATGAGTTGGAACTGTTGGGGATGCAAATAAGTGAAAATACGGCCCGTATTGCTCCCCAAAACTTTTTGTCCCGCTTATTCGAGCAACAGAACAAAGATAAGTTTGCCGATATTTTTGACCAAACCTTAATGGATGTTGCCAAAGCGAACAGTGATATTTTCTCCGTACTTACCCAAGGAGGTGAAAAAATAGTCTTGTTCGAAAATCTGAGTAAATATGTTTCTGATAACAGGGATGCTTTTTGCAAGGCATTGGTGAACAAATTGGTGGGCTTTAGTTTTGAACATATTTTTACCCAGAAGTTCGACTTTTTCGCTACTATTTTTGAATACTTGATTAAGGATTACAATTCCAATAGTGGAGGGAAATATGCAGAGTATTTTACGCCCCATGCCGTAGCCAAGATCATGGCAGCCTGTTTGGTGCCCGAACAAAATGTAAACAACGTAACCTGTTATGATCCCAGTGCGGGATCGGGGACGCTGTTGATGAATCTGGCCCATGCCATAGGCGAGGATAAATGTACCATTTACTCACAAGATATTTCCCAAAAGTCATCCGCCTTATTGCGTTTGAACCTCATCCTAAACAATCTGGTACATTCCATACAGAATATTATACAGGGCAATACCATTCTAAGCCCTTACCACAAACAGGAAAATGGGCAATTGGAGCAGTTCGACTACATCGTCTCCAACCCTCCGTTTAAGCTGGATTTTTCTGATTATAGTGCTGATCTGGATAGTAAAGCCAACAAGGAACGCTTTTTTGCGGGCATCCCAAAAGTGCCGGCCAAAAAGAAAGAATCCATGGCCATTTACCTGCTGTTTATACAGCATATTATGCACAGTTTAAGCGCCAAAGGAAAGGCCGCTATTGTAGTGCCCACAGGTTTTATTACGGCCCAGAGTGGTATTGATAAAAAGATAAGGCAAAAACTGGTTAAGGAGAAAATGTTGGCCGGGGTGGTAAGTATGCCCTCCAATATTTTCGCCACTACGGGTACCAACGTAAGTATTTTGTTTTTGGATAAAGAAAACAAAGGGGATGTGGTATTGGTAGATGCCTCTAATTTGGGGACAAAAGTAAAAGAAGGTAAAAACCAAAAAACGGTATTGAGTGAAGCCGAAGAACAACAAATTATTGATGTTTTTAATACCAATGAGGCTAAAGACGACTTCTCTGTGGTGGTTTCTTATGACGACATAAAAGCCAAAAATTATAGCCTAAGCGCAGGACAGTATTTTGAAGTGAAAATTGAATATACAGATATTACTGCGGAAGAATTTACAGCTCAAATGAACCGTTTTGCGAGTGATTTAGAAACCCTTTTTGTGGAATCCAAAAGTTTAGAAAAAGAAATACAAAATAACCTGAAGGATTTAAGATATGAATAAAGGTTTTAAAGAATTTCTATTTGAAGATATTGTAAATAAGAATAAAGGTTTTTTAAGAGGCCCATTTGGTGGAAGTTTAAAAAAGGAGATTTTTGTTCCCAAAGGAGAAAACACTTATAAGGTTTACGAACAGGGTGTTGTATTACGGAAAAATATTGAAATAGGGGACTACTACATTAAAGAAGAATACTTTAATCAAACAATGTATCGATTTGAAGTTTGCCCAAAAGATTTTCTTGTTTCTTGTTCAGGGGCTAATTATGGTGCCATATTTCAAATGCCTGAAAACATTGAAACAGGTATTATTAATCAAGCATTATTAAGGATACGACTAAATAATAAATTGATAAACGATAAATATTTTGATTATTTTTTTTCACATCACTTAGTAAATCAGATTATTGGAAAAAAAGGAGATTCAACAATACCCAATTTTCCTCCTGTTAGTGTTTTGAAAAAATTAAAGATTAAGATTCATTCTTGTATTAATTATCAAAAACAAATCGCCAAAGTCCTTTCCGATTTAGATGCCAAAATAGAAGTCAACAACAAAATCAATGCGGAGTTAGAGGCCATGGCCAAGCTTATTTATGACTATTGGTTTGTACAGTTTGATTTTCCCTTCGACTTCGCTCAGGGTAAACCCGACCCCAAAGGAAAACCCTATAAATCTTCTGGGGGTAAAATGGTGTATAATAAAGAATTAAAACGAGAGATTCCTGAGGGGTGGGACGTAGATATTATAGGAAACCTTTTAACAAAAGATAAAAAAACAACAAAAATTCCTTCTAGTGAATATTTAGAAAATGGAAAAATTCCAATAATTGACCAAAGCACCAAATTTATTTGTGGCTATACAAATGAGGAAAACTCTTTGATTGAGACATACAAACCTAGAATAGTTTTTGGTGATCATACAAGAATAGTTAAATTGATAAATTTTGATTTTGCAAGAGGAGCTGATGGAACACAAGTTTTATTAAGTAATAATTCAAGAATGCCACAGCATCTTTTTTATCATGTTTTACTGAAAATCGATCTATCAAATTATGGTTATGCTCGCCATTTTAAGTTTTTAAAGGACACAAAAGTCATTATACCTCAATTGGAAATAGCACGGGCATTTGAAAAACAAACAGAAGGTTTTTTTAATAAAATAAAGCAAAACATGTTAGAAAACCAAAAACTCTCCGAGCTCCGCGATTGGTTGTTACCTATGTTAATGAATGGGCAGGTGACAATTTCGAATGAAGAATTACGAATTACGAATGCAGAATTGAGGAATGATTTGGGGATGGTTGCGGAGGAAAAGGAAGAATATAAATACCCGAAGTAATTACAATTTAGAATTTGTATGTTGATAAATGCCAATAAATTATGGAATGCTACACCACATTTTTTGTTAATTTCACCACAAAATAAACCTATAGGTTCATAATATTGAAAATATTACCTACATTTACAGAGCAGAACCAAGGAATTTGCACCATTCTAATACGCAAGGATGGTATTGATGAACTTGAACACCTGGAAGAAATTTGGAATGATCCAGAATATCTACTGGGGTTTTTCACTGATCAAAAGAACAATCTGGCTAATGGTATTTATTCGAAATATACAATCCGCGAAGCAGTACTTAAAACAATTGAAGATTCCTCTATTTTATTTGACCAGTTATATGATATAGCAGAAAAAGGTTTTACCGATCCTAATGATAATTTATCACAACTATTCTACCCACTTCATGATGGTGACAAAAAACAATTGCAACCCTATGAACAATGCAAAGCATACGGTATCAAAATTAAAGACGGCTGGCTAAGGCTATATGCCATTAGAATTGACCACAACACATTTGTAATAACAGGTGGTGGTATCAAGTTAGTAAGAACTATGCAAGAAGATAAATTGCTTGAAGAAGAATTGCAAAAACTAAAAGACACACAACAATATCTCATTGAAAATAACCTTCTTGATGTAGATGACATTGTACAACAATCATAAGTGATAACTATGGCACACAAATACAATAAAGAAAAGTTTTCGGGGGTTATCTCCAAAAATCCTCCCTCCAATTGGGCTAAAAGCCACCTAGGAAGAAAGGCCGAGCGTTCTTGGAAAAAAAACAGCACCATAATTGCCTTGAATGTGCTAACACTTTTAGAACAAAAAGGCTGGTCACAACTACGTCTTGCCCAAGAAATGGGAGTGAGTGCAACACAGGTGAGCAAGATTGTAAAAGGTCAAGTAAATTTTACTTTGGAGAGTATTTCAAGGCTAGAACTCGCGATAGGTCGAAATATTATAAACATAGATCTTATAGATCCTGAGCGTGAACAAAGAGACTATGCACAACTAATTGAATGGCTAAAAAAATCGAAATCATTAAGAACCGTAAAAAGTTCCAAAAAAATAGCGGTAGCCAATGTTAGGGTGGAAACATCATTTTCTAATACCCGTACCATACCTCATAAGGAATTTAACATGAGTATTGTTGCAGACAATAATTTAAGACCAACTGGATAAATGGCAGATTATAATAGTTTGGGGTTTGCTTTTGTAGGATTGAAAACTACACAGTTTGCCACAAACGATAAAGCATACAGAACTACAGGAGAATTAGATCTTCGAACCAATATAGGTTTCGCTTTGGATGAAGCAAATCGAATATTGATTGTTGAGGTACAATTTGATTTCTTCAAAAAAAAAGATGCTCCCTTTTTGAAAATTGCTCTACAAGGACATTTCGAAATTGATGCTAAGGGTTGGAAACAGCTTTCCGACAATAATGATAATTCTATAATATTTCCGCAGAAATTAATCACGCATTTCGTGGTACTTACTATTGGTGCCGCAAGGGGGGCATTGCATGCAAAAACTGAGGGGTCAATCTACAATACGTATATTCTACCAACAGTTAATGTGGCCGAAGTGATAAATAAAGATGTTATTTTTACTTCTCAAGGTTTAGTAAATGAAGAATAGTGCCTAAGAAGATAGGCTATATTATTTAACGTGAGTTCGATTTATATTTGATTGTTAATGAGTTGTTTATGATAATTTTGTCCGGTCCAGCGGAGTCGAGACCTCATTGTAAAAGCATTACAGTAAAATAACC
>TARA_R100000935_G_scaffold58899_1_pt1 | contig 14690 bp, 12 predicted proteins | sample TARA_R100000935 | Tara Oceans TARA_R100000935 (sample SAMEA2621502) | marine metagenome | biome: marine biome (ENVO:00000447); feature: surface water layer (ENVO:00002042); material: "saline water (ENVO:00002010), including plankton (ENVO:xxxxxxxx)" | depth 5 m | reverse complement strand
CGCGTCGGCCGGCGTCGGCCGCGCCACGGCCCTCGCCGCGGCCCGGGCCGGGGCTTCTCTTCTTCTGATGGCGCGGAGCCAGACAGCGCTGGAGGCGGTGGCCGACGAGGTCCGAGGTTTCGGCGTCCGGGCCCATGTGGCGGCCCTGGACGTCGCCGACGCCGAGGCGGTGCGGCAGGCGGCGCATGCCGGCGAGCAGGCGCTCGGGGCCATCGACGTCTGGGTGAACAGCGCCATGGTCACGGTCTTCTCGCCCATCGCCAAGCTGGCGCCCGAGGAGATCGCCCAGGTGACCAGCGTCACCTATCTCGGCTCGGTCCACGGGGCGATGGCGGCGCTGGAGGTGATGCGCGGCCGCGACCGCGGAGTCATCGTCCAGGTCGGATCGGCGCTCGCCTATCGCGGTATTCCGCTGCAGGCGCCCTATTGCGCGGCCAAGCACGCCGTTCGCGGCTTCCTTTCGTCCCTCCGCGCCGAGCTCCTTCACGAGGGCAGCGGGATCAAGGTCAGCGAAGTGCACCTGCCCGCCGTGAACACGCCGCAGTTCGACTGGGCGCGGGCCCATGCCGCCAAACGGCCCAAGCCGGTCGGCGACATCTACGCGCCGGAGGTCGCCGCCGAGGCCATCCTGCGGGCGGCGAAGGACCCGCAGCGGGAGTACTGGCTCGGCGCCAGCACGGCCCAGACCATCATCGGTCAGTCGGTGGCGCCCCAACTCATGGATCGCCTGATGGCCGACATGGCGTGGGACGGCCAGTTCACCGACCAGGCCTTCCCACCTGACTATGAGGACAATCTGTTCGAGACGGTCGAGAAGCCGCATCGCACGGAGGGCCGCTTCAGCGGCGAGCAGAAGCATCAGGCGCCCCTCATCGCCGGGGGACCGGCCCGCGCCGGCGTGGTGGCCGCCGGGGCCCTGGCCTTCGCGGGCCTAGGCCTGCTGGTCGGCCGGTTCGTCGGGCGCTGACTCGCTGTCCCTCGGCTCTTCCGGTCGGGCCGCCGACTTCTGCCGCGCCAGATTGAAGGCGGTATCGATGATGGCGAAGTGCGAAAAGGCCTGCGGGAAGTTTCCCAGTTGCCGCCCGGCCTTGGGCTCGTACTCTTCGGCCAGCAGGCCGACGTCGTTGCAGAGTTTCAGGAGGCGCTCGAAGAGGGCTTGAGCCTCCGCCCGGCGGCCTTGCAGCAGCAGATTGTCCGCCAGCCAGAAGCTGCAGGCGAGAAAGACCCCTTCCTCGCCCGCCAGGCCGTCATCGGCCTGCTTGGGATCATAACGCAGGACCAGGCCACCACGGGTCAGGCGGTCCTGGATGGCCGCCACAGTCGAGACCATCCTGGGATCTTCGGCCGGGAGAAAGCCGACCAGCGGGATCAGCAGGACCGAGGCGTCCAGGGCGTCGTCGCCATAGGACTGGACGAAGGCGCCAACCTGTTCGTCATACCCCCTGGCGCAGACCTCGGCGTGAATCTCGTCTCGAAGCGCCCGCCAGCGCTCCACCGGCCCGGGCTGGCCAAACTCCTCCACGGCCCGGACGGCGCGGTCAAACGCCACCCAGGCCATGACCTTGGAGTGCACGAAGTGGCGCGGCTCGCCGCGGACCTCCCAGATGCCCTCGTCAGGCTCGCGCCAGACGCGCTCCAGCTGCTTCAGCAGCGCCGTCTCCAGCGCCCAGCTGTCCTCGCGGAGATCGAGCTTGAAGGTTCGCGCCTGGTGCATGGTGTCGAGGATCCAGCCGAAGGCGTCGATCTGGAACTGGCCGGCGGCGGCGTTGCCGATCCTTACGGGCGCGGAGCCTTCATAGCCGGGCAGCCAGCCGATCTCTCGCTCCTCGACCCGCCGCTCGCCAGCAAGGCCATAGACGGGCTGGATCTCGTCGGGCTCGCCCGCCACCGCCCGAAGCACCCACTCGCACCAGGCCTCGGCCTCCTTGCGGTAGCCGGCGTTCATCAGCGACAGCATGGAGAACGAGGCGTCACGCAGCCAGCAGAACCGATAATCCCAGTTGCGGGCCCCACCGATCTGCTCGGGCAGGGAGGTGGTAGGTGCGGCGATGATGCCGCCCGTCGGCGCATAGATCAGCGCCTTGATGGTGATCAGCGAGCGGTTGACGGCCTGGGGCCACGGCCCGTCGTAGCGGTTCTTCGCGCCCCATTTGCGCCAGTAGGACAGCGTTCGCGCCAGGGCCGCCTCTGGGTCGCAGGGCTCTGGCGTGTAGACATGCGACGGGTCGTAGCTCAGCACGAAGCTCAGGGTCTCTCCCGCCTCGACGCTGAAGGTCGTGGCGAGGTCGCCGTCGTCGATCTGGAGCGGGCATGGACTGCGGAGAATCACCGAATGCGGGCCGGCCACGGCGCGCAGCGCTCCGGACTCCCTCATCTGCAGCCAGGGTTTGACCGCCCCATAGTCGAACCGTGGTCGCAGCAGCAGGCGCAGCTGGCTTCGCCCGTTCAGCCCGACCACCTGTCGGACGAGCTTGGGATCGCCCTGACGCGGCTCCATGAAGTCGATGATCCGGAAGCTGGCCCCGTCACGACCTTCGAAGTCATGCTCAATGACGAGGCTCCCCTCGCGGTAGCGCCGGGATGTCGGTCGGGCGTCCTCGGAGTCGATGCGCCAGAAGCCGTGTCGCTCATCGCCCAGCAAGGCGGCGAAGCAGGCCTCGGAGTCGAAACGCGGCCAGGCGAGCCAGTCGACGGAGCCGTTTCGTCCCACCAGGGCGGCGCTCTCGCCATCCCCGATCAACGCATAGTCCTCAATCTGCAAGTCTTGTTCCCCTCCCGAGGCGCGCCCGGCGGCGCGCGCCGCGACCACGCGTGTTCGGTGGCTAACGACCGCACGAGGCCTTCGGTTCGGAGGAAACTCGGCCTTTACGTTGGGGCGCCTGGCGAAAGCGCCCTGGACGGCGCCCTGCGGGATCAGGTTCAGTAGCGGGGCTGCGGGCCTCGACGCCGCGTGGCGGGGAGGGACAATGGCGGACTGGTCCAACTGGTCGGGGAGCGTGCGCGCTGAGCCGGCCCAATTTGCGCAGCCCCGGACCGAGGCCGAGCTGCAGGCCCTGGTGCGCAACGCCAGCAAGGTGCGGGTGGTTGGCGCCGGCCATTCCTTCACGCCGCTCTGTGAGACCGATGGCCTGCTGCTGAACCTGTCTGAGCTGGAAGGCGAACTCATCATCGCCCCGGACCGCAAGACCGTGACTGCGCCGGCGGGCTGGAGCCTGAAGCGCCTGACCCGGGCCATGTGGGACGAGGGGCTGTCCCTGCCCAACCAGGGGGACGTCAATCCGCAGTCCCTGGCCGGGGCCATCGGCACCGGCACTCACGGCACCGGCCGCGAGCTCGGCAGTCTCTCGACCCTGGTCCAGGGGGTTCGCGCGGTCATGACCGACGGGAGCGTGGCCGAGACCAGCCGCGCTCAGGATCCGGACCTCTTCGAAGGCCAGCGCCTGTCGCTCGGCCTGTTTGGCGTGATCACCGCGGCCACCATCGACGTCCTGCCGGCCTACAAGCTGGAGGAGCGGGTCGAGAAGAAGCCCATGGCCTGGGTCTATGAGAACTTCGATGACCTGGCCCAACGCCACCGGCACGCTGAGTTTTTCGTCTTCCCCTATGCCGATGAGGCCATCGTCAAGACGCTGCATCCTGTCGAGGCCGAGGACACGCCGCGAGGCAAGCCCAGCAACGAGGAAGACATCTTCCGGTTCTGCTGCGACATGACCAAGGCCTTCCCCTTCCTGGCGGGACCGATCCAGCGGTTCATGACCGGCGCGTCCGGCGATGTGCACAAGGTGGGGCCGGCCTACCGCATCTTCCCGTCCACTCGGAACGTCCGGTTTGAGGAGATGGAGTACGAACTGCCCCGGGAGGCGGGCCTGCCGGCGCTCAAGGAGGTCATCGCCTGGATCCGCAAGGGTCGGCGGCCGGTGGCCTTCCCCTTCGAATTCCGCTGGGCGGCGGGCGATGACATCTGGGTCAGCCCGTTCAACAAGGGGCCGGGCGCCTCGATCTCCATGCACCAGTACGCCAAGATGCCCTGGCGGGAGGTGTTCGCCGCCGCCGAACCCATCTTCCGCAGCCATGGCGGCCGCCCCCATTGGGGCAAGCGGCATTTCCTAACGCGGGACGAGGTCGATGGCCTCTATCCCATGGCCGAGCGCTACCGCGAGGTACGCCGCCGCACCGACCCTGAGGGCAGGTTCCTCAATCCCCATCTCGCCGAACTGTTCAGCTGAGAAGAGTCCCCATGTCCGTCCTTTCCGACGACCGCCGCCTGCACGGCCATCTGATCGGCCAGCAGGGCTCGCGCCGCGCGCTCAATACGCCCGTCCTGGTGCTGGACCTCGACGTACTGGAGGCCAACATCGCCGCCATGGCGCAGCTGGCGGCCAAGGCCGGAGTCCGCCTGCGGCCCCACGCCAAGACGCACAAGAGCGTCGATATCGCGAGGCGCCAGGTGGCGGCCGGCGCCTTTGGCCTCTGCTGCGCCAAGCTCGGCGAGGCCGAGGCCCTGGCTGAGGGCGACATCGAAAACCTGCACATCACCTCGCCGGTGGTCTCGGCGCCGGCCATCGCCCGGCTGATCGCGCTGAACGCCCGCAGCCCTGGCCTGTCGGTGGTGGCCGATCATCCGGACAATGTGGCCGCCCTGGCCGCCGCAGCCTCGCCTGAGGCGCCGCTGAGTGTCTTTGTCGACATCGATCCGGGCATACGCCGCACCGGCGTGGCGTCGGACGACGCCGCTGTGGCGCTCGCCCGCCAGATCGCCGAGGCGCCGTCTCTCACCTTCGGCGGCGTCCAGAAGTACTGCGGCCGCGAGCAGCATATCGAGGACTACGGCGCCCGGCGCGAAGCCATCCTCGCCCAGTCCGAGGCCCTCAAGACCACCATCGCAGCCTTGACCGAGGCGGGCCTGGCCCCGCCCGTCGTCACCGGCGGCGGCACCGGCACCCACCGCATCGACCTGGAGCTCGGCGTCTTCAACGAGCTGCAGGTGGGCTCCTACGTCTTCATGGATGACCAGTATGTGGCCTGCCAGCTGGAGGCCGAGCCCGGCCAGCCCTATGGCCGCAGCCTGAGCGTCGAGGCCCGGGTGGTCAGCGCCAACCATGCCGCCCTGGTCACCGTCGATGCCGGCTTCAAGGCCTTCTCCACCGACGCCGATCCGCCCCAGGTCCTGGGCGGGGCCGGCGAGGGCGCACGCTTCGCCTTCATGGGCGATGAGCACGGGGCGGTGATCGCGCCGGGCTTGGGTGAGACGCTGAAGCCCGGCGATCTGGTGACCCTGGCCGTGCCCCACTGTGACCCCACGGTGAACCTCTATGAGAGTTATCACGTGGTCCGCGGCGACGCCCTGGTGGACATCTGGCCCGTCAGCGCCCGGGGCCGCAGCCGCTAGGCCCCAGACGCCATCAGGAGACGCGCCATGAGGTTCGAAGACTATCGCCGCCACGACATGACCGCCTTGGCCGACCTGGTCGCCCGGCGGGAGGTTTCGGCCGCCGAGCTGCTGGAGACGGCTCTGGCGCGGTCCGCTGCGGTCAATCCGCAGATCAACGCCATCACCCAGGACCTTTCCGACTTCGCCCGCGGCGAACTCACCCAAGCCAGCGAGGGGCCTTTCGCCGGCGTGCCCTTCCTGCTCAAGGACCTCGGCGCCCAGCTGGCCGGGACCATCACCACCGGTGGGTCGCGGGCCTTCAAGGACGCCCGCGCCGAGGCCGACAGCGCCATCGTGGCGGCCTATCGCCGGGCGGGGCTGATCATCTTCGGTAAGACCAATACGCCGGAGTTCGGCCTGGCGCCGGTCACCGAGCCCGCGCTGTTCGGCCCCAGCCGCAATCCATGGAACCTTGACCATACGCCGGGCGGCTCATCTGGCGGGGCTTCAGCGGCTGTGGCGGCCGGCATCGTGCCGGGCGCGCACGCCAGCGACGGCGGCGGCTCCATTCGCGTGCCTGCCTCGGCCTGTGGCCTGTTCGGCCTGAAGCCCTCCCGGGGCCGGGTCTCCTTCGCCCCGGCAGGAGAAGGGTGGGCCGGCGCCTCGATGCAGCATGCGCTCACCCGCTCGGTGCGCGACTGCGCCGCCCTGCTGGATGTCGTCTGCCAGCCCCAGGTGGGCGATCCCTACTTCCTGGCGCCGCCGGAACGACCCTTCGCCCAGGAGATCGGCCGCGATCCCGGCAAGCTGCGCATCGCCTTCACCACCGCCTCCCTCGCCAGCCCCGAACTGGATCCTCAGTGCGTCCGGGCCGTCCGCGACGCCGCCGCCCTCTGCGAAAGCCTCGGCCATGATGTGACGGAGGCGAGCCTGCCCGGCGATCTGGCCGCGCTCTCCCAGGCGGCCGGGGTGATCATCGCCGCCAGCGTGGCCGCCACCCTCGACGCCGAGGCCGAGCGCCGCGGCCGGCCGTTCGGCGAGGATGAGGTCGAGTTCACCACCTGGATGAGCTATCGCCGCGGCCGCGAGCTGTCGGCCCCGCAATATGTCCAGGCGGTCGCCGTCGTGCACGCCTTCGGCCGTGCGGTGGCCGGCCTGTTCGCCGACTACGACATCCTGCTGCTGTCCACCACTGGCCGGCCGCCGCCGCCGGTGGGCTGGCTGACCGAGGATCTCAGCCAATATGCCCGCCGCCTGTTCTCCTTCATGAGCAACACCCAGGCCTTCAACAACACCGGCCAGCCGGCCATGAGCGTGCCCCTGGCCTGGAGCGAAGAAGGCCTGCCCATTGGCCTCCAGTTCGTCGCCCCCATGGGCGAGGAGGCGAGGCTGTTCCGTTTGGCGGGCCAGTTGGAACAGGCCAAGCCCTGGTTCGATTGCATCGCGCCGCTCTGAGGAGGTCGACATGAGGATCCGCATCGCGGAGGCGTCAGACATGGAGGCCTGCGTCCAGCTGGCCGAGGCGCGGCGGGCGCTCTATGAGACCTTCGAGCCGCGCTTCTGGCGCCGGGCGGCTAACGCCGCCGAGATGAGCCGCATGTGGTTTGCGCACCTCTTCGCCAAGGAAGACGTTCTGGCGCTGGTGGCCGAGATCGACGGTGAGGTGAGGGGCTTCCTGATCGCCCAGCCAACGCCCTCGCCGCCGGTCTATGATCCTGGCGGCCGCACGGCGCTGATCGACGATTTCGTCGTGGCGCCGGACCAGTGGGAGACTGTCGGCGCCCAACTTCTGGGCGAGGCGCGCCAAAGGCTGCGGGCCGCCGATTTCGCCCAGATCGTCGTCGTGAGCGCCCGGCAGGATGAGGACAAGACACGGCTCCTGGAGTCGACGGACCTGTCGCTCGCCTCCACCTGGTGGACCGCGGTCGCCTGAGCCGCCGTTCGGCGGTGGAGCGCGCGGCGTGTGGGCGTTAAGGTCGCGCCCATGACTCGACCCCATATCCTCTATGGCCTGCCCCATTCGCTCTACACCGGTCCGGCGCGGGCCTATCTGCGCAAGTCTGGCGTCGCCTTTGTCGAGCGGTCCGCCCGCGAGCCGGAGTTCCGTCAGCAGGTGATGCCGGCCATCGGCCGCTCGATCATCCCGGTGCTGGTCACGCCTGAGGGCCAGATCGTCCAGGACAGCGTCGACATCATCGACCATGTCGAGGCGGCCGGCACGGCGCTGAGCGCCTATCCTGAGAGCCCGCGCCATCTGTTCCTGGCGCACCTCTTCCAGCTGTTCGGCTCCCAGGGGCTGCTGCGAGCGGCCATGCACTACCGGTGGAGCTATTACGGGGCTCAGGGCGCCTTCCTTGATCATGCGTTTGGCGTGTCGGGCGCCGAGGACGACCCAAGCCGCGGCGCCATGCGCAAGATGCAGAGCTATCTGCCGGGCCTGGGCGTGCGGCCCGACACCATCCCGCTGATCGAGCAGGGCTATCACGACCTGCTGGCGGCGTTGGAGGCTCACCTGTCGGTCCATCCCTATCTGCTGGGGGGCCGGCCCAGCATCGGGGATTACGGCCTGTTCGGGCCGCTATTTGCGCATCTGGGCCGTGACCCCGTGCCCGCCGACATCATGAAACGCCAGGCGCCAGCCACCTTCCGCTGGATCGAGCGCCTGCATGCGCCGGACCTGGACATCCCGGACATGCCGAACGCCGACGGCTGGCTGCCCGGCGACGCCACGCCGGAGACCCTGGAGGCGCTCGTGGTGGAGATGGGGGCGGAGATGGGCGCGGAGCTTGCCGCCAAGCTCGCCTGGCTGGAAGACCACTATCAGCGCCTGGCCCCGGTCGACGGTGATCCGGTCAGCGCCAAGCCGCACCAGCGGACGCTTGGCGTGACGCCCAGCCGGTATCGCGGGGTCCCCGACGAGGTCGGGGTGCAGCCCTATCTGCTCTACATGGTCCAGAGGACGGAAGCCGCCCTCGCGGCGCTTAAGGACGCCGACCGGGCCTGGGCTGACGCTCTGCTGGCCCGCTCAGGCCTGGGGTGTCTTGGGGAAGCCCGGCAGGCCCGGGTGGACCGCCGCAATCACATCGAGGTCTGGGCGCGACCCTAAGGTCTCAGCGCTCTAGCGGCCCATCCAGGGCTTGGACTTGGACGAGGACTGGTGGGCGGCGGCCTGTTCGCGCTGGAAGCGCCCGCCCCGGGGCGGTTTCGGCTTGGCGTCCAGGGCGGCCTTCTTCAGCCGCAGGGCGCGCTGAATCGGGGTCTCGCCTTCGGGGCCGTCATCGGCGGGGGAGTCGCTCATTTTTTCGGTCCGGCGTTGAGGTCTGGGCGGGCGGCGAGGAAGGCGGCCTTTTCGGCCGGCGTGAGCACCTTGCCGGGCTTCTGCCTGGAAACGCGCGGCTTGGGCGGGGCGTAGACGTCCATCGGGGGCGCCGGGGCCTTGAGGTCGGACAGTCTCTTGGGCGGCGGCTTCATGGGTCATCGCGCGGTGAAGGACCCCCGACTCCAGGGCCGCCCCACCTATGACACATCAGGGGGCGGACGTCCGCCTGCGCATGTTCAGGAGGTAGACGGCGATGACGCCTGTGGCCACCAGGCCGATCAACAGGGTGGAAATGGCGTTGATCTCCGGGCTGACCCCCAGCCGGACGGCGCTGTAGATGCGGATCGGCAGGGTGGTGGCGCCGGGGCCCGTGGTGAAGCTGGCGATGACCAGATCGTCCAGGGACAGGGTGAAGGCCAGCATCCAGGCTGCGGCTACCGCCGGCGCGATATTGGGCAGGGTGACCAGGGCGAACGCCTTCCAGGGCGGCGCGCCCAGGTCGCGGGCGGCTTCTTCGAGGGCTTCGTCGAAGGAGACGAGCCGGGCCTGCACCACCACGGTGGCGTAGCAGAGGGTGAGCGTGGTGTGGGCGATGATCACCGTCCAGAAGCCCCTGGCCACGCCGACGGACACAAACAACAGCAGCAAGGAAAGACCGAGGATCACCTCGGGCATGACCAGGGGCGCATAGGTCATGCTGGAGAACAGGGTGCGGCCCCGGAAACGGCCGGCTCGCACGAGGCCCAGTGCCGCCAACGTCCCGAGGATGGTGGCCAGCGTCGCCGAGACGAACGCCACCCGCAGGGTCACCCAGGCCGCCCCAAGCAGTTGCTCGTTCTGGAAGAGGCTCACATACCAGCGGGTAGAGAAGCCGCCCCAGACCGTGACCAGCCGGCTCTCGTTGAACGAATAGATCACTAGCAGGACGATGGGCAGGTAGAGGAAGGCCAGCCCGAACACGATGGCGGCGATGTTGAACGCGCTGGGCCCCCGCCGCATCAGCGCTGCTCCATCATCTTAGTCTGCTGACGCTGGAACAGCAGGATCGGGATGACCAGGGTGGCCAGCAGCACGATGGCCACGGCGCTGGCGGCGGGCCAGTCGCGGTTGGAGAAGAACTCCGTCCAGATGGTCTTGCCGAGCATCAGGGTGCCCGAGCCGCCCAGCAGGTCGGGGATCACGAACTCGCCGACCATGGGGATGAAGCAGAGCAGGGCGCCGGCCGCCACGCCGGGCAGGGACAGGGGAAAGGTCACCCGCCAGAAGCTCTGGAACGGCGTGCAGCCGAGATCTGCGGCGGCCTCCAGCAGGCCGGCCTCCTGCCGTTCCAGCACCGCATAGAGGGGCAGGACCATGAAGGGCAGATACGCGTAGACGAGGCCGATATAGACCGCCGTGTCGGTGTTCAGGATGTCCACCGGCGGCAGACCGATCTGGCCGAGCAGCATGTTCAGCAGGCCAGACGGCTTGAGGATGGCGATCCAGGCATAGACCCGGATCAGGAAGCTCGTCCAGAAGGGCAGGATCACCGCCATCAACAGGGCCTGGCGGACGCTGGGCCGGCACCTGGCCATGCCATAGGCCAGCGGATAGCCCACCAGCAGCAGGATCACCGTAGCCACCCCTGCGAACTTCAGGCTGGAGAGATAGGCCGCCAGATAGAGGCCGTCCTGGCCCATCCGGGCATAGGCCTCGAAGTCGAGCGCCCGGACGAAGGCGATGACGCCCGCCAGCCCCTGGCTCCAGTCCAGCCGCGGCGCATAGGGCGGGATGGCCAGGACCACGTCCGACAGGGACAGCTTGGCCACCAGCAGGAACGGCACGAGGAAGAAGACCGCCAGCCACAGGAAGGGCGCATAGGCCGCCCGCGCCTCCGAGCTCGGCTGTCCCCGGGGGCGTCCGAGGCCCTTCCAGGGGCGACGCGGGCGCGGGGCGCCCGTCACGCTCATCGGGTCAGCACCACGGCGGAATCCGGCGCAAAGGTCAGCCAGACCTTGTCGTCCCAGTCGACCGGGCGATCCACCACGCGGCTGGCGTTGGCCCGGGCCGCCCGGATGGTGCGCCCGCCGGGCAGCTCCACCAGATAGGTGGTCCAGTCCCCAAGATAGCCGATGTCGGCCACGCTCCCCTCCAGGCGGTTGGGCCCAGGCGGTGGGGGATCGAGGTGCACCCGCATCTTCTCCGGCCGCACCGCCAGCCAGGCGGTCGAACCGATCGCGATCGCATCGTCCTCGATGGCCTCAAGACCTTCGGGCGCTTCGGGGCTGACCAGGCGGATGATGTCGCCGTCATCCTCGGTGACCTTGGCCTCGAACAGGTTCACATCGCCGATGAAGTCAGCCACGTAGCGGGAATTGGGCGCCTCATAGACCTCGGCCGGCCGGCCGATCTGGGCCAGCTGGCCGGCCCGCATGACGGCGAGACGGTCGGCGGTGATCATCGCCTCTTCCTGATCGTGGGTGACGATCAGGAAGGTCATGCCCAGGCGCTGCTGCAGGGCCATCAGCTCGAACTGGGTCTCTTCCCGCAGCTTGCGGTCCAGGGCCCCGAGCGGCTCGTCCAGCAGCAGCATGCGCGGCTTGGGCGCGATGGCCCGGGCCAGAGCCACCCGCTGCTTCTGGCCCCCAGACAGCTGGTCAGGCTTGCGGTGGGCCAGGCCCTCCAGCCGCACCAGGGCCAGCATCTCATCCACCCGGGCGGCCACCTCGGCCTTGGGCTTCTTCTGCTGGCGCAGGCCAAAGGCGATGTTCTGGGCCACCGTCAGGTGGGGAAACAGGGCGTAGGACTGGAACATCATGTTCACCGGCCGCAGGTGCGGCGGCCGACCGGCCAGGTCCTCGCCGCCGAGCGTGATGCGGCCCAGGTCCGGCGTTTCGAAGCCGGCGAGCATCCGCATCAGGGTCGACTTACCGCAGCCCGACGGGCCCAGCAGGGCGAAGAATTCCCCCTCATAGATGTCCAGCGACACCGCATCGACGGCGGTCTCGCCACCGAAGCGCTTGGTCACCTGGTCGAAGCGGACCAGCGGTTTGGCCGAGGGATCCGCCCACGGGGCGAAGCTCGAGCGCACCGCGCCGATGTTCAAACGCGGCTTGGCGTTCACGAGCGGTCGAGCTCCGAGGTCGCGCTACGACGGGTCACTGGCCCGTCTGCACCCGGGTCCATTGCCGGTTCACCTCGCGGACCAGGTCCTGGCCTTTGGCGGTGGTGACGAACAGACGCTCCATCACCTCGTCGCTGGGATAGATGCGCGGATCATCCCGGACTTCCGGATCGACCAGGGCCGTGGCCGGCTCATTGGCGTTGGCGTAGGCGGTGTAGTTGGACGCCGTCGCGATCACGTCGGGACGCAGCATGAAGTCCAGGAAGGCGTAGGCCGCGTCCGGGTTGGGGGCGTCCACCGGAATGGCGAAGACGTCGAACCAGACCTGGCTGCCTTCGCTGGGGATCACATAGTCCACCTCCACGCCGGCCCCGGCCTCTTCGGCCCGGTCGGCGGCCTGGAAGATGTCGCCGGAATAGCCGATGGCCACGCAGATATCGCCATTCGCCAGGCCGTTGATGTATTCCGAGGAGTGGAACTTGCGCACATGGGGGCGCACGGCCATCAGCATCTCGGTGGCGGCCTCATAGTCGGCCACAGTGGTCGAGTTGGGATCCTTGCCCAGATAGTTCAGCGCCACGGCGTACATGTCTTCCGAGGCGTCGAGGAAGTAGACCCCGCAGTCGGCCAGCTTGGCGATGTTCTCCGGCCCGAACAGGACCTTCCAGGAATCGATGGTCACGCCGGGCAGGCGTTCGGCCACCTTCTGCGGATTGAAGCCGATGCCGATGGTGCCCCACATGTAGGGAACGGTGTAGCGACCGCCCGGATCGAAGGGCTCCATATAGGCCATGATCTTGGGCGACAGATTGCCGATATTGGTCAGCTTGGACTTGTCGAGCTCAGCGATGGCGCCGGCCTCGATATAGCGCGGGATGTTGTGGTTGGACGGGGTCACCACGTCATAGCCGGTGCCGCCCTGGAGCATCTTGGTCTCCAGCACCTCATTGGAATCAAAGGTGTCGTAGACGACCTTGAGGCCGGTATCGCTGGTGAAGGCCTCCAGGAGCTGAGGATCGATATAGTCCGACCAGTTGTAGATCCGCACCGTGTCATTGGCGCTCTGGCCCTGACCGCAGGCGCTCAGGCCCAGCAAGGCCGCCGCGCCAGCCGCCGCCAGTCCCGTCTTCTTCACCCAAGTCCGCATCATGCTCTCCCTTAGCAGCCCAGCTTCTGCTTATCAGGCTGATGGCGCGAGGGTTAAGTCCCCATTCGACGCCAGACCCGCAGGAACCGCAGCTTTGCAGCCTGACGTGGCGCCGCCGCCCTGCGATGGCCTTCGCCGTCCCGGCGCCATATAAGCCCGCCCTCATCGACCTTAAGCACCAAGAGCGCGCAGACCCATGTCCCGCATCCTCATCACCTCGGCCTTGCCCTACATCAACGGGATCAAGCACCTGGGGACGCTTGCGGGTTCCATGTTGCCGGCCGACGTCTATGCGCGGTTCCAGCGGTCCCGGGGCCGGGAGACCCTCTATATCTGCGCCACCGACGAACACGGCACGCCCACCGAGCTGGCGGCGGCCGAGGCGGGGGTTGATCCCGCCGCCTTCTGCGCCGCCCAGCATGAGGTTCAGGCCGAGCTTGGGGCGAAGTTCGGCCTCTCCTGGGATCATTTCGGCCGTTCGTCCTCGCAGCAGAACCACCGGCTGACCCAGCGCTTCGCCCAGACCCTGTGGGAGGCCGGCTTCATCGAGGAGAAGGTCACCCAGCAGGTCTATTCCAACGCCGACAAGCGTTTCCTGCCGGACCGCTATGTGATCGGCACCTGTCCCCACTGCGCCTATCCGGCCGCCCGCGGGGACCAGTGCGAGAACTGCACCCGGGTGCTCGATCCCGCCGACCTGATCGCGCCCCGCTCGGCGGTTTCCGGGTCTGAGGACATCGAGATCCGGCCGTCGAAGCACCTGTTCCTTCGTCAGAGCCTGTTTTCCGACAAGCTGCGGACCTGGATCGACGGCAAGAAGGGCGACTGGCCGCTGCTGGTCACATCCATTGCGCTGAAATGGCTGGATGAAGGGCTGCAGGACCGGGGCATCACCCGCGATCTGGAATGGGGCGTGCCGGTCAACGCCGCCGAATGGGGCCCCAATCCCGATGGCGCCACGCCGGACGTCGAAGGTCTGGCGGGCAAGGTCTTCTATGTCTGGTTCGACGCCCCCATCGAGTACATCGGCGCCACCTGGGAGTGGGCGGACGCCAAGGCCGCCGCCGAGGGCAGGGGCCAGGCCGACGAGGCGGAGTGGGAGCGCTGGTGGCGCGAGCCGCTCGCCGCAGACGTCACCTATGTGGAGTTCATGGGCAAGGACAACGTGCCCTTCCACACCGTCGGCTTCCCCTGCACCCTGATCGGGGCCAACGAGCAGCGCGGCCCCGACGGCGCCTGGGGGGCGGTCAATAATGCGCCCTGGAAGCTGGTGGACCGGCTGAAGGGCTTCAACTGGCTGGACTATTACGGCGGCAAGTTCTCCACCTCGCAGAAGCGCGGCGTCTTCATGGACCAGGCCCTGGAGCTGCTGCCTGCCGACTACTGGCGCTGGTGGGTGGTCGCCAATGCGCCGGAGGGTTCAGACGCCACCTTCACCTGGGAGCAGTTCCAGACCCAGGTGAATGCGGACCTGGCCGATGTGCTGGGCAATTTCGTCAACCGCATCCTGAAGTTCACCGAAACCCGCTTCGAGGGCGTCGTGCCCGACGGTGGCGCGCCCGGCGAGCTGGAGATCAAGCTGGCCTCCGACGTGTCGGCCAAGCTCGCCGAGCTGACCGAGCTCATGGAAGCCATGGAGATGCGCAAGTCGGCCCAGGCGCTGCGTCAGCTCTGGGTGCTGGGCAACCAGTACCTGACCGAGGCTGCGCCCTGGACCGCCATCAAGACCGACCGGGACCGGGCCGCCGTC
>TARA_R100000935_G_scaffold42867_3_pt1 | contig 14765 bp, 12 predicted proteins | sample TARA_R100000935 | Tara Oceans TARA_R100000935 (sample SAMEA2621502) | marine metagenome | biome: marine biome (ENVO:00000447); feature: surface water layer (ENVO:00002042); material: "saline water (ENVO:00002010), including plankton (ENVO:xxxxxxxx)" | depth 5 m | reverse complement strand
TCGCGGTCAGGTCGCCGCCAGTCTCCAGCACGACGATCCCGTCGCCCGTGGCGGGATCCAGACGTACGGCGGTGTTGATGGCCGGCTCATTGTCGCCATCATGGCCGATGATGAAGTCCCCGCGCCCGTTGGGGGCGTAGAGCATTGTGCCCAGCCCCCAGATGTCCGCCCCGAACTGCGCCGCATGGGGTTCCCGCATAACCGCGCGTGTTTCTGCCGACAGGACCGCGTCCGGATCAGGCGCGCGGGGCGCCTGGGCGGCGACGAAACGCGCCATGTCGTGCGCGCTTGTAAATAGTGAGGCCGCGCCCAGCGCCGTGTAACGTCGCAGAGGTTCGACCACGCCATCTAATGTGAAGCTCTGCGCCAGGTCGCGCCTGGACGCCGCGTCGAAGTCGAAGGTGGTGTCGTCCATCCCGAGGGGTTGGAAGACCTCCGCCTGCATGTAGTCGGTGAAGGTCTGGCCGCTGACCTCTTCCACAATGAGCTGCAGCAGGGTGTAGCCGCCCCCCGAATAGTCCCAGCCGCTCCCCGGTTCGGCCACGACACGCACCGCGCCATCCGCCCCCGGCGAAGCGTCACGGGCTTGGGTCAGGGACTCTTCCAAGGATTGAACCTCATTGGAGGAGGCGAAGCCGGCATAGCCGAGCCCGTCGCCCAGGCCGGCGGTATGACTGAGGAGTCGGCGCACCGTGACGGCGTCCTCGTCGAACGGGCCGTCGGGCAGACGCCAGCGCGTGAGATAGCTGGCGACCGGCGCGTCCAGGTCGATCCTGCCATCCTCGACAAGGGTCATGACGCCCCAGGCGGTCACCCATTTGCTGAGGGAGGCGACCTGAAACAGGGTGTGCGGGCCGACCGGCGCGTCAGCCGATGTGTAGTAATCGGCCGCGACCGCGCCATCTTCGATGAGCACCATGGCCAGGTTGCCTGGACCCGCATCTGCGATCTGCGGCCGTGCGGCGCTGATAAAGCCCTCAGGCTCCGGCGAGGACGTTATTGGCGCGCGCCCCCAACCCTCGCTGAAGCCGAGAAAGACCAGCCCGCACCAAACCACCACGACGGTCAGTGTCGCAGCCACGATCACAACAAGCCGTTTCACACCTTCTCCACCCTGCGGTCGCTGGGCGAGCGACCCAGCCTTAAAGCTCCACCTTAACATGTGGGGTGTCCCGGTTCGACCCGTCCCGCCCGGGGCGTCCGGACCCGGGAGGCCGGACAGGTCAACACCCGTTCAATTTCATGACAACTGTCGGATGTGTTGCAGACAGAAGCGCCATGAGGTGGTCATTCTTCTGACGTGTGAAGCGTCCAAAGCGGCGCCTCTCGCAGACGAGAGGATCAGATGACCTGGCTTTGGAAAGTCGGCGCGGTTCAGGACAATATCATCAGCGTGACGCCTGTTGGCGGCGGCTGGGCGGTCACGTCCTCGCTTTCGGACCAACCCTTGATGTTCCTGTCCGGGGCACAGGCCGAGACCAAGGCGCGTAGCCTCGCCCGGGTGATTGCTGGGGCAGGCGGCGACGCCCAGGTGATCGTCCATGACCGCCGCAATGTCATGATCGGCGCCGTTCGTTACTTCGCAGATGAAGGCGCCGGCGCCGACCTCAGCCCGTCGGAGGCCTCGGCCCCGCCAACCGCATAGATTGGTCGGCCTCAAGATCCACGACCAGATCGGCGCGGTCCGGCAGGGTGGCGAGAATGTGCCGGGTGAGCCGTTCATAGAGTTGGATGAAGGCGGCGATCTGCGCCCTGTCCATGGTGCGGCTGGCGTCGTTCCCCTGCGCCTGAAGCCGCGCCCGCAGCCTCTCTTCCTGCCGCCATCGCCACTCAGCAACCACCTCGAAGCTGGGGGCCCTCAACAGGGTCAGGTGATCGATCCGGCTGAACAGGTCCTGGTAGGGGCCGGCCAAGGCGTCGTTCGCATAGGCCCGCCAGACGCCTGTCGGGTCTTTCTCGGCCTCCAGTCGATTGACGGGCAGGTCCAGGGCAGGCGCCGCCTCCGGCACGGCGCCGACGCACCAGCCTTCGAACAGGATCAGGTCTGCGGGCGTCTTGATCTGGGGCCAGTGATCGGCCGGCGTAGGCTCATCCATGGCCTTGTCGAACCGCGGCAGGGCGACATCGCCCGTTCCGGACAGGGCGTCGAACAGCTTGAGGCCCTGCGCCACGTCATGGGTGCCTGGGGGGCCGCGGGTGGCGAAGAGAGGATGGACGCGGGCGGCCAGCTGCGCCCGGGCGTTCCGGGAAAGATAGAGGTCGTCCAGGGACAACACCGCGATCCGCATGCCCCGCCGGCGCAACAGGCGCGCCAGCGCCTCGCACAGGGTCGACTTTCCCGAGCCTTGCGCCCCGCAGACGCCAGCGATGACCGGGCCGCGACGGCCTGCCGCCAGGGCGGCCAGACGCTGGGCCAGGGGCTCGGCCACATTCTGGATGGTCTGGCGGTAGTCCGGGGGCAGGGACTCCTCACGCAGGAAGTTGGCGATCCAGTCCGCCGCATCGGCCATCTAGGTCGCCGCGCCCCAGGCGGCGAATCCGCCCTCCAGGTCGGCGATGAGGTCTACCGGATCCTCCAGCCCGATATGAAGCCGGATCAGAGGGCCGCCGTAGTCGCCTCGCGCGCTGCGGCCAGACAGCTGAGGATCGCAGTCGATGGCCAGGCTCTCAAAGCCGCCCCAGGAGAAGCCCAGGCCGAACACCGTCAGCGCATCGAGGAAGGCCGCGGTGGCCGCAGCAGACGCAGGGTTGAGGGTGAAGGCGAACAGGCCACAGGCGCCGCTGTAGTCGCGGCGCCAGATCTCGGCGCCGGGAGCGCCCGGCAGAGCCGGATGCAGCACCTGTCCCACCTCGTCGCGCTTGGCCAGCCAGGCTGCGACCTGGCGGCCAGAGGCGTCGTGACGGGTCATGCGGGTCGCCAGGGTCCGCAGGCCCCGGAGCATCTGGTAGGCGTCGTCCGGCGACACGGCCCAGCCGATATTGAGCACGCCGTCGTCGAGGGCTCGCACCAGGCTCGGCTCCCGCACGGCCGCGGACCCCATGAAGACGTCGGAATGGCCGCCCACATACTTGGTCAGGGCTTGGACGCTGATGTCGACGCCATGATCCAGGGGTTTGAACAGCAGTCCCGCCGCCCAGGTGTTGTCGATGAGGGTGAGGACGCCGCGAGCCCTGGCGGCGGCGGCGATCGCGGGAACGTCCTGGAATTCAAAACTTAGCGACCCTGGAGACTCCAGGACGATCAGCCGGGTGGCGGGACCGCAGGCGGCCATGAGCCCGTCGGCGTCCAGGCTGGCGCGATAGTAGCGGACCCCGACCCCGAAGCGGCGCAGCACCGTGTCGCAGAACCGCCGTGTCGGCTTGTAGATGGTGTCGACCACCAGCACTTCGTCACCGGCTTTCAGGACCGCCAGCATGGCGCCCGTGAGCGCCGCCAGCCCCGATGGGTAGAGGGTCACGCCTGCTGCCTGCTCCAACTCGGCCAGGGCGGAGATAAGGGCCGACTGGGCGGCCAGTCCCTGCCGTCCATAGGTCACCTGAGACTCGTGATCGTACAGCGCCGCGGCGTTAGGCAGCAAAACGGTTGAGCCGCGCTGAATCGGCGGGCCGACCGTGCGAGCCAGGGGCGTTTGCGCCTGACCGGAGTGGATCAGGCGTGTTTCTTCGGTCATGCGGGTTGACGATCGTGAGGCATCAGGGGCGAAACTCCCTGTACTAGACCTTTCCCGTCCTGTCCGATCAAGGAGCCCCCCATGATCCGACGCCTCACGGCGTCCGCTGTCCTGTTGCTGGTCCTGGCCGGGTGTGGCCGGGAGGCGGAGTCTCCGGAACCTGAACCGACGCCAGCCCCGACCCCGGCGGTTGTGCGGGACTTCGCCCCCACGCCCAGTCCAACCCTGCAGGCGGTGCGACGGCGGGGGCACGTCCTGTGCGGCGTCCATGCGGGGCTGGCAGGGTTCGCCGTGCGTGATGTGCGGGGCGTGTGGCGGGGGTTTGACGTGGACATCTGTCGCGCCGTGGCCGCTGCTGTGCTGGGCGACGCTGACGCCGTGCGCTATCGCGCCGTCTCGGCGCAAAACAGGTTCGCCGAGCTCCAGGATGGCTCGGTCGACGTCCTGTCGCGCAACACCTCCTGGACCCTGTCTCGGGATGCAGGCCTCGGACTCGATTTCGCAGGCGTCACCTATTACGACGGCCAGGGCTTCATGGCCCCGCGGTCTCTGAACCTGACCAGCGCCGACGAGCTCACCGGCGCGCGGATCTGCGTGCAGGCGGGCACCGCCACCGAAACCAATCTGTCGGACTACTTCCGGGCCCGGGGCCTGGAGTTCACGCCGGTGATCCTCGATGACGAAGCCGAGGCGCGTACCGCCTACGAGGCTGAGGCGTGCGATGTCTTCACCGCCGATGTCTCGGCCCTGGCGTCGGCCCGCTCGCTGATGAGCAACCCCAACGCCCACGTCATCCTGCCGACGGTGATCTCAAAGGAGCCCCTCGGCCCGGCTGTCCGCCAGGATGATCCAGCCTGGACTGACATCGTAAGATGGACGGTTAATGCCTTGATTGTGGCTGAAGAACTAGGCGTGAATTCAACCACAGCCGAAGCCTCGCGCGAGACCGCGTCCGACCCCGACACCCGCCGCCTGCTGGGGGTCGAGGGCGACCTGGGCGCCATGCTGGGGCTTGAGGCGGACTGGGCCTATGAGGCGATCAGCCAGGTGGGCGCCTACAACGAGATTTTCAGACGAAACCTGGGCGCCGACTCTGGTCTGAAGCTCGAGCGGGGGCTGAACGCCCTCTGGAGCGCGCCGGATCCTGGGCTGATCTACGCCCCTCCGGTTCGCTAAAGCCTGAGGATCATCGCGCAGCGGCGGGCCGGATCGAGTCCGCGAGCGGCTTCCCGGTCGAGATAGCTCTGGAGCGCGCCCCGAGCTTCTTCCCCTTCGATGATCTCAAACCCAGCCGACGCATAGAAGGGCGCATTCCAGGGGGTGTCCCGGAAGGTGGTGAGGCTCAACCCCGCCAGGCCACGTCGCTGCGCCTCTTCAATGGCGAAGGCCAGCAGACGGCGCCCCAGCCCGTTCCCCTGGTGCTCGCGATGAACGTCGAACTCCAGGATATGCAGGCGATCCTCTTCGATCCTTGCCGCCAGAAAGGCGCCCGCAGGCCCATCGGGCTCGGCCATGACCCACAGCAGACCGTCCGCCAGGATCGGCGCCCAGACCTCGGCGGGGGTGAAGTCGATCGGCGTGTCGTCGGTTTCCCCGGCGAAGACCTCCACCCCCTGGTCACGGAAGAGGGTGGCCGCTGAGACTTCGATCTCGGGCAGGCGCGGAAGATCCTCCGGCGTCGCGCGACGGACGATCATCGCCGGGCTCATGGCCCGATGACCACGGGCGTGTCAGCGCGGGCGCCCCACTCGCTCCAGGAGCCGTCATAGATTGGAATCTGCTCCACCCCCAGCCGCGCCAGGGCCAGGGCCAGCACAGCGGCGCTCACCCCGGAACCGCAGGTGGTGATGATCGGCCGATCCAGATTGATCCCCGCGACGGCGAAGGCGGCCCGGAGTTCATCGGGCGCGCGAAGGGCGCCGTCAGCATCCACCACGGCGCTCCAGGGCAGATTGCAGGCGCCGGGCATGTGGCCGCTTCGCAGACCGGCACGCGGCTCCGGCGCCTCGCCGCGGAATCGGGCCGCCGGCCGGGCGTCAAGAATCTGAATGGCGGGATCCTCGATCGCCGCCTGCACATCGGAAAGGGTGCGCACCAGCTCAGGCTGATGCCGGACTGAGCTTGGGACCGGCTGGGGCTCAGGCGCGCCGGTCGCCAGGGGCTGTCCCGCAGCGCGCCAGGCTTTCAGCCCGCCGTCGAGCACGGCGACCTGGTCGAAGCCCATCACCCGCAACGTCCACCACACCCGCGGCGCAGAGAAGATTCCGTGCCCGTCATAGACGACGATTCTGTGCTCGGGGCTCAGGCCCAGGCTCGATACCGCCTTGGTAAAGGCCCCGGGGCTGGGCAGCATGTGCGGCAGGTCGCTGGACTGGTCGGCGATCAGATCGATGTCAAAGAAGACGGCGCCAGGAATGTGGCCCTTCTCGAACTCCGCCAGACCCGGCCTGTTCTCGGCGGGCATGTACCAGGTGGCGTCAACCACGCGCAGATCAGCGTCGTCCAGGTGATTAGAGAGCCAATCGACGGAGACGAGGGGGCCGGTCTCCATGCTCAGAGCCAGCTGGGGATCGGCAGGCCCTTTTCCGTAAGGAAGGCCCGGTTGAAAATCTTGCTCTGGTAGCGCGCGCCCTGGTCGCAGAGGATGGTCACGATGGTGTGGCCGGGACCCAACTCCCGGGCCAGCCTGATAGCGCCGGCCACGTTCACCCCGGTCGACCCGCCCATCACCATGCCCTCGTGCTCCACGAGGTCGTAGATCACTTCCAGCATCTCCTCGTCGGAGATCCGGTAGGCGTGATCGACGGTGAGACCTTCCAGATTGGCGGTGATCCGGCCCTGGCCGATGCCTTCGCTGATGGAGCCGCCCTCCGACTTCAGCTCGCCGGTCGTGTAGTAGGCATAGAGCGCCGCGCCGTAGGGGTCGGCCAGACCGATCTTTACGTCGGGCCGCTTGGCCCGCAGCGCCTGGGCGACGCCGGCCAGGGTGCCGCCCGAGCCCACCGCGCAGATGAAGCCATCCACCTTGCCGTCGGTCTGCCGCCAAATTTCCGGCCCCGTGGTCTCGGCGTGAGCCTGACGATTGGCCACATTGTCGAACTGGTTGGCCCAGATGGCGCCGTTGGGGTCGCTGGCGGCCAGCTCCTCGGCCAGACGGCCGGAGTAGCGGACATAGTTGTCGGGATTGGAGTAGGGGACCGCGTCCACCTCCACCAGCTCGGCGCCGAACAGGCGGATGGCGTCCTTCTTTTCCTGACTCTGGGTGCGGGGGATGACGATGGTCGCCTTGTAGCCCAGGGCCTTGGCGACCATGGCCAGACCAATGCCGGTGTTCCCGGCCGTGCCCTCAACAATCCGGCCGCCTGGGCGCAGCAGCCCTTTGGCCTCGGCGTCTCGGACGATGTAGAGGGCCGCGCGGTCCTTCACCGACTGGCCGGGATTCATGAACTCGGCCTTGCCCAGGATCTCACAGCCGGTGAGTTCGCTGGCGCGGTTGAGGCGGATGAGCGGCGTATCGCCGATGGTGTCGAGAACGCTGTGTGCGACGGTCATGGGCCGCTATTTAGGGCCCTGCTGAGCGCCGGAACAGGGGGCAGGGCGCTCCGGCGCTATGATTTCGACAGGGCGAGCTGGATCACATTGGTGCGCTCGGTGCGAAAGCCCGCCTCGCAATAGCCCAGATAGAAGCGCCACAGCCGCCGGAATCGGTCGTCAAATCCCTGCGCTTCGATCTCCGGCCAGGCAGCTTCGAACTCGCGCATCCATTCGGCCAGGGTGTCGGCGTAGTCCTGGCCAAAGCGGCTGATTTCATCCCAGGCCAGGCCGACAGTGTCAGTTTCCGCCCGCAGCCGGGCCTCGCTGATCAGCATCCCGCCGGGAAAAATGTAGCGCTGGATGAAGTCGGCCCGACGGCGATAGAGGTCGAAAAACTCGTCCTTGATCGTGATGATCTGCAGGCCGGCCCGGCCGCCGGGGGCCAGAACCTCGGCGATCTTGCCGAAATAGCTCGGCCAGTATTTTTCCCCAACCGCCTCGAACATTTCGATGGAGGCGACCCGGTCATAGGTCCCGGCCACATCACGATAGTCGATCAGCTTGATCTGCGCCCGCTCGTTGAGGCCCAGCTCGAAGATGCGGCGGGCGGCGAAGTCGTACTGCTCCTGGGAGATGGTGATGGCGGTGACCTGGGCGCCGATCTCGCCGGCGGCATAGGCGGCGAACCCGCCCCATCCGCAGCCGATCTCGAGGACATGATGGCCAGGCTCCAGCCGCATGTGCTGCGCCAGGGCGCGGTACTTGTTGATCTGGGCCTCGGCCAGCGGCTGGCCCTTGTGGGCGTAGCGGGCCGCGGAATAGGTCATGGTGGGATCCAGCCACCGGGAATAGAAGGCGTTGCCCAGGTCGTAATGGGCATGGATGTTCTTCTTCGCGCCCGTCCGGCTGTTGTCGCGAAACAGGTGCAGGATGCGGTTCAGCACCCACATCAGCGGGGCGCCGAGAGCCAGGCGCTCAATCTTGTCGAAGTTCAGACTGAAGACGCAGAGCAGGGCCGCCATGTCCGGCGTCTCCCACTGCCGGGCCATGTGTCCCTCGGCGAAGCCGATATCGCCAGCCGCCAGCACGCGGTTCATGAAGGCGTAGTCGCGGATGATCAGCCGCCCGCTGGGGCCAGGCTCCGGGCCGACCAGGTCCAACTCGCGGCCGGTGGGCAGAACGAAGGTGAGTGTGCCGACAGTCCAGTTCCGCGCCAGCAGGCCAAGGGCGCTGCGAAAGGCCGCCGGGGCGCCGCTCAACTCTGGGGCCCGGCGAAGCGCCCCCGGGGTCCCGGCGAGCTCGGCCAGGGATGACGAGTTATGGGCGATGGTCATCGTCGCTTACCCCTCGTGTCGAACGCAAAATAGCACAAACCGCCTCCAGGCGCGACACCCGCCCAGAGCCGAGTGTACGGCCGCGGTGGAGCGCCGGACGCAGAACACCCGACCCTGGTGCGGGATTTCCGGCTTGTGAAGCTGAGAGACGGGCGCCACTTAGGCCCTGATCCGCTCACCCCAGGGACGATCTCATGGCCGCACTCGAACTGAAGCATTGGAACCTGTCGATCGGCGCCGGTCACCCCTTGGTGGTGATCGCCGGCCTCAATGTGCTGGAGGATCTGGAGCTGGCCCGGGACGCCGCGCGCCACCTGAAGACCGTCTGCGGCGAGCTTGGCCTGCCCTATGTGTTCAAGGCGAGCTTCGACAAGGCCAATCGCTCGTCGATCCGCAGCTATCGGGGACCAGGACTGGAGGAGGGCCTGAAGGTCCTGCGGCAGATCAAAGAGGAGTTCGACGTCCCGATCTGCACCGATCTGCATGAGATCGATCAGGCCGAGCCGGTCGCCGCCGTCGCCGACCTGGTGCAGATCCCGGCCTTTCTCTGCCGCCAGACAGACCTCGTGGTGGCCACCGCCCAGGCGACAAAGGCCGCGGGCGGTCTGCTGCATGTGAAAAAGGGGCAGTTCCTGGCCCCCTGGGACTGCCGCAACATCCTCGACAAGATCAAGGAAGCCGTCGAAGTCGACATGACCATCCTGTGCGAGCGCGGCGTCAGCTTCGGCTACAACAACCTCGTCGTGGACATGCTGGGCATCGCCGAGATGCAGGGGCTGGGCGCCCCGGTGACCATCGACGCCACCCATGCGGTCCAGCTGCCCGGCGCCAATCCCAAGTCCAATGGCGCGTCCACCGGCGGGCGACGCGAGGGCGTGCCGATCATCGCCAAGGCCGCGGTGGCGGCGGGCGCTGATGGGGTCTTCCTGGAGTTCCATCACGATCCGGACCGGGCCCTGTGCGATGGCCCAAGCTGTCTGCCGCTCAAAGAGGCTGAACCGCTCCTGCGGACGTTGAAGGCCCTGCGCGACGCCGTACAGGCTTAAGGGACCCGCCCATGGATCTGGCCGCTCTGCAGCATCTGCTCTCCACCGTCCCCGGTGTCCGCGTCGCCTGCGTCGGCGACCTGATGATCGACCGCTTCGTCTATGGCGAGGTGACGCGGGTCTCGCCGGAGGCGCCGATCCCGGTGCTGGCCCGGGACCGTGAACTGGTCATGCTCGGGGCGGCGGGCAATGTGGCGCGCAATGTCGCGGCGCTGGGCGGTCATGTGTGTCTGGTCGGCCTGGTGGGCGGCGATGGCGAGGGCCATGAAGCCCTCAGGCTGGTCGCCGCCGAGCCCGGGGTCGAAGGTTTTGTCGTCACTGACGCCGCCCGGCCGACGACACTGAAGACTCGCTTCGTCTCCGGCGGCCAGCAATTGCTGCGGGTGGACAACGAAGTCGCCGCTCCCGCCCAAGGTGAGGTCGAGGAGCGGCTGGTGCGCACCATCCGCGATGTGGCCGCCGATGTGGGCCTCATCCTGCTGTCGGACTACGGCAAGGGGGTCGTGACCCCGGCGGTGATCGCCGCCTGCCGGGCGGCGGGCGCGCGCATCATTGTCGATTCGAAGGCCCGCAGCTTCGCCCGCTATGGCGAGGTGGACATCATCAAGCCCAATGCCGCCGAACTGGCCCACGCCACAGACATGCCAACCTCTACGGACGAGGAGATCGCCGCGGCGCTGACCCATGCCTTGAGCCTTTGCGAGGCCCGGGCGATCCTGGTGACCCGCTCGGCCAAGGGCATCTCTCTGGCGGTGCGCGGCGAGCCCGTCCGGCACTTCCCCGGCACGCCGAAGGAGGTGTTCGACGCCTCCGGAGCCGGCGACACCACCCTGGCGGCCCTGGGCCTGGCCCTGGCGGCCAAGGCCAGCATCGAGGACGCGGCGGCCTTCGCCATGCTCGCTTCAGGGGTCGCTGTGGGCAAGGCCGGGACAGCTGTCGTCACGCCTGGCGAGTTGATCGAGGCGGCGCTTGCGGCCCACCAGGCGCCGGCCGAGGCCAAGGTCTGCACCCCCCAACGCATGGCCGAGGAGGTCGCCCGATGGAAGGCGCGAGGCCTGCGGGTCGGCTTCACCAATGGCTGCTTCGACATCCTGCACAAGGGGCACGTCGCCTATCTGAACCAGGCCCGCAGCTGGTGCGATCGGCTGATCGTCGGCGTCAATGACGACGCCTCGGTGCGACGGCTGAAGGGCGAAAGCCGACCGGTCAACGACCTGGAGAGCCGGGCCGTGGTGCTGGCGGGTCTGGGCGCCGTGGACCTGGTCGTTCCGTTCGAGGCTGACACGCCGATCGAGCTGATCGAGTTGGCCCGTCCCGATGTGCTCATCAAGGGCGCCGACTATGCCGAGGATCAGGTGGTGGGCGCGGCCCAGGTCAGGGGCTGGGGCGGCGAGGTCCGGCTGGCCCAGATCGTCGACGGCTATTCCACCACCGCAGCCCTGAACCGAATGCAGGAGAGGACATGAGCCGACGTATCGTCTTCGTCACTGGCGGCGCCGGCTTCATCGGCTCCAACATCGTTGCGCGGCTGGCGCAGGATCGTAGCCTCGACGTGGTGGTGTGCGACCGTCTGCGCGAGGCCGACCTCGGCAAGTGGCGGAATATCGCCAAGCATCCCATCGGCGACTTCGTGGCCCCTGAGCAGATGTTCGACTGGCTGGAGAAGCGCTGGCGCGATGTGGAGCTGGTCATCCACATGGGCGCGGTCTCGTCCACCACCGAGCCGGACGCCGACAAGATCATCCAGTCCAATTTCGGCCTGTCCAGGGATCTGTTCCGCTGGTGCGTCGACCGTCAGCGGCGGATGATCTACGCCTCGTCGGCGGCCACCTACGGGGATGGGCATCTCGGGTTTGGCGACGACAATAGCTTCGAGGCCCTGGCTGCGCTCAAGCCGCTCAACGCCTATGGCTGGTCAAAGGCCCTGTTCGACATTTTCGCGGTCCGGCAAGCCGCCCGCGACTATGCGCCGCCGCAGTGGGCGGGGCTGAAGTTCTTCAATGTCTACGGCCCCAATGAGGGGCACAAGCACGGCATGAAGTCGGTTGCCGCCCAGATCTGGCCCAAGGTTCGCGACGGCCAGCAGGTTCAGTTGTTCAAATCCCACCGGGACGACGTCGCCGATGGCGGACAGTTGCGGGACTTCGTCTATGTCGGCGATGTGGCCGATGTGGTGGCCTGGCTTGCCGCCAATCCGCAGGTGAATGGGGTCTATAATCTGGGATCAGGGCAGGCTCGCAGCTTCGCCGACATGGCCAAGGCGGTGTTCGCCGCTGCGGGCCGGCCTGCAGACATCGACTACATCCCGATGCCGGTGGAGATCCGGGACCGCTACCAGTATTTCACTGAGGCCGAGATGACGCGGCTGCGGCAGGCGGGATACGAGGCGCCCTTCACGAGCCTTGAGGCGGGCATCGAGGATTATGTCCGCAACTATCTGTCCCAGCCCGATCCCTATCTCTGAACCGCGGCCCGGGTTGATTTCCACCGGCGTCGCGGGAGGCTAGGCTGGGGCCATGGCGGAAGCTTCTCGACGCACACGGCTATGGCTCACGGGCGCAGCCCTGCTTCTCGTGGGCCTGCTGGCGGCCGCCGGGATGGTCTGGCGTGACGACATTCTGCGCACCGGCCTCGATCCGAAGGAGCCCTTCCAGACCTATGAGCCGCCACCAGCGCCTGACTATGGGTCGCGGGAGGCCTGGGCTCTGGCGCCCCATCAGCCTCTGACCTGGGGACCCGACGATCCGCCGGCCGACGTCTTCTTCGTGGCCCCGACCAGCTATGACGGCGGGAGTCATTGGAACGCGCCCATAGACGATCCCCGCGCGGCACAGTTCTTTCGGCGCACCGTCGGCCCCAACTATGTGGGGCCGTTCGTCCGCATGGGCCGGGTGTTTGCGCCCCGCTACCGGCAGGCCAGCCTCTATTCGATGCTCACCCTGCGCGACGACGCTCGCGAGGCGCGACGCTTCGCCTATGGCGATGTCCGACGGGCGTTCGACCACTATATGGCCGAGTACAATCAAGGCCGGCCCTTTGTGATCGTGGGGGTGGAGCAGGGGGGAACCCTGGCCTCCCGCCTGCTGGCTGAGGAGGTGGCCGGTGATCCCGACCGCCGTCGCAGGCTCGTCGCGGCCTATCTGATCGAGACGGCCGTCCCGGCCGACTCGCCCCCCTTGCCGCTATGCCGGACGCCTGAAGAAACGGGCTGCCTGGCCGCCTGGATGTCCGCCTACGAAGGCGAACGGGAGCGCGCCCAGAGGCTCCGGGATCGCTCACTGGTCTGGGACGCGGGACAGCTGGTGAACCTGTCGGGCCCGGCCGCCTGCTATAATCCGCTTCTGGGTGCGGTGAGCGACGCCGAGGCCCCAGCCCGCCTGGCCAAGGGCGCCACCAACGCCACCAGCCTTGAGTGGGGCGCGCGACCGGCCCTGCAGACTCGCCAGGTCAGCGCCCAGTGCGAAGAGGGAATTCTGTGGGTGTCGCGGCCGCGATCGGTCGCCTTCCGCCCGACGGGATCATGGGCCAATCAGCGAAAGATGCCTGGATACAATCTCTTCTATGGGGATCTGGAGGCCAGCTATGAGCGGCGGCTGACCGAGTTGCTGGCCGACCCCGATTTTCCCCGCGCCGCCCGTCCGATCCCGACGGGGGAGGCGGTCGAACCCTCGCCGGTTCATCGCATCGACTGAGCTTAGCCTGCGTCCTGCAAGGTGGACTGCGCCTGCCAGTCGAAGAGGGCCTGCAGGACCCTTAGGGCTTGGCCGCGGCTGGAGGTCAGATCGGGATCCCGGGCGAGGATCAGGCGGGCGTCGTCGCCGGCTGCGGCGATCAGGTCCCGGTGGGAGATGGGATCGGCGAACACATAGGCGGGAAATCCGCTTTGGCGCAGGCCAAGGGGATCGCCGCCGCCGCGGAGTTCCAGGTCCCGCTCGGCGATCAGAAAGCCGTCATCAGTGCGTCGCAGGATGTCGAGGCGCTTCTGACCTGTCTCCGACAGGGGCGGGTCGTAGAGCAGAACGCAGGCGCTCTCAGCCTTTCCCCGGCCCACCCGACCGCGAAGTTGGTGCAGCTGAGCCAGGCCGAACCGTTCAGCCTGCTCGATCACCATGATGGTGGCGTTGGGGACATTGACCCCTACCTCGACCACAGTGGTGGCCACCAGCACCGACAGCTCGCCTTGGGCGAAGCGGGCCATCACAGCATCCTTTTCAGGCCCTGGCATCTTGCCATGGACCAGCCCCACGCTGGGACCGATGCGCTCGCGAAGCTCCGCGGCGCGGCGCTCGGCCGCGGCCAGGTCGGTCTTTTCCGACTCCGACACCAGCGGGCAGATCCAGAAGGCCTGGGCGCCGGTGGCGACCACCGATTTCAGGCGCCCCTCCACCTCGGCCATACGGCCCATGGGTATGGCTCGCGTGGCGACCGGGGTTCGGCCCGGCGGCTTTTCGTCAATGCGAGACACGTCCAGATCGCCGAACACTGTCAGCTCCAGCGTCCGTGGAATCGGCGTGGCCGACATGGCCAGCAGATGGGTGGCCTGCCCCTTGGCCTGCAGGCGCTGGCGCTCGGCCACCCCGAACCGGTGCTGTTCATCGATCACCGTCAGGCGCAGATCGTGGAAGACCACGTCGGTCTGAAAGAGGGCATGGGTGCCGACCGCGACCTGGACGGCGCCGCTGGCCAAGGCGCGCAGCTTTTCGGCCCGGGCCGGGCCCTTGTCCCGGCCCGTCAGCAGAACGGCGGCGATCCCCTGCGCCTCCAGGGGGGCGGCCAGGGTCTCGAAGTGCTGGCGAGCCAGGATTTCCGTCGGGGCCATCAGGGCGCTCTGGCCCCGCGCCTCAGCGACGTCGGCCATGGCAAGCATGGCCACGACAGTCTTGCCGGACCCAACATCCCCCTGCAGCAGACGTGACATGCGCTCGCCGCACGCCAGATCGGCGCGAATGTCGGCCAGGGCGCGGGACTGGGCGCCGGTGAGCTGGAAGGGCAGGGCGGCGGCCAGGGCCTCAGCCAGGCGGCCGGCGCCGATGGGCGGGGCCGGTTCGGCCCGACGCTCGGCCTTCTTCTGACCCATGGCGAGTTGGTGGGCCAGTAGTTCGTCGAACGCCAGCCGCTGGCGATGCGGCGCCTGGGCGGTGAGGTCGGCATCGGACTGCGGGGCGTGCAGGCGCGCCAGG
>TARA_R100000935_G_scaffold11174_1_pt1 | contig 14877 bp, 10 predicted proteins | sample TARA_R100000935 | Tara Oceans TARA_R100000935 (sample SAMEA2621502) | marine metagenome | biome: marine biome (ENVO:00000447); feature: surface water layer (ENVO:00002042); material: "saline water (ENVO:00002010), including plankton (ENVO:xxxxxxxx)" | depth 5 m | reverse complement strand
CCCGCCAGTACCTGCCTGACGTGGCCGAACTGAACGCCACGGCCGACGAGCGCGCCGACCCCATCGGCGACCACGCCCACATGCCGGTCAAGGGGATCGTTCATCGCTACGGCGACCGGGCGCTTCTGAAGATCACCCATGTCTGCGCGGTCTATTGCCGGTTCTGCTTCCGCCGCGAGATGGTGGGGCCGGGCGGCGAAGGCGCGCTTAACCCCACCGAACTGGCCGCGGCGTTCGCCTATGTGGCCGAGCACCAGGAAATCTGGGAGGTCATTGTCACCGGCGGCGATCCCCTGGTGCTGTCGCCGCGCAGGCTGGCCGAGCTGATGGCCGGCCTCGGCGCCATCGACCATGTGAAGGTGGTCCGGTTCCACACCCGCCTGCCGGTGGTCGATCCCGACGCGGTGACCGACGAGCTGGTCGCCGCTCTCAGCGCGCCGGGCAAGGCGGTCTATGTGGCCCTGCACGCCAACCATCCCGACGAACTGACGCCGCAGGCCCGGGCGGCTTGCGCCAAGATGATCGACGCCGGGATCGCCATGGTCAGCCAGAGCGTGCTGCTGCGTGGGGTCAATGACGACGTCGCCGTCCTGGGCGCCCTGATGCGCGCCTTCGTCGAGACCCGCATCAAGCCCTACTACCTGCACCAGGGGGACCTGGCGCCGGGCACCAGCCACCTGCGCGTGCCGATCAGCGAAGGCCAGGCGTTGATGCGCAGCTTACGCGGCGACTATTCCGGCCTCTGCCAGCCGACCTATGTGCTCGACATCCCCGGCGGCCACGGCAAGTCGCCCATCGGCCTGGCCTATGTCGAGGGCGTCGATGGCGCCTACGAGGTCGAGGACCCGCAAGGGGTCCGCCACGCCTACCCGCCTAAAGCCTAGAGGATGTAGCGGGACAGGTCAGTGTCGCCGGTCAGTTCGCCCAGGCGTTCGCGAACATAGTCGGCGTCGATGGTCAGGGTCTCACCGTCCTTGTCGGCGGCGGTGAAGCTGATCTCCTCCAGCACCTTTTCCATCACCGTCTGCAGACGCCGGGCGCCGATATTCTCCAGCGAGCCGTTCACCGCCACGGCGGAGTCGGCCAGGGCGTCGATGGCCTCCTCGGTGAAGGTCAACGTCACCCCTTCGGTGGCCAGCAGAGCCTGGTTCTGACGGATCAGATTGGCCTCGGGCTCGGTGAGGATGCGGCGCATGTCATCCCGCGTCAGGGCCTTCAGCTCCACGCGGATCGGCAGGCGGCCCTGCAGCTCGGGCAGCAGGTCCGAGGGCTTGGCCACATGAAAAGCGCCCGAGGCGATGAACAGGATGTGGTCGGTCTTCACCGGCCCGTACTTGGTGGCCACCGTGGTGCCCTCGATGAGCGGCAGCAGGTCGCGCTGCACCCCTTCGCGGGAAACGTCAGCGCCGGCCCGGTCGGAGCGGCTGGCCACCTTGTCGATCTCGTCGAGGAAGACGATGCCCTCGTTCTCGGCCAGCTCCAGGGCCTCCTGGGTCAGGGCCTCCTGGTCCAGCAGCTTGTCGCTCTCCTCGGCGATCAGCGGCGCCCAGGCGCCGATCACGGTGGTCTTGTGGGTCTTGGTGCGGCCCTGGCCAAACGCCTTGCCCATGATGTCGGAGATGTTCATCACCCCCATGGACGCGCCCGGCTGGCCCGGCACGTCGAACAGGGGCATGCCGCCGGAATCGGCCAGGGTCAGCTCGACCTCTTTGTCGTCCAGCTCGCCGGCCCGCAGCTTCTTGCGGAAGCTGTCGCGGGCCGCCGTGGAGCCGGGGCCGGTGAGCGCGTCCAGCAGCCGCTCTTCGGCCGCCGCCTCAGCCCGGGCGCGGACGGCGCCGCGGCGCTTGTCGCGGACCATGGCGATGGCGCTCTCCACCAGGTCGCGCACGATCTGGTCCACGTCGCGGCCGACATAGCCGACCTCGGTGAACTTGGTGGCCTCGACCTTGAGGAAGGGGGCGTTGGCGAGCCTGGCCAGGCGCCGGGCGATCTCGGTCTTGCCGACCCCGGTGGGGCCGATCATCAGGATGTTCTTGGGCGTCACCTCGTCGCGCAGGGCGTCGGGCACACGCCGCCGGCGCCAGCGGTTGCGCAGGGCGACGGCCACGGCCTTCTTGGCGTCCTTCTGGCCGACGATGAAGCGGTCGAGTTCGGAAACGATCTCGCGGGGGGAGAAGTCTGTCATGAGCTCACTAGGTTTGAGCCGGGTCAGCGCCCTACAGGCGCTCCACCGTCAGCTCGCCATTGGTGTAGACGCAGATGCGCGCAGCGATGCCCATGGCCTTGCGGGCCACCTCTTCGGCCGAGAGGCTTGAGTCCATCAGGGCCATGCCGGCGGCCAGGGCATAGTTGCCGCCCGAGCCGATGGCCGCCACGCCGCTTTCGGGCTCCAGCACGTCGCCGACGCCGGTGACCGTGTAGATGGCGTCCTTGTCGGCCACCAGCAGCATGGCTTCCAGCTTGCGCAGGTAGCGGTCGGTGCGCCAGTCCTTGGCCAGGTCCACACAGGCCCGGGCCAGGTGCTCAGGATACTGCTCGAGCTTGGTCTCGAGCCGCTCGATCAAGGTGAAGGCGTCGGCCGTGGCGCCGGCGAACCCGGCCAGGACCCGGCCGCCGGCGAGCGTCCGGACCTTGCGGGCGTTGCCCTTGACCACGGTCTGGCCCATGGACACCTGACCATCGCCGGCGATCACCGTCTGGCCGTCCTTGCGAACCGCCAGGATGGTCGTGCCGTGCCAGTCGGGGAAGTTGGAAGAAGTCTGCGACATCCGCCGGGATGTGGCGACCAGGGCAGGTGAGGTCAAGCGCCATGGAATTTTCCGACGCCGAGGTCGAACGCTACGCCCGCCATCTGGTGCTGCGGGAAGTGGGCGGGCCGGGCCAGCAGAAGCTGAAGGCCGCCCATGTGCTGATCGTCGGCGCCGGCGGCCTGGGCGCGCCGGCCAGCCTCTATCTGGCCGCCGCCGGCGTCGGCCAGATCACGCTGGTTGATCCGGACGCGGCCGACCTCTCCAACCTGCAGCGCCAGGTGATCTATCGCCCCTCAGACTTAGGCACGCCCAAGGTCGAGGCCGCCGCCGCGCAGCTTGTCGCCCTCAACCCCCATGTGCGCGTCAATCCCGTGCGCCTGGCGCTGAACAGCGCCAACGCCGGCGGCCTGGTGGCCAGCGCCGACCTGGTGCTGGACGGCACCGACGACTTCGCCACCCGCTTTGCGGTGAACGCGGCCTGCGTGGCGCACGGCAAGCCGCTGGTCTCCGGCGCCATCGGCCGCTGGACCGGCCAGGTCGGCGTGTTCAAAGGCCAGCCCTGCTACCGCTGCCTGGTCCCGGACATCCCCCCGGACGCCGAGACCTGCGCCGCCGTCGGCGTCATCGGCGCCCTGGCCGGCGTCATCGGCTCCATGATGGCGCTGGAAGCGATCAAGGTCATCACCGGCGCCGGCGAGCCGCTGGAGGGGCGGCTGCTGATCTATGACGGCCTAGCCGCAGAGACGCGGACGGTGCGGATTGGCGCGGATCCGGGGTGTGTGGTGTGTGGGGGTAGTTCTCACTGAGGCCGCCGATGGGGTCGCCCGGAGCCGAGCCGGTGGATGTCCGGGAGGGTGAGAAGTGGATGCGCCGCCGACGACCACCGCCTAAGGATAGTTGGGGGCCCCTCTTGCCAAGCTTCTGTTCGGAGAACCATGCTCCACACAGCAAAGAGTCAGGTGTTCAGCACATCGTTCCGCCGATGCGCGCCATGACAAACTCCGGTGGAGAAGCGCATGCCGATTGATGTGCGAGTCGAAGACGCTGACCTCACAGGTTTCAGTCAGCCTGCGAAAGATGCCCTTGAGAAGGCTAGTCAAGAGTTTCTGCATTCAGTTATCGCCGAGGCAAATCGACTGGAGTCGTCCCACAATACCGGCAAGGGTCCACCGGAGGTCACTCAGGCGATGGTTTCTGATGCGGTGGTTATCCAGAAGCGAAGCGTGAATCAAAGAAAAGTACCTTTATACATTAAGTTGCTTCGAATATTGTCCGCCGTGTTAGCGACGGCTAGCGGATTTATGTATGACGCTGATAGACTTCAAAGTCCTATATACATGCTTGTTTTCATAGGATGCATCACCGCCACGATTCTTCTTACAACACTATCCACGATGCTGGAGTAGACGATGGAAGCAAATCTGTCAGAGGACGAGAGGCGCTACGAGCAGATCGCGCTGCAGCATCAGATCAACCGTCGGTCAATCACAGTCGAAATAGTCCTCGGGGTATATTCTGCCCTAGGAATTTTGATAACATTGGTTGCCGCAGTTTACCTTGGATTCAGCTTTTTAGAAATTTCCCTAACCACGGAGCAGCGTCTAGCTGCGATGATTGCCGTGTCAGGACTTGGAATTTCCTTTCTTTCACGCACGCTAATAAATATTCGAGCGCAGCAAAGCCGATCAAAACTTGAAAATATGCTTGAAGCGGAGGCTGTGGCTGAGCTAATTCGCCAATGGGCTCTATTCGAAGAGCTTGGGACTAGGCACATTCAAAGCTCTGATAGATCCCCCAAAATTAGATCACCCCGCCTCATCATGGAAGCATTGGTGCGGGACAATGTGCTCTCTCCGGCAGACGTGAACGAACTGCAGCACGCACTCGAACTTCGCAACAAGCTGGTCCATAGCGTCGATGCAATTTCACCTATCGCACTTCGGACCGCCGCCGGGGTGGTGCAGAGAGTGAATGGGCTTCTGAGTGTAGGCTCTGTCCAATCAGCAGGTCTCGAGGCTCTGCCATGATCGCTGCTCAGCGCACTGCGTAATCACTTGCGGAATGAGCGGCCTGCGCTTGCTTAGAAGAATGGATGACGCCGCCCGCTTGGGTGCGCGTTCGGACATCGGAAGGGGGTTGAGAGCAGATGTGGGCCGCCCTCCCCTGATCCTCTGTGACGCGCTGTCACTCGCCCCACCTTGCTAGCCATACCCCCTCGACCTGACGCGCCGAGGCTGATCCCCTATATGCTGTACCTGCGTCGCCACAGCCCCCAGAGCCCATGCCCCCTCGTCTCAAACCCACCCGCCTGGAATATGTCGTCGATGGGGTGCGGTTGCGGGCGCAGTTGTCGGCGGCGGCGCTGGATGCGGCCGGCGATGAGGCCGAGCAGCGTCGGCGGGCGCTGGAGATCCTGAAGCAGGCCCTGTTTCGCGGCCGGATGATCGCCAAGGAGCGGCTGGAGAATGGGGCCGGCGGCATCGAGACCGCGCGGCTCCTGTCCGGGGTCACCGACGAGGTGGTCACCGCCCTCTATGACTTCACCACCGTCCACATGATCCGGGCGCGCAATCCCACCGAGGGCGAGCGCCTGTGCCTGATGGCGGTGGGGGGCTATGGGCGCGGGACGCTTGCGCCCTTCTCCGATCTCGATCTCCTGTTCCTGCGCCCCTACAAGCAGACTGCCCATGTGGAGAGCGTGATCGAGTACATGCTCTATGCCCTGTGGGATCTGGGCTTCAAGGTGGGCCACGCCTCGCGCACGGTGGATGAGTGCGTCAAGCTCGCCCGGGAAGACTTCACCATCCGCACCTCGATCCTGGAGTCCCGGCGCCTGACCGGCGACGAGGCCCTGGCCCAGGAGCTGAAGACCCGGTTCCGCAGCGAGGTGGTCAAGGGCACAGGCGCGGAGTTCGTCGCCGCCAAGCTCAAGGAGCGCGATGAGCGCCAGGCCCGCGCCGGCGCCAGCCGCTACATGGTCGAGCCCAATGTGAAGGAGGGCAAGGGGGGCCTGCGGGACCTCAACACCCTCTTCTGGATCGCCGAATATCTGAACCCGTCCCAGCCGGTGGACGGGGTGCCGCAGCTGGAGATGTTCGAGGGGCGTGAAATCCGCGCCTTCATCCGGGCCTTTGATTTCCTCTGGGCGGTGCGCGCTCACCTGCATTTCGCCACCGGCCGCCCCGAAGAGCGCCTGACCTTCGACCTGCAGCCGGAGATCGCCCAGCGGATGGGCTATGGCGACCGGGCCGACAATCCGGCCGTCGAGCGCTTCATGCGGCGCTATTTCCTGATCGCCAAGGAGGTCGGCGCGCTGACCCGCGTCTTCGCCGCCAAGCTGGAGTCCGAACGGGTCAAGTCCGCGCCCCGGGGGATTTCGCGCCTGTTCCCCGGCGGTCGCAAGTCCACCCGCAAGCCGCTGGACGTGGCGGGCTTCATCGAGGAGGGCGGGCGTCTGGACGTGGCCGGGCCTGAGGTGTTCGAGGCCGATCCGCTGAACCTGCTGCGGCTGTTCCAGATCGCCGACCGGCGGAACCTCGACCTGCACCCCGACGCCTTCACCGCCGCCACCCGGTCGCTCGGTCTCATCAGCTCGAAGATGCGGCGGGACCCCAAGGCGGCGAAGATCTTCCTGGATATCCTGGCCGGCGGCCGCGATCCCCAGCGGACGCTGACCCTGATGACCGAGGCGGGCGTGCTGGGGCGCTATCTGCCGGAGTTCGGACGCATCGTCGCCCAGATGCAGTTCAACATGTACCACTCCTATACGGTGGACGAGCACACCCTGCGGGCCGTGGGCGTGATCGCCGACATCGCCGGCGGGCGCATGGCCGACGAGCATCCCCTGGCCACCTCCCTGATGCCGCAGATCCAGGAGAAGGACGTCCTCTTCCTGGCCATGCTGCTGCACGACACGGGCAAGGGCGGCTTGGCCGGCGGCCAGGAGAAGGCCGGCGCGCGCTCGGCCCGGGCCGCCTGCGAACGGCTGGGCCTGCCGCGGGCGCGCATCGACCTCGTCGCCTGGCTCGTCGAGCATCACCTGGAGATGAGCGACTACGCCCAGAAGCGCGACATCTCCGACCCCCGCACCGTGGCCGACTTCGTGCGCATGGTGCAGACGCCCGAGCGCCTGCGCCTGCTGCTGGTGCTGACCGTGGCCGACATCCGCGCCGTGGGGCCGGGCGTCTGGAACGGCTGGAAGGGTCAGCTGCTGCGCGACCTCTATGCCTCGGCCTCGGCGGTGTTCCGCGGCGGTCGGGCCAATGACGCCGTGGCCGTGGTGCGCCAGCGCCAGGCCTTCGCCGCCGCCGAAATCCGCGCCCGCCTGACCGAGGCCGATCCGGCCGCCGTGGCCTGGGGCGAGGCCATGGAGGACGCCTATTTCACGGGCTTTGGCCAGGACGAGATCGCCATCCATGCGGCGGTCTCCCAGCGCGCCCACGCCGAGGGCGCCGCGGCCATGGGCTATGTGCGCGAGGACCTGAACGCCGCCGAGCTGGTGGTGGCGGCCAAGGACCGGACCCGGCTGTTCGCCGACCTGACCAAGGCCATCACCGCCTCGGGCGCCAGCGTGCTGGGCGCCCGGGTCTTCACCTCCCGCCAGGGCCAGGCCCTGGACGTCTTCTATCTGCAGGACATCACCGGCCAGCCCTTCGGCCACGACAACCCCTCGGCCCTGCCCCGCCTGGCCGAGGCCCTGGAGGCCGCCGCCCGCGGTGAGCCCCCCGCCGGAGAAGCCCCCCGGGCTGCGGGCGAGGCGCGCACTGCGGCCTTCGCCATCAAGTCCACCGTGCTGATCGACAATGAGGCCTCCGAAAGCGCCACCATCGTCGAGGCGTCGGGCCGCGACCGGCCGGGCCTCTTGACGGCGCTGGCCAATACGCTGGCCGATGCGGGCCTCTCCATCACCTCGGCCCATATCGATTCCTATGGGGAGCGGGCGGTGGACGCCTTCTATGTCACTGACGCCGCCGGCTGGAAGGTGACGCAGACCAAGGCGCTCACCCCGCTGAAGACCGCCCTGCTGGCCGCGCTGAACGAAGGCGACGCCGCCCGCATCCGCAAGAACGCCCGCCTGCAACGCGCCCCAGCCAGCATCGCCCGCTGAGGTTCAGGCCTGGGCGCGCGCCTTGGACAAGTCGGCCACCAGGGGCTCGGCCTGGTCAGGATGGGTCAGGCGGAAAATCTCTGCGTGGGAAAAGCGTGGGTCGGCCAGGCGGGCGGTGAATTCCCGCTGGCGACGATGATAGGTGTCCCAGGCCCAGCGGATCGGATGCTCGGGCGTCACCCACATGGCGGCGTTTTCGCGATTACCGGTGCCGGGCCACAGCTCCTTGCGGTCGATGGCGCGGATCACCGAGCGCCAAGTCACCCGGCGCATCACCACGGCGCGCGAATAGTCGAGCCAGATCACATGGGTGGCCCGGCCCCAGATCTGGTCGCGCACATTCGAATAGCCGCCGGCCATCACCCAGGCCGGCTGGCCGATGGCCGCCTCGATCCGGCGGATGAATTCCGGCTGGTCGGTGTCGTTCAGCGACACCCAGCCCGGCTGCCAGTTGATGGCGTCCAGCTCGAAGTGCGGCAGGTCGAGCGCGCCCGCCAACCGCCCGGCCAGGGTGGTTTTTCCCGAGCCGGTGGTGCCCACCACGGTGATCCGCATGTCCCTACTCCGGCGAAGATCGCTGGCGGACCTCGGCGAAGACCTCGTCGGTCTGCTCGCCCAGGCGCGGGGGGTGGCGGCGGATGTTGGAGGGGGTCTTTTCGAACTTCACCGGCGGGCGGATGGCCTTGTAGGGGCCCAGATGCGGGTGGTCGTAGCGCTCGAACAGGCCGACGGCCTCCAGGTGCGGATCGCCCTCCAGGTCCTCGAACCGGTTGGTCTTCTGCACCGGGATCGACAGGCCCTTCAGCAGGGTCAGCCACTCGGCGGTGGTCTTGGTGGCGGTGACCTCCTCGACCATGGCGTAGAGCTCGCGGGTGTGCTTGGCCCGCTGGGCGTAGTCGGCAAAGCGCGGGTCCCTGGCCACCGTCTCGGCCCAGCCGGCCACGGCGAAGAACTGGTCCCACTGTTTGTCGGTATAGGGCAGCAGGCCGATATAGCCGTCCTTGGTGGCGAACGGCTTGCGGTGGGGATTGGTCACCCGCTGGTAGGACCACTGGCCGGTGGGCGGCTCATAGGCGTGGTCATAGAGGTTCTCCACCAGGTTGAAGCTGGTGACGCATTCCAGCATCGGCACCTCGACGAACTGGCCTTCGCCGGTCCTGGCGCGGTGGAACAGGGCCGCGGTCAGGGCCTGGGCCATGAAGAGGCCCGAGACCTTGTCGGCCACCAGGGTCGGCAGGATGCGCGGGGTCTCGTTCCCGTCGGTGCGCGGCAGGAGATCAGCCATGCCTGAGGCCGACTGGATCAGGTCATCATAGGCCGGCTCCCCGGCGTAGGGCCCGTCCGAGCCATAGCCTGCGGCATGGACATAGATCACGTCGGGGCGGAGCGTCTTCACCGCCTCATAGTCGAGGCCGAGGCGCTTGAGCCCCTCATAGCGGATCGAGGCGGCGAACACGTCGCAGCTGGCGATCAGAGCTTCCAGCGCCGGGCGCATGGCGGGGTCGCGCAGATCGACCAGGACCGAGCGCTTGTTGCGGTTGATGGTCAGGAAGATGGGGCCGAGGTCCTTGGGCGCGCCCTCGGGCGGGTGGCCGGCCCAGCGCATGATGTCGCCGCCGTCGCCGCGGCCCGAGCCCGGATCCTCCAGCTTGATCACGTCGGCGCCCTGGTCGCCCAGAATCTGGGTGGCATAGGCGCCGAACACCACGCTGGTCAGGTCCAGGATGCGGACGCCCGCCAGTGGCCCGGTGGCCTCGCTCGCCAGTTGCTTGCCTTCCGCCACGGCCGTCCTCCCTTATGGTTCTTGTCGGCGTTTATGCTGCGCCAATGAGATCGCGCCAAGCGACCAACCACAGTGACGTAGAGGGAGGACGTGATGGATTTCCAACTCTCCGACGAGCATCGGATGCTCAAGGAGCTGACCGCCCGCTTCGTCCGCGACGAGCTGATGCCCCTGGAGGCCGGCGTTCTGGACCGCGAGGCCAAGGGCCAGGGCCTGTCGCTGGGCGCCGAAGAGCACGCCCGGCTGGATCAGGTGTCCAAGGACCTCGGCCTCTGGGGCCTGGACGCGCCGGAGGACGTGGGCGGTTCGGACCTGCCCTATGTGGCCATGGTCGGCGTCGGCGAGGAGCTGGGCCGCACCATCACCCCCTACACCCTGCCGCCGGACAGCCCGAACCTGCGCATGCTGATGGCCACGGTGAACGAACGCCAGAAGGAGGCCTATCTGGCGCCTTACGTGCGCGGCGAGACCGTCTCGGCCATCGGCATTTCGGAGCCCGGCGCAGGCGCCGATCCCTCAGCTATGACCACAAGGGCTGTCCGCGACGGGGACGACTGGATCATCAATGGCCGCAAGATCTGGATCACCCGGGCCGCCGACGCCGACTTCACCATCCTGATGGCGGTGACCGACACCGAAAAGCGGGCGCGGGGCGGCATCTCGGCCTTCCTGGTGGACCGTGACGCCCCGGGCTTCCACCTCCTGCGGCAGATCCCGATGATCGGCGGCCAGTCCACCTATGAGGTGGTGCTGGAGGATTGCCGGGTCGAGGGCTGGAAGCTGCTCGGCCAGGAGGGCGCGGGCTTCGCGCCCATGCAGATTCGTCTGGGCACCCGGCGGATCGAGATGGCCGCCTGGTCCATCGGCATGGCCCAGCGGGCGCTCGACATGATGGTCGAGTACGCCCCGCAGCGGTCCACCTTCGGCGCGCCCCTGTCGGAGCGCCAGGCCATCCAGTGGTGGGTGGCCGATGCGGCGACCCGCATCCATGCCGCGCGCCTGATGACCTATGACTGCGCCTGGAAGCTCGATCAGGGCCGCGACACCCGGGTGGAAATCTCGATGATCAAGGCCTACGCCACCGAGATGGCCTGGGAGGTGGTCGACCACGCCATGCAGACCTTCGGCGCCATGGGCATGACCAAGGAGCTGCCCCTGCAGCTGATGGCCTCGCGCCTGCGCACCATGCGCATCTATGACGGCCCCACCGAAGTCCATAAGTGGGTGGTGGCCCGCAACCTTCTGGGAACCCGAAAATGAGCGCCAAGTCCGATCACCTCGTCATCAGCGTCCAGGACCATGTGGCGCAGCTGATCTTCCACCGGCCCCCGGCCAACCACGTCTCGGTGGAGCTGGTGGCCGACATCGCCGACGCCCTGCTGGCCTTCGACAAGGACCCGGCGGTGCGCGCCACCGTGCTAGCCTCGGAGGGCAAGCCCTTCTGCGCCGGCGCCGACCTGGCCTCCCCCACCGGCATCGGCGGGGCGGGCATGGGCGGAGTCTCCGAACTCTATGACCAGGCCGTGCGGCTGTTTTCGGTGGAAAAGCCCATCGTCGCCGCCGTGCAGGGCGCGGCCGTGGGGGCGGGCCTGGGGCTGGCCCTTGTCGCCGACTTCCGGGTCGCGGCGCATGAGGCGCGGTTCTCGGCCAATTTCGTCAAGCTGGGCTTCCATCCGGGCTTTGGCCTGACCCACACCCTGCCGCGGGTGATCGGCGCCCAGCGGGCCGATCTGATGTTCCTCACCGGCCGGCGGATCCGCGCGGACGAGGCCCTGGCCTGGGGGCTGGTGGACGAACTGGTCCCGGCCGACGAGCTGCGCCAGTCGGCCTTCGCGCTCGCCGCCGAGCTGGCGGAGAATGCGCCCCTGGCCGTCGTCGCCACCCGCAAGACCACCCGCAGCAAACTGGCCGACGCGGTCCGCGCCGCCACGGCTCACGAGCACCAGCAGCAGACCACCCTGCGGGCCACCGAGGACTTCGCCGAGGGTGTGGCCGCCGTCAACGAACGCCGGCCGGGCCAGTTCAAGGGGCGCTGAGAGGCGGGGGCTTGCGTGCTTCGAGGCTCGCTGGCGCTCGCACCTCAGCATGAGGGATTCTGCAGCAGTCTCGCCGTCGCCCTCATCCTGAGGCGCCCGCGCATGCGGGCCTCGAAGGACGAGGGCGATAGCTCGGCGGCCCCGATCAGCTGACCGGGAAGCCCTTGTCGCGGAGATAGGCGCCCACCGCCGCGTCGCGGCCGCGGAAGGCCCGGTAGGCTTCAGCCTGGTCGACCGTGTCGCCCACCGAGAGGATGTGGTCGACCATCCGCTTGGCCACGTCCTTGTCGTACATCCCGCCCGGCGCTTCCCGGAACGCCTCGGCGGCGTCCTGCGACAGCACCTCGGCCCAGAGGTAGGAATAGTAGCCGGCCGAATAGCCGTCCGAGGCGAAGACGTGGGCGAACTGTGGCGTGCGGTGACGCATGGGCAGCTCGGCGGGCATGCCGAGCTTGGCCAGCTCCTCGCGCTCGAAGGCGTCGGGATCGATATCGGCGTCGCCGGCCAGGTGCAGCTTCATGTCGATCAGGGCCGAGGCTAGATACTCGGTCACCTCGAAACCCTGGCGGAAGGTCGACGCCTGCTCGATCTTCTTGGCCAGCTCCTCGGGCATAGGTTCGCCGGTCTCGTGGTGCAGGGCGAAACGGCTCAGCACCTCGCGAGTCGGCAGCCAGGCCTCGTTCACCTGGCTGGGGAACTCTACATAGTCCCGCGGCACGCTGGTGCCCGACAGGGAGGGATAGGTTACGTTGGACAACAGGCCATGGATGGCGTGGCCGAACTCGTGGAACAGGGTGGTGGCGTCGTCCCAGGAGATCAGCACCGGCTGGCCCGGCGCGCCCTTTACGAAGTTGGAATTGTTGGAGACGATGGGGGTGATGGGCCCATCCAGCTTCTGCTGGCTGCGATAGGCGTTCATCCAGGCGCCCGAGCGCTTGCCGGTCCGGGCATAGGGGTCGAAGTAGAAGAGGCCCAGATGGGCGCCGTTCCGCTTGACCTCCCAGGTCCGCACATCGGGATGATAGACCGGCACATTGGTCACCGGGGTGAAGCTCATGCCGTAGACCTCGCCGGCGGCCCAGAACATGCCGTCCACCAGCTTGTCCATCTGCAGATAGGCCTTCACCTCGTTCATATCGAGGTTGTAGCGCTCGGCCCGGACCTTCTCGGCATAGTAGCGATAGTCCCAGGGCTCGATCTTCACCCCGGCCTTTTCCGCGTCCGCGATGGCCTGCATCTCGGCCACTTCCTCGGCGACCCGGGCGATGGCCGCGGGCCAGACCCGCATCATCAGCTCCATGGCCGCATCTGGGGTCTTGGCCATGGCCGCTTCCAGCCGCCAGTGGGCGTGGGTCGGATAGCCCAGCAGATTGGCCCGCTCGACCCGCAGCTTGAGGATCTTCTGGATGACGCCGTTATTGTCGTGCGCGTCGCCATTGTCCCCTCGGCTGTAATAGGTCCGCCAGACCTTCTCGCGCAGGTCGCGGCGATCGGAATAGGTCAGGAAGGGGTCCATGGAGGACCGGGTGTTGAGGATGGCGTATTCACCCGGGCGGCCGCGCTCGGTGGCGGCGGCCGCGGCGGCGGCGCGGACATCCTCGGGCAGACCGCGCAGCTCGGCCTCGGTCTTCAGATAGAGGACATAGTCGGTCTCGTCGGCCAGCAGGTTCTGGCTGAAGGTGGTGAAGGCCTGGGCCAGTTCGCCATTGATCTGCGCCACCCGGGCCTTGGCGGCCGGCTCCAGCTTGGCGCCGGCGCGGACAAAGGCGTTCCAGCGCTTCCAGGTCAGGCGCTGCTGTTCCGGGGTCAGGCCGGCGCTCTCGCGGCCCTCATAGACCTGCTCGATACGGGCGAAGAGCTTGGCGTTCTGCAGGATCTTGTCGGAATGGGCCGACAGTCGCGGCGCCATCGCCGTCTCCACCGCCCGCATCTCCGGATTGGACAGGGTGCCGCCCCAGACCCAGTAGGGCGCGCCCACCCGGTCGAGCGCCGCGCCGGCGCGCTCAAGGGCCGCGATGGTGTTGTCGAAGGTGGCCGGCTCAGGATTGTTGGCGATGGCCTCGATCTCTTCCAGCTCCAGGGCCATGGCCGCCTCGAGGGCCGGGGCGAAGTCGGCGATCTTGACCTGGTCGAAGGGCGGCACTCCGCCATAGGGGCCGGTCCACGGGGCCAGCAGGGGCGAGCCGTCGGCCGCAAGGGCGGGCAGGGGCAGGGCGGCGGCGCCGAGCGCTGCGCTCGAGACGGCCAGGAACATGCGCCGATCCATCAGGAAACTCCGGTGTCGTCGAAAGGAAGGTTGGCGCGACCTTAGGCGCCGGGAGCCTGAACGTCACATGACAGGCTTGTAATGTGACATGCCTCCCCTCTGGCGGGGCGCGCAAGGGGCGGCTAAAGCCGAGACATGGCCATTGGCGTGTTTGATTCCGGAGTGGGCGGCCTGACCGTCCACCGCAAGCTGGCGGAGCGCTTTCCCCGCGCCGACCTCGTCTATCTGGCCGACCAGGCCAACGCCCCCTATGGCGGGCGGCCCGGCGAAGAGATCGTCGAACTGACCCGGGCTGGCTGCGACCGGCTGTTCGATCAGGGCTGCGACCTGGTGGTGCTGGCCTGTAACACCGCCTCGGCCATTGCGCTGCGCCGCCTGCAGCAGACCTGGCTGCCGCAGCGCCGCCGGGAGCTCGCCCGTCCGGTCAATGTGCTGGGCCTCATCGTGCCGACCATCGAGGCGGCCACCGGCCTGCCCTGGGAGCACGAGGCCGAGCGCCGGGGCGACAAGGTCGAGAAGCTGGACATCCTGGCGGTGTTCGCCACCCCGGCCACGGCCCGCAGCCGGGTCTATGAGATCGAGATCGACAAGCGACGCCAGGACGTGGCCGTCTTCGTCGAGCCCTGTCCGGAGCTGGCCCGGATGATCGAGGACAATGCCGGCGCCGTGGAGCTGGCCCAGGCGGTGGAGGCCCATGGGGCCCAGATCACCGCCCGCATCGGCCGGGCGCCGGACCGGGCCATCCTCGGCTGCACCCATTATGAGATCATCGCCGACATGTTCCGCGCCGCGCTCAAGCCGGGCACGCCGCTGATCCATCAGCCCGACGCCACGGCCGCAGCCCTGGCCGGCTATCTGGAGCGCCATCCGGAGATCGACGCCGGGTCGGCGGGGGTGCGACGCTTCCTGACCACCGGCCGCCCCGGCGCCCAGCA
>TARA_R100000935_G_scaffold24727_1_pt1 | contig 14920 bp, 11 predicted proteins | sample TARA_R100000935 | Tara Oceans TARA_R100000935 (sample SAMEA2621502) | marine metagenome | biome: marine biome (ENVO:00000447); feature: surface water layer (ENVO:00002042); material: "saline water (ENVO:00002010), including plankton (ENVO:xxxxxxxx)" | depth 5 m | reverse complement strand
GTGGGGCGTTAACGTACGATCCTGCACTCAGCCGGAAAGGACCCCCTGTGCGCACGGCCGGTTCGTAATGAAATGCTCAATTTTGGCTACTGTAAAACGACACGTTCTCGCAGAACCATTTCGTTTCCCTGAAATTCGAACGTGTCCAGGATATCCAGTCTGACAGAAAAATCCACTTTGTAGATCGTTCTTTCAACAACCCATTCGTCGAGGGTCATGCTGGGATCCCAGATGGCGTCTGATGAAAGCCATCCTGTCTCTTTACAGCTTTCAATGTGCTGATCGGAATGACGGGGATAAAGGCAGCCGTCTATTTCGTGGACGTCCAGGATACATCGGTCGTCCGGCGGGGTCAGCCGTCTTATCTCATCTGCAAAGAGCGCGATCTGCCCATCTGTCGCGGTCACAGGAGGATGAAAGATCGGAGTCGGCAGCTTGCCGTAGTGCTCATAAATTACAGGGCACCAGAGAGAATAATATATTTGCATTCTGCCGGTGGTCGGCATGATGCAATGCACTTCACCAAGTTCCGCAAGCATGGGTGCTCTTGAGGTCTGCGATTGATACAAAGCATTCCGAAAGGCATCCTGTTCGGCTTTGTCTTGATAATGCTCTGAAAGAAAGAATTGCGTAGCACCTGATGACAAAACTTGAACCGCGTCCATAATCTCGCAGGCGTGGACTTTAAACCACTCTACTGCAGACCCAATTTTGACACGTTTATTTCTGAAGAACCTGTGAAGCTGCTTTTCTATCAATTTTGGCTCAACGTCGTAGCAAAGAAGGACAGCGATTTCGAGGCGGTCGTCCATTTTTATCCGGCAAAGCGCATCACTACTACTGCTTCTTCTCATGCGTTCCCCGGCATCCTTTGAAAAACCAATCTTTAGATAACCAGGGTGCCGACGGTCGCTCATCACATAGACGGTCCCTGTAAATCCGGGAACATCTGCGGCAAGTCCGATGAGATATCGCACTCCAGATGGCGTGATTGCTTCATGCTCGACGGCAGATGAACCTGCTGCAAGCATTAAAGGCACGACAAGACCTTCAGCACCTTCGGCACCACGCCAGATAAGAGCTTCTCTGGAGAAATTGAGTTCTTCAGATGCAGACAGCACGCAGACCCCCTCTTATTTAAGCAGCCCTCCCGGCCCCCCGCACCGCCCGCTGGAACATCAGCCCCATCAGCATGTCCCGCGCCTCTTGATCCTGCATGAACGCGTTCCGCATCGCGCCGTCACGTTTGAACGCTGAAATTGACCGGCGCATGAACTCCGCGTCATACCGCGGCCGCACGTCACGCGGATCGTTGTTGCGCAGCATTTCTGCCCAAGCATCGTCACCCAGGATATCCTCGTTGACCGCCTCGAACCGAATATAATCCTCTTCCGAGAACTCGGTCCCATGCCGCGCATTGAAGGCGGTGATGATCTCCGTGAGGGTCTTGGATTCCTCTTCGGTGTAGGGGTTGGCTCCGAAGCGGTCGATCGGACTCAGGGGCGCGTTGTCGTCCTTGCCAAGACTGGCGTTCTGGGGGTCGCCATCCTTTTGTAGACGGTAGGCCGCCATATCCAGCATGTCATCCGTCACATCCTCACCTTGGGGTGCCTGACGCGTCGGCAGGATGCGCTTCAGCCACGAGCCGTAGACGTGCAGTTTCTCGAGGCTTGTATCGCCGAGGTTCACTACCTGAGCGATGAAAGAGTAGAAGCGCAGAAAGGATGCCAGCACCTGCCGGAATTCCTCCTGATCGGCGTCGTTCAGGTTGGTGCTGAAGCGCGTCACGGCTTGGCGGACGATGCCCTCAAGTATGGGCCGTTCATCCGCCCGCTTGGTCGCCGTCATGAAGCGATCCGTGAACCGGTCGATCTCGGCCTCGTCGAGGACACCGAACGCCTTGAGACGAGCTTCGAGGTTGTAGACCTGGTTCGGGTCGGAAATGTCTTCCAGCTTGGTGACATTGTAGTAGGGCTTGAAGGCCATCTGGATGTCTTCGATCGTGTTGCGGAAATCGAGGATGTAGGTGCGCTCTTTGCTCGGATAGATCCGGTTCAGGCGCGCCAGCGTCTGCACGGCCTGCAGGCCCCCCAGGCGCCGGTCGATATACATCGCCACCAACTTCGGCTGATCGAAGCCGGTCTGGTATTTGTCAGCCACGACGAGCACGTTGTAGCGTGCGCTGTCGAACTGCTTGGGCAACTCGGTCTCGCTGAAGCCGTTGATGCCCGGCTCCGTGTAACTATGTCCGTCAATGCTAATCTCGCCGGAGAAGGCGGTCAGCGCCCGCACGTCGGTGTAGCCGTGCGTCGCGATGTAGGCGTTGATCGCCTGATAGGTGCGAATGGCGTGCTCCCGACTTGATGTGACCACCATGGCTTTCGCCTGGCCCGCGATTTCGGGCAGCACGTGGCGCCGGAAGTGCTCCACGATGACTTCGGCCTTTTGGATCATCGCGGTCTCATGAAAATCGATAAACCGCGCTACCTTCTTCGATGATTTGCGCTCCAGCAGGCGCGGATCCTCGTCGATCGCCTTCTCGAGCTTCGCGTATGACCGGTATGTCTGGTAGTTGCGCAGCACGTCGAGGATGAACTTTTCCTCCACCGCCTGCCGCATAGAGTAGAGGTGGAAGGGCTCCGGGCCTTTAGGGCCCATGCAGCCAAAGCGTTCCATCGTCACATTCTTCGGTGTCGCCGTGAACGCCAGGTAGGAGAGGTTGGCCTGCGGGCCGCGCAAGCGTTGAAGTTCAAGCAGGGCCTGCTCGGTCGCGTCGATTTCGGCCTCTTCCTCGGACAGTGCCCCGTCGGCCAAGACACGCGCCATGCTGTCGGCATGTTTGCCGGACTGGGAGCTGTGCGCCTCATCGATGATGATGGCGAAGCGTTTGCCGTCTTCATTGCGCAAAACCGAGAGCTGGTCGGTGGCGAACTTGTGGATCGTGGAGATGATGATCTTCGCGCCGCGCTCAATGGCGGCCTTCAGCTGCCGCGACGTGCCGTCGATGGCAGCGACGTAGCCCGCCGTTCGCGCGAAGGATTTGACCGTCTGCTGCAATTGGCGGTCGAGGATGACCCGATCGGTCACGATGATGACCGTATCGAAGATGTGGTTGTCCTGATCGTCATGGAGCGAGGCCAAGTGATGGGCCGCCCAAGCGATGGTATTGGATTTGCCGGACCCGGCGGAGTGCTGGAAGAGGTAGTTCTGGCCGGCCCCATTGGCCTTGGCATCCTGCACAAGCTTGCGCACGGCATCAAGCTGTTGGAAGCGCGGCCAGATGGTAGTGCGCTTGACGGCACCGCCCGGTTGTTCGACTTCATCTACGAGCACGAAAGTGTTCAGGATGTCGAGAAAGACCTCCCGCGAGAAGACGGCCTTGCGCCAGCCAATGTCACAATAAAGGTAGGCGATGCGGAATTCGTCATCGACGTCCTCGTTCCCGGCACCACCGTCGCGGCCGCAGTTGAACGGAAGGAAACGCGTCTTGCCGTTATTGAGGTGCGTCGTCATCGACACATTGTCCTGATCGAGCGCGAAGTGGACTAAGGCACCGCGCTTGAAGGTCAGCAAAGGCTCGCCGTTCGGGGACCGGTCCTTGCGGTATTGCTTTTCGGCCGTCTGGTAGGTCGAGCCGGTGAGAGTGTTCTTCAACTCCAAGGTTGCGATCGGCAGCCCGTTGACGAAGAGCACCACGTCAATGGCATTCTCGTTGCTCATTGCATACCGGACCTGGCGCATGACCGTCAGCAAATTGCCCTCGTAGGCCCGCAGGGTGGTGGGATTCAGGCCGGACGTTGGCTTGAAGGCGCAGAGCGAGATCTTGATGCCCGGGACAATCGTGAGGCCCTGCTTCAGGACTTCCAGCGTGCCGACGGCCTTCAGGCGCGCCTCAACCTGGCGCGTCAGCGTTTCCTGCTCCTTGCGGGGATACTGGTCGCAGAGGCGCTGCCAGGCGTCAGGTTGCGTCGTGCGCACGAATTCAACAATCATTTCGGGGTCAAGGGCGGTTTTGCGATCGAAGGCCATATATGGGCGCTCCTGCCAGCCCTGCCGGGTCACCAGCTGGTCGACGAGGTGGATCTCGACGGCCTCTTCGGTGTGGAGCTTCTCGCGGGAAATGGCGGGACTGGTCATGACTGAATCTCAATAAATTTCTTGATTGAAGAATGAAGCTCGACAAGGCTTTTTGCGGCAAAAGCAACTCTGTCAATATTTTGAAACGGCTTGCCGTGGGCGATATCGTTTCGCGTTTCTCGAATAACACGAGTATCAGGGCGGCGGCCTTGAGAGAGGCGACCGCAGTCATACAAACCATCCAGTAGTGCCAACTTTACGCCAAAAGTCATTGCCAGTATTGGTGATCCGAGATCATCATGACGGGATGCCCGCTTTAAGCCTGTCGTAATTTCGGATTTGAGCTTTCCCGTCGGATCGTCGATCAAATCCGGCCACGTTTGGGGATCAGAGGCGACTATATCAAGAACGACACCAATATCTTCCTCAAGCGTAGTAAGGGCCGCAAACATAGCGATCCTGACCGGCAGCCTCTGTAAATCGTGAATTGTCACTAACCCGGCGATGGATCCGACATCGCAATTCCTCACCAAGGTGAGTTCATCAACGCGACCCTGAGCTGCAAAATCGAGAAGCGACATATCATCACGCACCTCAGCGCCTGATAACTCTTGCATATGGGTCTGGACGGATTGCCGAAACTGGGCAGGGCGAACCTGTCGTCTATCGATAATCCCGACGACATCAGCAGACGCGTCATGCCGATTACTTCCTTCGATGACTGGCAAAGCGTCATATATCTCGGGCACATTAAAGAACGCGTCATTTATGGGTTCGCCTTCAAGCGCACACAAAAAAGCACGCCGTGGCGTCATAATTTGCCGGATCGTCAACTGGGCCTGCAGGGCCGAGTGATCCTGCGAGCGATAAGCGGCAATCTCGGTCACCGGCGAGTCATGGTCCATCCCTGCTACTCCTTAGTCTGGTCGAACGTCGAGGCCCCCAAATTGAACAGACCGCCAACGCACACAGTGAAGAAGGCCCCATGGTATCGGCGGAGGTGGTCGGTAGATGACTTCGCCATATCCATCCAGGGTGGAACTGGCATCTGCGTGGCTCAACGATTCAAATGGTTAAGTATAACGATGGCATCCGGGACTGATGTGACTCCGAGGCGCACGATGGGCTTGGTGCGGAATTCATCGTAACTGCTCAGGTTGCTATTGGCCCCCTTCCCGTTCACATCAGTCCACTCTCGGCCCTTCGGTGTTTTGCGCGTCACCTCTACGTCAGCCGAGAGGCTGAGCGGCACGTTCAGGCTGATCACCCAGATGTTCACGATACCATCGTGCTTCATTTCGAGACCTGCCGGACGGCGCTTAGGACCGACAGTCCATACCTCAAGGTGTTCCTTCTGACTTGTTGCTGTCTGAGCAGGAACCGGCTTTCCATGCGCACGCATAAAGGCCAATATACTGTTTCTGACATCGTCAATTGTTTTGGTCATGCCTGAACTTCCTCTGCACCAAGTTGCCGCTCGAGAGATTGGCGCACGAGTCCCACAACATACTGCAAGTCGGCGACATCTGAGAGTTTCACCTCAGAATTACCGTTTCCCCACCGGCCAACGCCCGTAACATCCGCGACCATGTCGCGCGGGTCAGAAAGCTCGTGCGGGTCGATATTGAGTGAAAGGCGAAGTGCCTTTGCCTGTGGCACGACATCGACAAAATTTGTCTCCGCCTTATAGGCCACATAAAGTTTGAGAAATTGCTCGGTGACACAAACATCTAAGGCCATCACTTCTCGTCGAAAGCCTTCAAACAGCTCATGCATCTTGCCGTGGATCAGATGCGGATGATCATCGATCGTGTAATCCGTCGAGACCGCAACAGATGACTGATAGGACTCAAGAATGTCTTCGAGAAGATCAGGCGAGGACCAGACCTTTGCAGCATGCCTTGCCATCCTGTCGGCGCGCAACTTGATTTCAGTTTCTGTCCATGCCTCAAGCTGTCCAAGACCTTGGTTCACACGCAGCGGACTCTCTTTAAATCCGCCCTCCATGTCGCGTTTCAATGGGAAGGGCTTATCGCTGTATTCAGAGTTGTATCCAGTCAGTGTGAGGTTTCCCAGTGTGTGCAGCCATTTCTCCTGAACGGCCGCCCACTCCTCACCCAACGCAACTTTCCACTCCTGCGACAGGCTATCGTTTTGTGGTAGGATATGCTCAATTGTGTAGTCGTCCACGCTGACCCGCTCTTTGCGGCCGTGGTTTTCAAATTTCCGCAACCAGTAGGACCGGTTCCGAAAGTTATAGAGGTCGCGGTCTTGGATACGCGCGACGAATTCCTCATCGCGCGGGAAGCGGCGATACGAACGCATTTTGAGAAAATGCGCCTTCACACTTTCCAGATACCGGTCCTTCTTCAGTTCACGCCCGAAAGTTGCGAAGGTCTTGTTCATGGAGTTGGTCGGAACTGCACAGATAGCCCGCCGGAACACATACGCTTCGACAAGCCGCACGATTTCCAAAAAATCTTCGGCTCCCATCCGCTCCATGGCATAGTCGTGGTAGACCTCCAACAGGAAGGGATAAGCCACGTCGACCTTCAGCTCTCGCAAATCCTTGAAGGCCAGCGCGAGTGATTTTTGCTTCTCTTGTCCCAGCACAATAGCCCCGTAGTAGCGCGAGAACTCCCAGACCTCGCGCACCAACTCTTCGACATCGCGCCCTCTGGAAATCTGTTCTTGCGAATAAGCCTTATAGGCAACGTAAACGTCGCCTTGGCGCGGGATCGATCCGGTTACGACGGTCAGATAATGGCGCATGAAGGCATCAAAATGGACGACATAGGCACCCTGCCCGAACCCTTCCTCCATTTTGCGCCAGTATTGCTCGTAGAGCCGGGTCTGCAGCTTCGGCTCCAGCCCCATAAGAACGAAGTTTCGGATCAGATCAGCCTGCGACAGCTCTTTACCCGTGGAGTTCATGCTTTCGAAAATCAATTGCGGATTGTCATGCTCACGGCTCAAGGCAACGTCGACGATCATCAGCTTGTTAAGGCCGGTGCAGATATCAATAACCGCAGATCGATCCTGCTCCAGCCAACGGTGAAACATATCGAAGTTTTCTTTAACCCGCAGCGAGAATGCCTCAGGCAACTCATCCTGCGCGATGATGGCGTTCAGGGTTGTGCGGTCAGTCTTGGACAGCAGCAGCTTGAAGGCTCGCTCTCCGTCTTCGTCGGGATCAAGGAGGTAGCGGTTTCGGATTTTTTTGAATGAGAAGCCGTCCACTGGCTCAGCTTCCCCAATCACGCGCGACAGCGCAGCAAGAAGCAGGGTCACGGAGGTCAGGCGCTGCTGACCGTCGATGACCAGTTGCGGCGAACGACTGCTATTATTCGACAGAGTCTCCTCGACATAGACAACTGAGCCAAGGAAATGCACCGGGATATGGTCGCTACAGCCCGCGCGGCGCACGTCCTCCCACAGCTGCCGGCATTCCTTTTCCGTCCAAGAGTAGGTGCGTTGATAGATAGGAATAACGAACTGTGGAGCCTTGTTAATGAATGACAACAGGTTTGCATCGGTTGCCTTCATGCCTGCATCTCTTCTTCAATCTGATCGAGCGTTGAGGAGGACGAACCTGTCCTATCGTAGTTGTCCACGTCAATCTGGCCGGTGACTGCGGCGGTGATCAGGGCGGCGCGGTATTCGCGGAGGCGGCCGATGGACGTTTTGGTTCGTTCTTTGATGACCTGAAAGACCCTCATCTCGCGATCCAAGAAGTCGGCAACTCTCCTTTGCAGACCAATATCGACGATATGGGGTCGGTAGTTCAGGATTGCTGCGTCGCTTATACGTTTTAGACCACCAGCTCCGGTCATGCTTTTCATTCCGTCCGCCCTGAAATCTTCAGACGAAAACAGATACATCAGGAAACGCCCATCCAGTTTTCCTGGGTTTGCGCGAAACACGTGGACTTCGGAGGTTGCGAAGCCCACGCCGTTGATCAAACCTTGGGCGAGGGCCTTTTTCCCGTTTTCAAAACAAGGAGTAACCTTGGCGAGAAGAACGTCACCCTCCCGGAAGTAATTGTAGCTTCCCGCGACAACCTCGCCCAAGGGACGAGATATTGTGGCATCAAGCCCCCCCAGACCATCGTCAAGGGCATCCATCGGAGCGAAGGTTACGTCGTCCTCCGCCGTCAAGTTTTCGATTTCCCGCGCAGACGGGGCAACTTGGAGCATGAAGCGAAGCCGGGCTTGATTCTCCGATGCGCCTTCTGTCGGAATGTCTGTGGCGCCGGGTCCGATTTTTCCAGTAATCGCAGCAGTGATTACCGCAAGGCGCCGCTGATCGATGACATCGCCCAAACGCTCCTTCTTTGCGATCAGCTCATCAATCCGTGCTGTTTCGCGGTCGAGAAAGGAGGCAATCCGATTTTGGGTGTGGAGGTCGGGCATAAATATGCGAATGTTCTTCATATCTGAATAGCGTGTCGTCCAAAGATCAGCGACAATGCCGTGGCCCCAACGATAGAACTCTTCCTGAAATGCAGCAGACCTCAATAGGTGGTGGGCAAAGGCTGGCTCGATCCTTGTTGGCTCCAACACGATGCTGATCAGTGACACTGATCCATTATAGGCTGAAATTCCGCCAGACCCCTTTCGGTCGGATCGGCTATTGATCACATAGTCGCCAACACGAACGAGTTTGCGGTTATCACCGTCATCCGATTTCGCGGCGGAATCGAGTTGCGGAACAATTCCGTTCATTGTGACCGACAATGGTGGAAAGTCCTTATCACTCACCTTTTCCCGCCGTTCGTCGAAAAGTTGGCCAAGGCGAAACAATTTCCAACCTGGGGCTGGATACTGGGTCATGATATCCGTCATACTACCACCCTCCACGCAGCACGGCCTTGCCAGTCAGCGGGAAAGCCCATCTGGACAGGATCAACCTGTGGACAAGAGGTGATCAGCGCCACCACCCTTCTACGCCACTCGTTCCCGGGTGCCACGACCATCAGCAGATGATCCAGCATCACCAGTGTGTTGTGTAGATACCGCCGATCCGCCCCTCGCATCGCCACAGCCAGCCGTGCGGGTGAATTGGGCACGATCATCGTAAAGGCGAACCGTTTGTTCCAAAGCCGCCCATGGTGGGCCGCGATGTTGCGGATTATCGTCACATGGTGGGCAAATGACCCGAACACCTTTTCATCCACCCCGAACGGTTTGGCGATGGCCTGACGGTCTGCCCGCAGCTTGATGTTGTCGATCCACTTGGACAGCGCCCCGAGCGACACCACCTCTGCCACCATCCAAACTGGCGGCAAAGTGGGATCCTCATAGGTTTTGTTGTAGTGTTTGACGAAGGTATCTTTGGATCGGCCCGTCTCTTTGACCAGATCGGCCACACACTCGGCGTGTTTCACAGGACCAGTATGGTGGGCCTGATCAAGATAGCCGTGGGGGCCATAGGTCATCGCCATGTGATGTGCCCAGCCTGCACGAATGGCGACCTCGATCCGTTCAATCGCATCCATTACCAGCAGCCGCAGTTGTCGGTCAAAGACATAGAGCGCCAAGGCGTCCTCAAACGTCGTGCCTGGCTTGAGAACATGGTCCCCTGCGGCGGGGGCCGGCCCCTCGAACGGCAGCCAATAGGCCCGTAGACGATAGTATGAGATGTGCTGGAGGTAGTGACGGGCCGAAGGTTCATCCGCAATCACCATGCCACGGCGGCGTAGCAAGGCCAGTTGATCATTAATAGAGATGGCGGGCTTGGTAAATTTCATGCGGTAAGACCACCGCAAAACTTGGACCCATAAATAAGAAACCCGCCAGGGTGCGCAGTGCGAAACCGAGGTTCCGTCCGAGGCGTGGCGGGTGTTGTTGAGGAACAAAGTAGGGGTGCATTGTGAAAAAAGCAACAATGAACAGCATGCAAACAAAAAAAGTTCACGCAACAACCTCTTTCAGCAACCCGGCAATCTCCGCCTCCAGTGCCTTCAGCTCCGCATCGATTTCTGCCAGCGGCCGCGGCGGCACATACTGGTAGAAATACCTGTTGAAGTTGATCTCGTAGCCAACGCGGCCAACCCCGCCATCCGACGGATCCGTATGCGACAGGTCCACCCAGGCATCCGGCACAAAGGGTGTGACCTCACGGTCCACGTAGGCCTCCCAGTCGTCTCCCAGCGGCACCAGCTCGTGATCGCGCAGCTTGGCATCGGCCTCGACGTTGCCCTTGGCATCAAGGCACACCTCGGCATCCTCGTCGCTGTCACCGAAATAGGACACGATCGCCGTGACCATCGGCTTGGGCAGTTTACCCGTCACGTCTTCATTGTCCTTGGTAGCCGCTTCAAGCTCAGCGATGAAGGCATCCCGGCTTATCCAGACTGTGCCGTTCCGGTCTTCCGCCTTGGCCTTCTCCATGAGCCATTCCAGCAGGAACGTTGCTTGTTCCGCCGTCTTGCACTTCAGCACGTCACGAAACGCCTTGAGGTCGAGGTGTGCGGTGCCATTCATCTCCGGCACCTGCTTCACAAGAGCGTTCAGCTTGTCGAAGGTCACTGCGATCTTGAGCTTCAGTGGCCTTTCCACGCGGATTTCGCGATATCCAAAGTCGGTTGTCTTGAAAATCTTCGACACATCGCCGTAGCCCGCGTCGCCGTTCAGATACTCGCCGTAGATCCGCACGATCTCCGCCCGCGCGTCGTCGCCGATCGCGCGTCGCTTTGATCCGAGGGACTTGCGCATGGCCTGCCAGAACCGCGCGGCGCTGGCATCGATCAGCTGGATTTTGCCGCGGCGCGGGACGGCCTTCCGGTTGGTGAGGATCCAGATGTAGGTCTGGATGCCGGTGTTGTAGAAGATGTCCGTCGGCAGGGCGATGATCGCTTCAACCAGGTCGTCTTCCATAAGCCAACGGCGGATCTCGCTTTCGCCCGATCCAGAGCCGCCGGTGAAAAGCGGCGAGCCGTTCATGACGATGCCGATCCGGGATCCCTTCTCGTCGTGGCGCATCTTCGAGATCATGTGCTGCAGAAACAGGAACTGACCATCGGAAATCCGCGGCAGCCCACCGACGAAGCGCCCCTCGTCACCTTGCTCGTCGCGCTCTTCACGGATGACGTCGGCATATTTCTTCCAGTCAACGCCGTAGGGCGGATTCGAAAGCATGTAGTGGAATGTCTCGTGCGGGTGTGCGTCCTGCGTCAGCGTATTGCCGTAGGCGATGCGCGAGGCGTCGTGCCCTTTCACCAGCATATCCGATTTGCAGATCGCGTAAGACTCGCCGTTGAGCTCCTGGCCGAAGAGGTCGACGTTAAGGCCGGGGTTCAGTTCCTTCATCGCCTCTTCCGCCACCGACAGCATGCCGCCGGTGCCGCAGGCGGGATCGTAGACGCGCCGGATGATCTGCCGCCCTGAGAGGGCGTCGTCGTCGTTGGCCAGCAGAAGGTCGACCAGCAGGCGAACAACCTCGCGCGGGGTGAAGTGCTCACCGGCCGTCTCGTTGGAGATCTCCGAGAAGCGCCGGATCAGTTCTTCGAAGAGATAGCCCATTTCAAGATTGGAGACTTCGTCCGGATGGATCGGCAGCTGGCTGAAACGGTCGAAGACCATCCAGAGTGAGCCCTTGTCGTCCAAGTCCTTCAGGATCTCCGTGAACTTGAACTTCTCGATGAAAATGTCGCGCACATTGGGGCTAAAGCCCGTCAGGTAGTCGACGAGATTTGCACGTAGCTGGCTGGCATCCTGCTGTCGCAGACTGGCGAACGTGAAACGGCTCTGGTTGTAGATCTGCCCGCCCGCGCTGGCGACGTCCGACAGAATGGTCATCCGCATCTGGTCGTCCATCTCTGCCGGCAGATCAGCCGCGGCATCCAGGACATCCTGTTTCGTGGACTCCAGCAGACAGTCGAGGCGCCGCAATATCGTGAAGGGCAGGACGATCTTGCCGTATTCTGATTGTTTAAAGTCGCCCCGGAGAAGTTCGGCAATGGACCAGATAAAAGCCGCGTGGGTGTTAATGGTCTCGCGGCTCATGCACGGCCTCCGGTTGTATTTTAAATCTGATATACACCACATTGGGAGGTGCTAAATTGAAAATTGATATAAATCTGGTTCCTAATACCCCGAAGTTACGGCCTCCCTTTCTCGGCAAACCGCTTCTTGCAGAAACCCACGAACGCCGCATCGGCACTTTTAGGAACCTCACCCGCCCAGGCACGCCATTCCTGCTCAAGAACCCGCACATCCCAGCCAGGTGCCGCCGCCCGAGCCCGGTCGTAGGTGTCGGACTTCAGGGCACCTATCTCGGGCCGATCCTTACCACTGACGGACACCACTGTTCCCCGGCTCTGAAACACCACAACATCACGCTCTTCGTCGAACATCACCAGGTAGTCAGGCAGATGGTTGTGAGTAGCAATTTCCTTGAGTGTATGCCTGAAGCGCTTCAGCTCCGTCCGGGCGCCGGTCCGCTTTAGAAGCTTGTTGAGTCCGATCTCAAAAGATGTCTGCGATCCACACATCTTGCGCGCGATCTCATAGACACGCCGCTCGATGGGTTTCCGCAGTCTAAAATAGTCACGGTGAAGCGTGAGCACCGACTTCCGGCGAATACTGTTGAAGATCCACTCGCTGATCTCGATCTCGGCCCACATGATGCGACCGTCCTCAGCGTTGTTCTTTCGCTGAATATGCGCCTTTTCAATGAGATGGAACCATCCTAACTGCTCTTCGTCTCCAAGCGGCAGAGTATCACCAGAGCCTGCGGTGGTGATATTCGTCTTGATGACAGTGCCCATGAGGCGATCAATGGCCTCACAGAACGCGCCGTAGTCTTTGCCACCCGTGCCGCGGTTCACGAAGATCAGAAGGTCGCGCGGATTGAACCGGAGGCGCCGCTCGACCTGTTCGCCCCGGTTGATCTTATGCATGATCTGCGACACCACGTAGATGAGGATGTCTTTGTCGTAAATCGTAGCCTGCCCTTTCACGCTGGGGACAACTTCCAACCATTTTCCTTCGTGCTCATAGCGACGGATCGCCGTATCGGGCTTCTTGCTCAGCGCGTAGAATGGGTGCTCCATGCTTGGCATGAGATCCTTGAGCACGGCATCTGCGACATCACAGATGAAGAAGTCCGCTTGCGGATGGCGATCAGGAAGGAGCTGATCGAGCAGATTCGGGGTATCAGGAACTGACATGATGCGACATTCGGGGTATCAGGAACCGCCGTCAAGCTTTGAATTCGGGGGATTAGGAACCCATGGCGCCTTCTTGCTCCTTATCAGGTCATTTTTAGCCATCCGCTCAAACGCGGACATCAGGAACCAAGATTCGGGGTATCAGGAACTTCAATTCGGGGTATTAGGAACCTCTGACCAAGAATCTCTATTTAGTATCAATGTTCTACGTGGTATTTTCTGGAGCGTAACACTGAATCAAACACATATAAACACCACTGCGTTCAAATGCCGCCACGAACAAGCTTAGCGCATGGCTACTTCCCTTCGTATCGATCCATGAGAATGCCAAGCATATCAGCGTAAGTGCGACGATCATCTTTGCAGATCCGTTTGAAGCGATCCAAAACGTCAAGCGGTGCCTTGATGCTAATCTGCCCATCCATAACGGGTTCACGGCTTGGCCAACGCGTTGCGGTGTCCCCTGCCCTTTCGGCGACCGGTTCAGGGTCCACATTTGCGGCAGGTCGCGCTTCGAATTGCTTTAAACGATCAAAATCAAGCGGTTTGGGCATGACGAGTCTCCTCAAGGATATCGATAATTTCGGATGCGAAGGCTTGTGCATTGATGAGTGCCTTGTCGATACCATTCACGTCAGAGGGATCCAGCTGCCGCAAACCGCCGCCGGCATTATGCAGAGACGAAAATGCTGTCCGGCGGTGGAGCTCCGTAGACATCACTCGACCAACCTTCATCATCTCGGCATGGATATGCTTTTCAAGTTTGCTTTTCACGGCAGCAGACGTTCTTGCAAAGACAATAGCGGCCGGTATCGCGCGACGGCGTGCCCTGCCCTCCATTTCGATTTCAGCCAAAGTTTCGATCGCTGCATCTGCGTCTTGCTGTTCTTCGCCGGACGGAATGACAACCAGATCAGACTCGGCCATCGCAAAGGATGTCAGACGGCTTGCAGAACCTTCCAAGTCGATCAGCACAAACGTCGCCTTGCTCTGCGCGTCAGAAATCTCATCCTGAATAAAGCGTTCGCCTTGGCTGGTGATGACACGCAAAGATTTAGGCAGCATGGCCAACGTCGACCAACGCGTCAGCCGCTTCGCTGGGTCAGCGTCGATCATGATGACCTGGGTGCCTTCGGCAAGTTCTGTGCCCAGCACGATCGCCGATGTTGTCTTGCCAGCTCCGCCCTTGGACGTGGCGAATGAAATAACGGGCATGCCTATGCCTCCTTTGTTTTTTCTACAGTATGCATGGGTAGGCCAGGATTGGAATGTATATCTTACAATATAGTATTATACAGTAGGATACCTAAAGGTATCCTACTGTATAATACTTCAAGATATATCGATGCTGGGCCAGCAAGCACCTTTCTTATGCCAAGAACAACCAAAAGCTTGCATGAAGCCACCGAAACTACTGTCCCGACAGTCACCCGCAAAGCTGTTTCGATGATCTGTTGCCGTGGAACTTTGCACCGTCAAGCTAACCCGCTGGTGCGATCCAGCTAACGTTTACCTATCTGTGATAGTTTTCCGTCTCTCAACCAGTCATCTAGTTTCGACCAGCGCTTACGCCCCGAGACGTTCTTGACCGCGATGGCGACGGCCCGCTTCTGACCGACCAGAACGACCAATTTCTTGCCGCGGGTGACCCCGGTGTAGATCAGGTTCCGC
>TARA_R100000935_G_scaffold58852_1_pt1 | contig 15078 bp, 12 predicted proteins | sample TARA_R100000935 | Tara Oceans TARA_R100000935 (sample SAMEA2621502) | marine metagenome | biome: marine biome (ENVO:00000447); feature: surface water layer (ENVO:00002042); material: "saline water (ENVO:00002010), including plankton (ENVO:xxxxxxxx)" | depth 5 m | reverse complement strand
CCCGGCCGTCTTCGCGGCAGGCGACTGCGCTGTGATCGATAGCGCGCCGCGGCCGCCGGTCGGCGTCTTTGGCGTCCGGGCCGCGCCTGTCCTTGCGGCCAACCTGATGGCCCGCGCCCGGGGCGCCGCCTTGCGCGCCTATGAGCCCCAGCGGCGCTGGCTGTCGATCATGGACCTCGGCGACGGGACCGGGCTCGCCCTGCGGGGGGAACTATGGTGGCGGGGCCGGGCGGCGCTCTGGCTCAAGCGGCGCCTCGACCTGGGGTTCGTCGCCGCCGCCCGCAGCCTCAGGCCAGGCGCTTGAGGATCGAGACCACCTTGCGGGTGCGCGGCGAGAACAGCGCCGGGGTGTACCACTGTCCCGCCAGCCGCTTGCTGATCTCCCCGCGGGTCGGATAGGGCGCGATCATACTGGTGATCTGGCTGAGTTTCAGCCCGGCCGACAGAACCAGAGCCCAGAGCGCAATGTGGTCGCCGGCGTGCCGGCCCACCAGGGTGACGCCCAGCACCTTGCCCTTGGCCGTGGTGACCAGCTTGCCCATGCCCCGGGTGTCACCCTCGGCGATGGCCCGGTCATTGCCGGCGAAGTCGAACACCTCGACCCGGACGTCGTCTCCATGCGCCTCGCGGGCCTGGGCTTCGCTGAGGCCCACGGCGGCCAGTTCGGGGTCGGCATAGGTCACGCGGGGGGTGGCCAGGCTGTCGGCGTTCACGGGCAGGCCGAAGATGGCGCGGCGCACCACCAGACCCGCATGGGCGCCGGCCAGATGGGTGAACTGACCCCGTCCCGCGGCGTCGCCCACGGCATAGACGCGCCTGTTGCTGCTGCGCAAGGACTTGTCGGTGATGACCCCATTGCGGTCCCGTTCAATCCCGGCCACGGCGAGATCCAGCTCATCCAGGGCCGGCTTGCGGCCGACCGCCACCAGCAGGTGCGAGCCTGAGATTCGGGTCTCGCCGCGCTCGTCTTCCACCACCAGGGTGGGGCCGGCCTCGACCCGGATCGCCTTGCGTCCGGCCATCAGCTCCACCCCGTCGGCGCGAAGCTGTTCCAGCACGACATTGGCGGCGGCGGGGTCTTCGCGCCCGAGGATCTTGTCGGCCTCGACGATCACCACTTCGCTGCCCAGCCGGCGGAAGGCCTGGCCAAGCTCCACCCCGATCGGGCCGCCCCCCAGCACGATCAGCCGACTGGGGGCTTCGGTCAGCTCGAACACCGACTCATTGGTGAGATAGGGGACGGTGTCCAAGCCCGGGATGGGCGGAACCGCCGCGCTGGAGCCGGTGGCGATGATGATCTTGCGCGCCCGGACACTGAAGCTGGCGCTGCCCAGCGTGCGGCCGTCGAGGAAGCGGGCGGGTTCGCGGATCACGGTGACGCCCAGCCTTTCGAAACGCTCTTGGCTGTCATGGGGCGCGATCGTGGCAATGGCGGCGTGCACGTGGGCCATGACCTGGGTGAAGTCGACGGTGACATCGCCGGCATGGACCCCCAGCGTCTTGGCGTGGCGGGCCTCATGGGCGGCGGAGGCCGCGGCGATCAGGGCCTTGGAGGGAACACAGCCATAGTTCAGGCAGTCGCCGCCCATTTCGCCCTTTTCGAACAGCACCACCTTCAGGCCCAACTGGGCGGCGCCTGCGGCCACGGACAGGCCGCCGGAGCCTGCGCCGATGACGGCGATATCGGCCTTGATGGTCTTGCCGCTCATAGGGTCTCTCCGGTCTTGGCCCGGCGGCGCTGATAGAGGGTGACCCCGAGCGAGAGCAGGCCGAGCGCCACCAGGGGGCCAAGGATATTGGGCTGGAAGATCACCCCCAGGTCGGGCGCCTCGTCCCGGGCCAACAGGTCGCCGATGCCCGCGCCAATGCCGCTATAGATGAAGGTCGCCGGCATGATGCCGATGAAGGTGGCGAGGGCATAAGGCCCCAACGGAGCGTGGGCCAGGGCGGCGGCCACATTGACCAGCCAGAAGGGCGCGAGCGGGATAAGCCGCAGGGTCAGGATGTAGCCGAAGGCGCCGGCGGCGACGCCGTCGATAATCGCCTTCAGCCGTCCCTGAGAAGCTTCCGCCCGCTGCCGGAGGGCCGCGCCAAGCGAGGTGCGCACGGCGTAGAAGACCGCGATGGCGCCGATCGTGGCGCCTACGACAGTGGCCGCGCCGCCGACCCAGATGCCGAACAGGTAGCCGCCGGCCAGGGTGAGGATCACCGCGCCGGGCACGCTGAGCGCGGTGGACAGGGCGTAGATGCCGACGAAGGCCAGCAGCGCCAGGGGCAGGTTGTCGGCCACCAGGGCGCGCAGCGCGGCCTCATGGGTCTGCAGGGCCTGGAGGTTCAGGAACCGGCCCAGGTCGCTGGTGAACACCAGGACAAGACCGATCGCCAGGATCAGCAGGGGCAGATAGCGCTTCAGTCTTGTCATGGGTCCCCCAGGGCTGACCGCCCCCCTCACGAGCGCGGCGATGGTCGACCACCCGGATCTTTCGTGCGGCGGTCGGTCCTGGTTACAGCCACGCCTGGGGGCGCGTCCTGGAAAAAGGCGAACGGCGCGCCAGTCTTTCGACTCGCGCGCCGTCGCGTCTCGGCTGTGAAGTCGCCTTGGACTAGAAGGCCAGGCGCAGGCCGACCCGGAAGGTCCGGCCCAGCACGTCATAGAGGCTGCGGTTGGTCTGCAGATAACCGACCGTGTTTTCCGCGCCCAGGGCCGCCGGGTTGGCGGTCAGGGGCGGGTCGTTGTTGAACAGGTTCTTGATCGAAATGTAGGCCTCGCCGCTGGCGCCGCTCTGGCCCAGGTCGAAGGCGTAGGTGGCCGAGGCGTCGAAATAGAGGGCGCCTTCGATATTGTTGTCGTTGATCGTGTAATAGGGCGGCGCCAGGGTCGGGCAGGCGCTGGTGCATTCGGTGTAGGCGTTGCTGATCACCCCGTCGCTGACCCCGCGGGCGGTAAAGTTCAGGCTGATCGGATCGAGGTCATAGGCGGCCGTCACCCGGTAGACCCAGTCCGGCGTGGCGCTGACATTGGAGCCCGCGAGATCGATGGCGGTGACGCCGTTGTCGGTCACGTTTTCGATGTAGTGCGTGGCCATGGCCCGCAGGGACAGGTCGCCAGCCGCGCTGGGGATGAAGGTGTCGAGCGACGTGCGGTAGGACGCTTCGATGTCCAGGCCCTTGGCGCTCAGGCTGTTCAGGTTCTCATAGAACAGGTCGATGAAGGCCAGGCGGCCGTTCTCGTAACGCAGATTGCTGCAGTAGCGCTGGACGTTGTTCAGGAGACAGAAGTCCGCTGAGTCCTGGGCGGTGACGAAGCTAATCACCCCCTCCACCTTGATCTCGTAATAGTCAATCGAGGCGGCGAAGCCAGGCAGGAAGCTCGGCTGAAAGACCACCCCAAGGCCCAGTCCGTCGGCCACCTCAGGCTCGACCTCCGTGCTGCCCTTCAGGTTCTGGACGAAGGGGGTGGCCACCCCGTTGATCGAGACGGCGTTGCTTCGGGCGGTGCCGGCGTCGAACAGCTCGCTCATATTGGCGGCCCGGATGTCCCGCGACGCGGTGGCGCGCAGGGTGATGTCCGGGATGGGCGAGTAGGTCAGGCCGGCCTTCCAGGTGGTGACGCCGCCAGAGGTGCTGTAGCGCGTGTAGCGGGCCGCGCCGTTGAAATCGAGGCCCTCCATGATCGGGATCAGGGTCTCGATATAGCCTTCGACGACGTCGTACTCGCCGGTGGTGACCTTGTAGTTGCCATATTTCCAGCCCGACTGTGAGGCGGCGTCGACCTCGCCGTCGAGGGTTTCATTGCGCCATTCCGCGCCGAACGCGATGTCGATCGGGCCGGCCCAGCCGGTGAAATCGGTGGTGAAGTTCACCGCCGCCACGTCCTGCACAAACTCCTGGGTGCGCAGCGGCTGGCCGAGGACATAGTCAATGGCCGCCTGGCTGGCGACGCCGACCCCAAAGCGGTTCAACGGCACGCATCCGTTGGTCGGAGCGGCGATGGTGGAGCGGCAAACGATCTGGCCCGTGGTCGGATGCACCACGGCGTCCGTGGCGAGCGCGAGACGCGTGTTGTTCCAGGTGGGGGTCAGTTCTTCACGGGTCTTGGTCACGCCGTGCTGGTAGTAGGCGTCCCATCCAAAGTCGCGACCAAGGAGGCTGAAGTCGCCGTCAGCGCCGACCACATAGCGGGAGGTCTCGCGGATGTTGTTGCTGCCCGACTTCGGGAAGTCGGCGGTGCCAGAGCCCATGACGAACGAGGTCAGGCCCAGGGTCGTCATCTGATCGCGGACCGACGCCGGCAGGAAGGCGTTGTCCGACCGGATCGTAATCCCCGTGCTGGTGGGCTGGATGTAGTAGCTCAAGCCCTCGTATCGGGCATAGGACGCCTGGGCGAAGACATTGATGTTCGGGGCGACCTCGTAGCTCACGCGTCCGAAGAAGCTGTCACGATCCTCATCCGGAAGCAGGGAGTTGGTGCCGTTGAGGCTGGAGGTGTATTCCCAGTCGCCCCCGATCATCCACTGGCCCGACACCTGCCCATAGGCGAGCTGGTTCACGGTCCCGTTGACGCCGAAATAGGTGCCCCGCAGCGGGCCGGCGGTGATCAGACCGCCCGGCGTATAGGAGGAGATGCCCACATTGTCGGCCACCACATAGAAGGGCTGGCCCGCCGCCGTATTGGGATTGCGGATGGCGAAGTGGCCGGTCTTGTTCCAGTCGCGGCTGACCCCGTGGATCCCCTCCTGACTGACCGTCTCGGCGCTGAGCAGGATGTGGCCCTTGCCGTCGGCGAAGGGTGAGCCGGCGGTGAAGTTGTACTTCCAGTTCTCGCCGTCGCCATAGGTGGTCTCGCCGTACTCGGCGGTCATCTTCAGGCCGGTATAGGTCTTATCGAGGATGAAGTTCACCACGCCGCCGACGGCGTCGGAGCCATAGGCCGACGAGGCGCCGCCGGTCACAACCTCGACCCGGGAAATCAGGGACTGCGGGAAGGTGTTCGTGTCCACCTGGCCCGTGGCGGCCGACACCACTGAGCGTTGTCCGTCAAACAGAACCAGCGTCCGGCCAGTGCCCAGGGCGCGCAGGTTCAGGGCGCTGATACCGGCCTGGCCGTTGCTGAGGGAGCCCGAAGAGCTCGAGGCGGTGACCGACCCGGCCACGGACGGCAGGGTGTTGACGAAATCGGCGATGTTGGCAGGCGCCTCGGCGAGAATCTCCGCCGATCCCAGCACGTTGACCGGCGTGGGCGCGTCGTAACCGTCGCGCACGATGCGCGAGCCTGTGACGACCACTTCCTCAAGTTCAGCGCTGGACGCTGTCTGGGCCAGGACAGGGACGGCCTGGGCCATCAGGGCCGCGGCGCTTGCGGTGGCCAGGGCGTAGCGGCGAAGGCGGCGCGAGGACGAAGCGAGCGATGGAGACGGATAGGTCATGGCGATTCTCGACTCTTCTGAAAGGATCCCCGGCGCCTGGGCGCAGAGAACCGTCACGCGCGCCCCCCAAAGGCGTGCGTCGGCAGGGAGGGCCGGTGACGGCCCTTCTCCTCTTGATTTCGGATCAGAACCCGGGCGGTCCCTGCGATCGGGGAGGTGATCTCAGGACTGCTGGGGCATAGGTTGTGGACCCTGGCGCTCTAGACAGACCAGGATGGCGCAGGCCTCATCAGGGACTGCCACGCCAGGCCGGGCCGCTGTGGGCATCACGCGCGGCGGCGCGATGGCGATGACGGGAAAGCGTTTTCAATCGGACACACATGGAGACTACCCCCGGTTATATTTGTTCCAATGCGTCAGTTGCTAGCGACCAAAGTTGCCGACACCCTTCTGCAACCATCGGTCACTAACTCAGCAGGGACAGAATAATTGGCTTGTTGATGATGTGGTTGGATAACTAGAGCCTTTATGCGTAAATCGTCTTTGTGCTCTCGATTTGCGCAGTGAAACAGGGATTGCATGTCGAAATTCGAACACGTGGGCTTGGACGCAATCGACTTTCAAATCCTGCGGGAACTGTCGATTGATGGGCGGGCGTCCGACGTCTGGTTGGGTGAGAAAATCAACCTGTCCAGCACGGCGGTGGCTCGGCGCCGGAAGATCCTGGAGGAGCGCCAGGCTGTGCTCAGCTATTCGGCGGACCTGAACATGCCGATGCTGGGGTTCAGCGTGGTGGTCTTCGTGGCCATCGAGCTCAGCTCTCAGGCCGAGCGCGCCTTGAATGAGTTCGAGCGCGAGGTCGTCAAGTGTCCGTCAGTGTCCTATTGTGGATTCGTCTCCGGAGACACGGACTTCCTGATCATGCTGAATGTGGAGTCCTTTGAGGACTATGATCGGGTTTATCGACGGGAGCTGTCTATGCTTCCCCATGTGTCCCGGATCCGCAGCAGCTTCGTGATCCGGGAGGTGGCGCGGCGCTCGACCCCGCCCATCGTCTTCCAGGACCGAACCGAGGGGCGCTGAGGCCTGAGCCGGTTTTCTTGAGGTCTTTCCTGGTCTTGGAGTTTGGCGTCCCGCGCCAAGGGGATAACGCGGGACGCCGCCTTGGGACTACTTCTTCGCCGGGAGATTGGGGTAGGCGATCCCAAGTTGTTCCAGATAGGTGTCGTACTTGCTGGGGTCGTAGTAGTACGGCTCCATCTTGGGCCGCATGCGGGCCATGATGTCTTCGTTCAGGTGAATGCCCGGCATATCGGTGTCGGTCAGCACAGGATCGTACTTCTGATCTTTCAGCTGAACGTTCTGGAAGTAATCCTTGGCCTCGGCGACCAGGCTCGGCGTGGTGACCAGATCCAGAATGGTCATGGCCAGGGCCTCGGCCCCGACGACGACGCCCTTGTGGGCGATGGGCGTGGCCATGCCGATGGCGGCCGTCACATGGTGGCCGATGGTGTTGGGGATGTTCGAGGGATAGCGGATGGTGATGGTCGGCACCGTCCACATGATGTCGCCGATATCATCCGAACCGCCGCCCATGGAGATACCGCGGGACTCCGGCGTCGACAGCTCGGAAACCTCCGTGGCCAGGGGCTCGACCTTCAGGTGGTTCACCTCCTGCGTGGCGCGGGCGAAGGCCTGGTCGGCTTCGCTCCATTGCGGCATGCCGACGGCCTTGATGTTTGCATAGGCGGCTTCGGCCAGGGGCTTGTTGCCGTAATTGGGAGCCGCATAGCCGAGGACGCGGCGTTCGACCTTGGTGTCGGTGGCCATGGCGGCGGCCTCAGAGATGCGGTTGCCGATCTCGTAGAGCCCGCGGATGGTCTCGAAGTTCTGCTCGCGGAAATAGTACCAGACGCTGGCGACCCCCGGGACGATGTTGGGCTGGCCGCCGCCGTTGGTGATCACATAGTGGGAGCGCTGGGTGACGGGCAGATGCTCGCGCCGCATGTTCCAGGCGGTGTTCATCAGTTCCACAGCGTCCAGGGCGCTGCGGCCGGCCCAGGGAGCGCCGGCGGCGTGGGAGGTCTTGCCGTGGAAGGTGTACTCCACCGACACCATGCCGTTGTTTCCAGCCGGGCCCCAACCGGTGGAGAAGTCGCGGCTGACATGGCTGAAGATGTTGACGTCCACGTCGTCGAACAGGCCTTCGCGCACATAGAAGGCCTTGGTGGCCAGGAGCTCTTCGGCCACGCCCGGCCAGATCATCAGGGTGCCCGGCAGATTGTTGGCCTCCATGATGTCCTTGGCGGCCAGGGCGGCGACCACCATCATCGGCATGCCCGAGTTATGTCCCTCGCCATGGCCGGGGGCGCCGGGAACCTGCGGCTTCAGCTCCGGGGAGCCTGGAACCTGAGACAGGGCCAGCAGGGCGTCGATGTCGCTGCCCAGGCCGATCTTCGGGCCGCCTGAGCCCCAGGTGGCGGTCCAGGCGGTGGGAATGCCGGCGACGCCGCGCTCGATCTTGAAGCCGTTCTCCTCCAGGATCTTGGTTACGTATTCCGAGGTGCGGAACTCCTGGAAGCCCGGCTCGGCGAAGCTGTAGATGGAGTCGACCATTTCCTGGGCCAGCTTGGCCCGGCTCTTCACCCCCTCCGTAGCCGCCGCCTTCATCTCCGGCGGGGCGGCGGCCTGCGCCATGGCGCCAGGCAGGTAGAGCGCGGTGGCGAGCAGGATCGCCGTCAAGGATCTGGTGCGGCTGGCAGCCATATGGTCGTCCCCCAAGTGTGTTCACGGCGGCTCCAGTCATCCGGCAAGCTGCCGACGCCGCCCCTCGATAAGCCTTCAGCTGACTTCCGCCGCCGATCGCGTGGTAGAAAAACCTGGAGGTCTAGCAACCCAGCGCGCAGGAAATTCAACCTAATCGATCAAATTGCTTCGAAAACCATCAGCAATTCCGACGGCATCATACAAAACCGGCGCTGTAAACGTTGGGGTTGATCGCCCGGAGGGGAATCGCCGGGCCGCCGCCATGATGATGATTTTTTATGCGAGCCTCGGGCTTGGCCGCCCAGATGATGGCAGGGCCCGGATGGGCGAGACGGATCGTACCGGGGGCGCCAGCCTTCAATCATGACCAAGATTTCATGGCGGAGCTTGCATCTGTCAGGGACGGCGCGCGCCTCTTATGGTGTGAACGGGCCAGAAGCGCCCGACCGCGCCTAGATAGGAAAACTCCCATGGACGTCGCCATCGCCGGCATCATCTCAAGCGTCTTCAACGTCGCCATCATCTTCAGCGCCATCGTCGCCATCATCGTCGTGCCGCGCTACCTCAAGGCCAAGGAGCGGGCGGCCCTGCACAAGACCATTCAGGCCGCATATGAGCAGGGACAGCAGCTGCCGCCTGAACTGATCACGGCCCTGACGCAGGACGTGAAGGTGAAACCCAAGGCCTCGCCGGCCCGGGATCTTCGTACGGGAATCATCTGGGTCGGGGTGGCGGTCGGTCTGGCGGCGTTCGGCTACGCCATCGGCTTCGAGGAGCCGGACGCCACCTACATCTTCCTGGGCATCGCCGCCTTCCCGGGCTTCATCGGTCTCGCCTTCATCCTGATGTCCTTGATCGGGCGGGATAAGTCCTGAGCGCGCGCGACGGGGGAAAACCATGTCGCGGACTGAACGACACCGACTCTCCAGTCTGCATGACGTCGAGCTGGCCGGCCTGGCCGCCTCCGGCGACCGTCAGGCCTTTGGCGAACTCGTGCGCCGGCACGGGTCAGCCGTCCGCTCGCTGCTGCGGCGGATGGGAGTAAGCGCGGCCGAGGCCGACGATCTGGCCCAGGACGCCTTCATCGCCGCCTTCGAATCCATCGCCGAGTTTCGCGGCGAGGGGGCGTTCGGGGGCTGGGTGAAGAAGATCGCCGCCCGGGCCTGCATCCGCCGAGTGCAGAAGGACCGGCAACTGCGGGCGCGGCTTGAGGCTGCGGAGCTGCAGGAGCCTGCGGTCTTGGCCGACCCCGGCCGGCGCATGGATCTGGATGAGGCGCTCAAGGGCCTCGCCGAAGGCGAGCGGCTCTGCGTCAGTCTTTGTTATGGGGCGGGTCTTTCGCACGCCGAGGCGGCGGAGGCCTTGAACCTGCCACTCGGAACGGTCAAATCCCATGTCAAACGTGGTCTGGATAGGCTCAAGGCCCGGCTGGCCCCCGAAGGGGACACATTGGAGGGACGGCGTGGCAATGGCTGAGATGGAGGTCGAACGCGCTATCGAGCGGTTGTTCGCCCGGACGCCGGAAATGGCCGACGCCGACGCCTTCGCCGAGCGGGTCCAGCGGCGGCTCGACCGGGGTTGGGCCGCGCGTCGGGTCCTGATCGGCTCGGCCGGCATGGTGGGCGGCGTCATCGGCGCAAGCCAGTTGATCATGTCCAACCTGTTTTCCCGCGCCGAGGCGGCCTCCAGCGAATCGGCCCGGGTGCTGACCAGCGGCGTGCGCCAGCTGGCGCCCCAGGCCGAGTGGCTGTTGAACGGCCCGGCCGGCATTGAAGCCGTCTGGCTCGTCGCGGGTCTGGCGGTCGTCGCCATGGGCCTCGTCCTGACCCGCATCATCGAGGAGATCTGACCCTGTCCGCCCAACGCCAGGAGACGGTGCGACGCCTCGCGGCGCCCGACATCACCGGACGAAAGGGCAAGACTCCCATCGTCTGCCTGACCGCCTACACCGCCCCGATGGCCGAACTGCTGGACGAGGCCTGCGACCTGCTTCTGGTCGGGGACTCTGTGGGCATGGTGATCCATGGCCTGCCCAATACGGTGGGGGTCACCCTTGAGATGATGATCCTGCACGGGCAGGCGGTCATGCGCGGCTCGCGCAGGGCCATGGTCGTGGTCGACATGCCGTTCGGCTCCTACGAAGGCTCGGCCGAGCAGGCCTACGCCAACGCCGCACGGCTGATGAAGGAGACCGGCGCCCAGGCGGTGAAGGTTGAGTCCGGGCCCACCGTCGCCGAGACCATCGACTATCTGGTCAAGCGCGGCGTGCCGGTGATGGGCCACGTGGGTCTTCGCCCCCAGGCGGTGCTGGTGGACGGCGGCTTCCGCGCCAAGGGCCGAGGGGAAGCCGAGCGGGCCAAGATCCTTGAGGAGGCTCGCGCCACCGCCGCCGCCGGCGCCTTCGCCCTGGTGGTGGAGGGAGTCGCCGAAGGTCTGGCCCGCGAGATCACTGAGGCTGTGGACGTGCCGACCATCGGCATTGGCGCCTCGGCCGGCTGCGATGGCCAGATCCTGGTGACCGACGACATGCTGGGCCTGTTCGACTGGACTCCCAAATTCGTCCGCCGCTATGCCGACCTGCGGCAGGAGATCCTGGGCGCGGTGCGGACCTATGCCGACGACGTCCAGGCCCGCCGCTTTCCGGGGCCGGCGGAAATCTACTTTCCAAAGGCGGGCTAGCGCCCTTTCGGATCGATTGCGTCACAGCGGCCGGGCGGCGTTGCGGCGCGACCGCTTGCACTATAGGTTCGCCGCCTCTGATTTCGTCGCCTGAGCGCGGGGTTTCCAATTCGTGACTGACGTTTTTGAAGAGGTCGAGGAGCAACTCCGCGCCGACCGCTACAAGACGCTCGCCCTGCGCGCCCTGCCTTGGGTGCTGGGCGGGCTCGCCCTGGCCTTGGCCATCGTTCTGGGTGTCTGGGGCTGGAACGCCCTGCAGGCCCGGTCCATAGCCGAAGCCTCGGAGACCTATGCCGAGGGCGTAGAGGCCTTTGGCGCCGGCGACATGGATAAGGCTGAGCAGCGCTTCGCCGAGGTCGCCGCCGAGGGACCCGACGGCTATGCCGCTCTGGCGCTCATGCAGCAGGCTGGTCTGCGGGTGAATGACGGCGACATGGACGCCGCCGTCAAGCTGTTCGACGAGGCCGCCGACAAGGCGCCAGATCCGATCCTGGCCGACGCGGCCCGCCTCAAATCCGCCTTCGCCCTGCTGGATACCGCCCCCCTGTCCGAGTTGAAGACCCGGCTGGAGCCGTTGACGGAGGAGGGGCGTCCCTATCGCGCCCTCGCCCTCGAGGCCCTGGCCTTCGCCAAGCTCATGGGGGGCGAGATGGATGAAGCCCGTGCCGATTTCGGCGTTCTGGCCCTGATGCCTGGGGTGTCCGAGCTCGCCCGCCAGCGCGCCCAGGCCGCCCGGGCCATGATCGACTCCGGGACCGCCGGCGCGCTGCCTGAGGCCGTCAAGGCCTCGCGCGCGCTTCCTGAGCCCGCTTCCGACGATGCGGCCGCCGCTGAGGCGCCCCAGCAGCAAGGTTCTGCTTCGCAATGATCCTGTCCCGCCCTTCGATGGTCGCCGTCCTGCTGGCCAGCGCCGTCGCGATCTCCGGCTGTTCGACCGTCAATCGCCTCAATCCCTTTGACCGGGATGAGGGCCCCCAGGAGATCGCTGGCGAGGGCGAGCGGATTTCGGTCATCGCCTTCAACGATACGATCGAGCCGTCCGAGACCCTGAGCGGCGCTGATTTCTTCCTGCCGACTCCCTACGCCCGTGCGGCCTGGCCGCTGCCTGGCGGCGTGCCGGAGCAGGCCTCCGAGCATGTCGAGGCGGCTGTGAGCTTTGACATCGCCTGGCGGCGCAACATCGGCGAAGGCTCCGGCCGGGGGCATCACGTCACCGCTCCGCCGGTGGCCGCCGATGGCAAGCTCTATGTGATGGATGGGTCGGCCCAGGTGTCGGCGATCGATCTGAAGTCTGGTCGGACGGTCTGGAGCGCTGATCTCCAGCCGCCCCGTCGTGACGAGCGCGAGGGTTTCGGCGGCGGCGTGGCCTATGCTGGCGGCAAGCTCTATGTGACCTCGGGGTATCGGTTTGTCGCCCGTCTCGACGCGGCGACCGGCGCTGTCGAGTGGCGCCGGGAGACCGAGCAGCCGATCCACGCCGCGCCCACGGTGACGGCGGGCCGCGTGATGGCGGTGGCCATCGACAACACCCTGTTGACCTTCGACACGGCCACAGGTGCGCCCAGCTGGACCTACCAGGCCCTGAGCGAGCCGGCCCGCATCCTGGGCGCCTCCACCCCGGCGGTGTCGGGGGACACGGTCGTCGCCGCCTTCAGCTCCGGTGAGCTGGTCGCGCTTCGCAGCGGCAATGGCAACGATCTCTGGAATGAAGGGCTGTCCCGCGGCAGCCGGACCAACGCCCTGTCGGAGATCCGCGACATCGCGGGCCGTCCGGCGATCTATCGTGGCGACGTCTATGCGGTCAGCCACGCCGGCGCTTTCGCCGCCATCGACCTGCGTACAGGCGCGCCGCGTTGGACCCTGCCGGTCACCTCCACCACCACGCCCTGGCCTGCTGGCGACGTGGTCTATGTGGTGTCCAAGGCCGGTGAGGTGATCTGCGTCTCCCGTGAGAGCGGCCAGGTCTATTGGATCCGCGACCTGAACGAGGGCGTGACGCCCAAGAAGGTCGGCGGCGTGCTGGGCATTGGCGGCCGCCCGGGGGCCAAGCCCCTGTGGACCGGCCCCCTGCTGGCCTCCAACAAGCTGATCGTGGCTTCGTCGACCGGTGAACTGGCCGTGCTCGACCCGAAGACGGGCGCTGTGGAGCGTACGATGAAGCTCGGCGCGGCTGTCCTCCTGGAGCCGATTGCGGTGGACGGCATGGTCTATGTGGTGACCGACGACGCCCAGGTGATCGCCCTGAGCTAGGGGGAGGCGCCGGGGACCTGGCGCTTCCAAAAGACGTTTCTATGTCATGCAACCGCGCCAGGAGCGCGGATTAGCACTATTTGAGCGGAATCTGGTCTATGGAGGCCAGGTTCTGTTCCAGCGCGCCAGGGGGCGCCTATGCCGCTCAAAATCGCCATCGTCGGCCGTCCGAATGTGGGCAAGTCCACCCTCTTCAACCGGCTGGCCGGGCGGAAGCTCGCCATTGTCGATGACCTGCCCGGGGTCACCCGAGACCGCAAGTTCGCCTCGGGTCGGCTGGGCGACATCGACCTTGAGCTGATCGACACCGCCGGCTTCGAGGACGTCACCGACGAGAGCCTGGAGGCGCGGATGCGCCAGCAGACCGAGCTCGCCGTGGAAGAGGCCGATCTGATCCTCTTCGTGATGGATTCCCGAGAGGGCGTCGCCCCCATGGACGAGGTGTTCGGCGAGCTGCTGCGCAAGTCGAGCAAGCCGGTGATCCTGTTGGCCAACAAGGCCGAGGGCCGTCAAGGCGACGACGGGACCCTGGACGCCTTCCGCCTGGGATTCGGCGAGCCGATCCCCGTCTCGGCCGAGCATGGCGAGGGCATGGCCGATCTCTATGCCGAGGTCGTGCGCCTGTTCCCCGAGGCCGGAGAGGACGAGGACGATGGATCCATCAAGCCCGTCCAGCTGGCCATCGTTGGGCGGCCAAATGCAGGCAAGTCCACCCTGGTCAACCGGTTGATCGGCGAAGACCGGCTTCTGACCGGCCCGGAGGCGGGCATCACCCGCGACTCGATCCCCGTCGACTGGACCTGGGATGACCGGGCCATCCGGCTGGTGGACACCGCCGGTCTCCGCCGCAAGGCCAAGGTGCAGGAAAAGCTCGAGCGCCTTTCCACCCAGGACACCATTCGCGCCATCACCTTCGCCGAGGTGGTGCTGCTGGTCATGGACGCCACCCATCCCCTGGAGATCCAGGACCTGCAGATCGCCGATCTGGTGGAGCGCGAGGGACGCGCCCTGGTCTTCGTCCTGGCCAAGTGGGATCTGGTGGAGGATCCGCAGATCCGCCTGAAGGAGCTGGAGGAAGAGGTTTCCCGCAAGCTTCCCCAGGTTCGCGGCGCCCCGATGATCGCCCTGTCTGCGGAGACCGGCCGAAATCTGGACCGGCTGATGCCGGCGGTTTTCAAGGCGCATGACGACTGGTCGACCAAGGTCAAGACCCGCGACCTCAACGACTGGCTGGCCATGGCGGTGCAGAGGCATCCGCCGCCGGCTGTGAACGGCCGCCGGGTCCGCCCCAAATACATCACCCAGACCAAGGCGCGGCCGCCGACCTTCGTGCTGTTCGCCAGCCGGGCCAGCACCTTGCCCGACAGCTATCGCCGCTACCTGATCCACTCCATCCGCGAGAGTTTCGACCTTCCCGGGGTGCCGGTGCGGCTGACCGTGAAGTCGGGCGCCAATCCCTACGCCGACGGGGAATCCCGGTCGCCAGGTCCCTCCCGCACGGCGCCGCGCAAGACTAAGGCCGCCGCGTCCAAGCCGGGCGCCAAGAAGGCTCTCGGCGCCAAGGCCGGCAAGTCGGGCAAGCCGTCGCGCCCGACCAAGTCCTCAGGCTTTGGGGGCGCCAAGGCCAGACCTGCCCGCGCCCGTCCGGTCAGTGGCCGGAAGACGCCTTCGAAGCCTTCCACGCGGAAAAGCTGATCGGCGTATCTGGCTGACCCAGGTCGGCCAGGGCCAGTTCGACCATCATCGGACCGATCTCGGCGGGATCGGGCAGGCTGTCTGGGTCCTCACCGGGCATGGCTTCGGCGCGCATCTTGGTGCGCATGGCGCCGGGATCGATCAGGGCGGCGCGCACGCTCGTATTTTCCAGCTCATCGGCCCAGGTGCGCACCAGATGGTCGGTGGCCGCCTTGGTGGCCCCGTACGCGCCCCAGAAGGCCTTCGGCCGGGCCACACGTCCGCTGGTGAAGATCAGGGCCCGACCGGCGGGCGCGGCCTTCAGCAGCCGCTCTGTGCTGCG
>TARA_R100000935_G_scaffold11174_5_pt1 | contig 15173 bp, 15 predicted proteins | sample TARA_R100000935 | Tara Oceans TARA_R100000935 (sample SAMEA2621502) | marine metagenome | biome: marine biome (ENVO:00000447); feature: surface water layer (ENVO:00002042); material: "saline water (ENVO:00002010), including plankton (ENVO:xxxxxxxx)" | depth 5 m | reverse complement strand
GGTTGCGCCGCGCCCCTCCCGCCAATCTCTGAAAATTGTGTGCTAAAACAACGCGTTATATGATCGCGGCGCCGCCGGTTGCGTCCGGCCGCGCCGCGCCTGATAATGGCGGCAGGCGACCCAAGGCGGCCGCCAAATTTTGAATAGTCGGTATGATCGGCGCCCCGAAACATACCGCTTCTACGATTCGCCCGCCCATCGGGCGCCAAGGAGGACGACATGGCCTGGGACTTTGAAACCGATCCGGAATTCCAGAAGAAGCTCGACTGGATCGAGGACTTCATGCGCGAGGAGGTCGAGCCCCTCAGCCATCTGGGCATGGCCGCCCACGGCCCGCTGGGCCGCGAGAAGTTCATCAAGCCCCTGCAGCAGAAGGTGAAGGACCAGGGCCTGTGGGCCTGTCACCTGGGCCCCGAGCTCGGCGGCCAGGGCTATGGCCAGCTGAAGCTTGGCCTGATGAACGAGAAGCTGGGGCGCAACTCCATCGCCCCGACCATCTTCGGCTGCCAGGCGCCCGACACCGGCAACGCCGAGATCATCGCCCACTACGGCACCGAGGCCCAGAAGGAGCGCTGGCTCTGGCCGCTGCTGAACGGCGAGATCCGCTCGGCCTTCTCCATGTCAGAGCCCACCGGCGGGTCCGACCCCCTGACCTTCACCACCCGGGCGGTGCAGGACGGCCAGGATTGGATCATCAACGGCGAGAAGTGGTACTCCACCAACGCCCGCTATTCGAAGCTGCTGGTGGTCTATGCGATCACCGATCCGGACGCCAAGGACCCCTATCGGCGCACCTCCATCTTCCTGGTGCCCACCGACACCCCCGGGGTGGAGATCATCCGCAACGTGGCCGTCGGCGCCGGCGGCGAGATCGGCGGCGGGACCGAAGGCTACATGCGCTACACCAATGTCCGGGTGGGGCCAGAGGCCCTGCTGGGCGACCGGGGCGCGGCCTTCGTCATCGCCCAGGTCCGCCTGGGCGGCGGCCGGGTGCACCACGCCATGCGCACCGTCGGGGCCTGCCGCCATGCGCTGGACCTGATGTGCCAGCGGGCCGTGTCGCGCACCACCCGCGACGGCCGTCTGGCCGACCTGCAGATGGTGCAGGAGCAGATCGCCGACTCCTGGATCGCCGTGGAGCAGTTCCGCCTGCTGGTCCTGCGCACCGCCTGGCTGATCGACAAGCACAAGGACTACAACAAGGTCCGCAAGGACATCGCCGCCATCAAGGTGGCCATGCCCAAGGTCTATAACGACGTGGCCACCAAGGCCGCCCACCTGCACGGGGCGCTGGGCGTCTCCAACGAAATGCCCTTCATGCGCATGGTCACCAGCTCGCTGGTCATGGGCATCGCCGACGGCCCCACCGAGGTGCACAAGGTGACGCTGGCCAAGCAGATCCTGAAGGACTACCGGCCCGAAAACGACCTCTTCCCCAGCTACCACATCCCGCGCCTGCAGGAGGAGGCCAAGGAGAAGTACGCCAAGGAGCTGGCCGAGCTGAAGGAAGGCTACGCCAAGCTCAAGGCCGAACGGGAAAACGCCCCGGCCTGATGGTCGTCGCCTGACCCTCGGGCGCGTCCCGAGGGTCTTTCGCGCCGCAGGCGCCTTCAAAGAGGCGACACGAAGGACACAAAGGGGGCGCAAAGGACACCAAGGTGGGGCCGCCACCCCTTTGTGCCCCTTCGCGAACCTTCGTGTCCTTTGTGTCCCCCTTTTTATTGGCGCTGCGCGCCCGCGCCTGCTTGCCTCGGGCCCAAGGCTCGGCTTTCTGAGCGCACAGGTCGCGACAAGACGGCCAAACCTCCGAGGACACCAGGACCCCCCATGACCGACACCGCCGCCAAACCCTGGCCCGTCATGTCCATTGATGAGGCCCATGCGCAGCTGACCGCGCCGGGCCAGCGCTTCGAGCTGGACGAGGCGGTGATCGACGGGATCCCCACCAAGGTGTGGAAGAACGCCCCGCCGACCCTGCGCGACGTGCTGCTCAACGGCCGGGCCTTCGGCAGCCGCGAATTCCTGGTCCATGAGGACGAGCGGGCGACCTTCGAGGCCTTCACCCGGGCGGTCATCACGCTCGCCCACCAGCTGCAGGCCGATGGGGTGAAGCCCGGCGACCGGGTGGCGCTCGTCATGCGCAACCTGCCCGAATGGCCCGTCGCCTTCTTCGCCGGGGCCATCGTCGGCGCCGTCGTCACGCCGCTGAACGCCTGGTGGACCGGGCCTGAACTGGAATTCGGCCTGGCCGATTCCGGGGCCAAAGTGGCCCTGGTGGATGATGAGCGGCTGGAGCGCATCCTCGAGCATCTGGACGCCTGCCCGGACCTGGCCCGCATCTATGTCACCCGCGCCGAGACCCTGCCGGCCGACCCTCGCCTCGCCCAGCTGGAGGACGTCATCGGGCCGGTGAACAGCTGGGGCGATCTGCCTGACAAGGTTCTGCCGGACGTGGCGCTGGCGCCCGACGACGTGGCGACGATCTTCTACACCTCCGGCACCACGGGGAAGCCCAAGGGGGCGCTCGGCACCCACCGCAACCTGACGGCCAACATCATGGCCAGCGCCTGCGCAGGCGCGCGCGGCTTTCTGCGCCGCGGGGAGCCGATCCCCGAGCAGGACGCCCACAAGCTGCCCCCGCGGGCCTATCTGCTGGTGGTGCCCCTGTTCCATGTGACCGGCTGCAACGCGACCCTCTCGCCGGCCATCAATTCGGGCTCCAAGCTCGTCCTGATGCGCAAGTGGGAGCCGGTGGAGGCCATGGGCCTGATCGAGCGCGAGAAGGTCACCAACACCGGCGGCGTGCCGACCATCGCCTGGCAGCTGATCGAACATCCGGCCCGCAAGGACTTCGACCTTTCGTCCCTGACCACCGTGGCCTATGGGGGGGCGCCGTCTGCGCCCGACCTGGTGCGCAAGATCGTCGAGACCTTCCCGGGCTCGGCGCCCTCCAACGGCTGGGGCATGACCGAGACCTCGGCCACCTGCACCACCAATATCGGCCGCGATTACGAGCATCGCCCCGACTCCTGCGGCGTGGCCCCGCCCCCGTGCGAGCTGAAGATCGTCGATCCCGCCGACGGCGTCACCGAACTGCCGGTGGGCAAGGTGGGCGAGCTGTGGGCCAAGGGGCCCAACATCGTCAAAGGCTACTGGAACCGGCCCGAGGCCACGGCCGAGACCTTCGTGGACGGCTGGGTGCGCACCGGCGACCTCGCCTTCCTGGACGAGGAGGGCTTCTGCTTCATCGTCGACCGGGCCAAGGACATGCTGATCCGCGGCGGTGAGAACATCTACTGCGTGGAGGTCGAGAACGTCCTCTACGACCATCCCGACGTGATGGACGCCGCCCTGATCGGCCTGCCCCACCGCACGCTCGGCGAAGAGCCCGCCGCCGTGGTTCACCTGAAGCCTGGCGGCACGGCGACGGAAGACGAGCTGCGCGCCTTCGTCCGCGCGCGGCTGGCCGGCTTCAAGGTGCCGGTGAAGGTGGCCTTCTGGCCCGAGACCCTGCCGCGCAACGCCAATGGCAAGATCCTGAAGGCGGAGCTGAAGCGCGCCTTTGCGGTGGACGCCTAGACCGTAACGTCTTGGAGCCGGGGCCTTGGGCGCCTAAATGGCCAGCAGAGGCCCCCATGGGCCGATGAGAGCGCAGATGACCACGACCCCGGACGCCCAAGCCGCCGCCGCCGAGCGGGCGGTCAGCCCCATCGAGGAAATCATCGAGGAGGCCCGCAACGGCCGCCCCTATATCCTCGTGGACGCCGAGGACCGGGAGAATGAGGGGGATGTGATCATCCCCGCCCAGTTCGCCACCCCGGCCCAGATCAACTTCATGGCCCGGCACGCCCGGGGCCTGATCTGCCTGTCGATCAGCGCCGAACGGGCCCGGGCCCTGCGCCTGCCGCCGATGACCGCCGACAACGGCTCAGGCCACGGCACCGCCTTCACCGTCTCCATCGAGGCCCGGGAGGGAGTCACCACCGGGATTTCGGCCCACGACCGGGCCCACACCATCGCCGTGGCCGTGGACCCCACCAAAGGTCCCGATGACATCGTTTCGCCCGGCCACGTCTTCCCGCTGGTGGCCAAGCCCGGCGGGGTGCTGGTGCGCGCCGGCCACACCGAGGCGGCGGTGGACATTTCCCGCCTGGCGGGGCTGAACCCGGCCGGGGTCATCTGCGAGATCATGCGCGACGACGGGACCATGGCCCGCCTGCCTGACCTGATCGAGTTCGCCCGGCTGCACGGGCTGAAGATCGGCACCATCGCCGACCTGATCGCCTATCGCCGCCGCACCGAGCGGCAGGTGGAGCGGGTGCTGGAGACCCCGTTCGAAAGCGCCCACGGCGCCTTCCGCATGGTGATCTACCGCAACATCCTCGACCACACCGAGCATGTGGTGCTGACCAAGGGCCGGATCGCGGCCGACCGCCCGACCCTGGTGCGGATGCACCGGGTGGACTTCGCCGCCGACCTGCTGGGCGCCGTCGGCCCTCGGCGCGACCATGTCCCTCAGGCGCTCAAGGCCCTGGCCGAGCATGAGGGGGCCGGCGCGGCGGTGTTCATCCGCGACTCCAACCCCGCCTGGCTGTCGGAGCGCTATGGCCAGGACGGCGCAGCCGCCGCCCCGGCAAATATCCTCCGCGACTACGGGGTCGGCGCCCAGATCCTGCTGGACCTGGGCGTGCGCGACCTGGTGCTGCTGAGCAACGCCGACACCGTGCTGCCGGGCTCGGCCGGCTACGGCCTGAAGATCGTCGGACGCCAGCCCCTGGGCTAGCCGGCTCAGGGACCCGCGTTCGCTCAGGCGGCGGGGGCGGCCGGCGGCTCGCTGTAGACGACCTTGGCGCCCTTGAAGGAGCGGATTTCCGGGGCCGGCAGGCCGTTGGCCTTGATCATGGCCATCAGTTCGTCCTTGCGAGCCTGCATCTTCTCGGCGAGCGCCACCAGATCCACATCGGTGCGGCGGCACTGGGCGAACATGCCCTCTGACGGACGCTCCTCCTCCTTGACGTGGTGCTCGATCTCTTCGGACAGCACCGAGACCTTGGCGTCATAAAAGGGGTCGTCGGGGTCGCCGGCCATCAGCTCGGCGATCAGCATCTTGGCGCCGTCGTGCTCCACATAGCCCTCGTCGAGCATGTCGTCTTCGATCTTGCCCCGGAAGGTGGGGTAGAAGATCTCTTCCTCGATCAGGGTGTGGACCGTCAGCTCGGTGCAGATCTTCTCGACGATCTTGGCCTTGCGATCCTTGGCTGTGGCCTTTTCGAACTGCTCGAACAGGTCCTCCACCTCCCGGTGATCATCCTTCAGCAGCTTGATGGCGTCGATCTTGGCCATGGGTGTCTCCCGTTGTCTGGCGTCTGCCCGCTGAACGCCGTCATCGGGCTTTTGGATGCGCCAAGAGGTCCCCGCGCGCAGACGAATTGCCAAGCCCCCCTGTTTTCCGCCAATCTGCCCTGCGCCGGCGCGGAATTTCACGCCGGACCGATCCGACCGCTCACGCGATGGCCCCGCCGTCCGACCTTTCATTTTCAAACCGCCTCATTTTTTCCGAGCTGCATCCCATGACCCAGATCCTCGTGCCGCGGCAGTTCCGCGGGCCCCCCGTCACCGCCAATGGCGGCTATATCTGCGGCCTGCTGACCAAGGCGGTCGGCGGCAAGGGCAGCGCCATGCTGCGGGCCGGCGTGCCCCTGGACACCACCGTCGAGCTGGTGATCGGCGAGGACGGCGCGGTCTCGGCCGTGGGGGCCGAGGGTCAGGTGCTGGGCGTGGCGCGGCCGGGGGGCGATGACCAGATTCCCACCCCGCCGACCTCCCCCGGCATCGAGGCGGCCCGCGCCGCGTCGGCGGCCTCGCCCTTCGCCACACGCTCCCTCCACCGGGGCTGCTTCTCCTGCTGCATCGAGCGCGAGCAGGGCGAGGGCCTGGGGGTTCATGTGGGCCAGGTCCCCGGCGCCGAGCCTGGGGTCTGCGCGGGCCTGTGGATCCCGCACGCCAATTTCGCCGGCCCCGACGGGACCATGCCTGACGAAATCACCTGGGGCGCCCTGGACTGCTCGGGCTCCATGGCCTGGTGGATCAAGATCGGGTCGCCGGTGGGCCTGCTGGGCACCATGGCCGGCGAGGTGCTGAAGGCGCCCAAGGCCGGCGAGACCTATGTGGTCGTCGCCTGGGCCCGGGAATCGGAGGGCCGCAAATTCTTCGCCGGCGTCGCCCTCTATGACGCGGCCGGCGAGGTGGTGGCCAGAAGCGGTCAGATCTGGATCGGCCGTCCGGCCGGCGCCCCAGCGCCGGCTCCCCTGGCGCCCGCCGCCAGCGCCTGAGGGCTCGGTCTTCCAGGTCGTTCCCGGTCGGCGGCCTTCACGCTGTCGGGAAAGGCTCAGGGCGGGCATTTCCTTTCCCGCGGAACGGGCCTATACGGAATATTGACAACCGCCCGGCCGAAAGGCCGGGCGCCGTCGTTTCTGGAGTACGGCCATGACCGACATTCTGATGCCCAAGGCGACCGCCGTCTGGCTGGTCGACAACACCTCGCTGACCTTCGACCAGATCGCCGACTTCTGCGGCCTGCACCCTCTCGAGGTGCGCGGCATCGCCGACGGCGAAGTGGCGCGCGACATCCGCGGCGCCGACCCGATCGGCAATGGCCAGCTGACCCGCGAAGAGCTGGACGCCGCCCAGGCCAATTCGGCCTATCGGATGAAGGCCCAGAAGAGCCGCCATGCCGAGCTGCTCAAGCCGACCAAGAAGGCGCCGCGCTATACCCCGGTGTCCCGCCGTCAGGATCGCCCCGACGCGATCGCCTGGTTCCTGCGCAATCACCCCGAAGTGCCCGACGCGCAGATCTCCCGGCTCTTGGGCACCACCAAGGCGACCATCGACCAGATCCGCAACCGCACCCACTGGAACTCGGCCAATATCAAGCCGGTGGACCCGGTGACGCTCGGCCTGTCGACCCAGATGGAGCTGGACGCCGTGGTGCGCAAAGCCGCCGACAAGAAGGCCAAGGACGACGCCAAGGCCGGAATCACCGATCCCGATGGCCCGTCCCTGCGCCCGGCCTCTGAGACCGGCGCGGTCGAGAACGCCCCGCTGGCGACCGAGGAAGACTGAAGCCTGCCCTTGGCCGGATGCTGAAACGCAAGAGGCCCGCGCGATGCGCGGGCCTCTTTTCGTTCTGAAAGATCAGTGGGCTCTGCGCTGCAGGGTCTCCATTTCTTCCTTCAGCTTGAGCTTTCGTCGCTTGAGTTCCTGAAGGCGGAGGTCGTCTCCCGCGGGGCTTCGCACTTCGTCCTGGATCGCCTTGTCCAGGTTTTGATGGCGAGATCCAAGCTCACGGATGCGGGCTTCAACGGCCATAGGTACGCCTCCTTCAAGGTTTTTCGACACGACACCTGATCACCCCTTCGCCGGGGTGTCAGATCAAATATGATTGTGCAGGGTTGAGTTCGCATTAGGGCCGACTTTTTCGGCGTGGGGTGAGACGGAATGTCGCGAGAAGGTCCAGCCGGCCCCGATCGGGGGCGCCCGCGCCTGGTGGTGGGGATCGCCGGCGCCAGCGGCGTGGCCTACGGCCTGCGCGCCCTGGCCGCCTGCAAGGATCTCAGCGTCGAGAGCCACCTGGTGATGAGCCGGGCCGCGGCCCTGACCCTGGCCCAGGAGACGGAGCTGTCGCTGGCCGAGGTCCAGGCCATGGCCGATGTGGCCTATCGTCCTGGCGATGTGGGGGCGGCCATCGCCTCGGGCTCCTTCCCGACGCTCGGCATGCTGATCGCGCCCTGTTCGGTGCGGACCATGAGCGAGGTGGCCACTGGCGTGACCGCCTCCCTGATGACCCGGGCCGCCGACGTCACCCTGAAGGAGCGGCGTCCCCTGGTGCTGATGGTCCGCGAGACCCCGCTGCACCTGGGCCATCTGCGCACCATGGTGAAGCTGGCGGAGATGGGGGCTGTCATCGCCCCGCCCCTGCCGGCCTTCTACGCCAAGCCGCTGAGCCTGGAGGAAATGGTCGATCAGTCGGTGGGCCGGACGCTCGATCTGTTTGGCCTGTCCTGGTCGAAGGTGAAGCGCTGGGGTCAGGACATGGCCATGCCGCCCGTCGCGGACGACTGAGCCATGGACCTGTGGTCCTGGGCCGTGTCCGTCTATGGGCGGCCGGGCGTCGCCGAGGCGGCCCTGGCCCTGCAGGACGATCATGGCCAGTGCGTGCCCCTGCTTCTGTGGGCGGTCTTCGCTCGCCCGACCCAGGCCGATCTCATCGGCCGCGCCGTCAGCCTGGCCCGCGCCTGGGAGGCCGCCGCCATCCTGCCCCTGCGCGTCGCCCGACGGGGCTTGAAGGCCGAGCTGGCCGGGGTCGAGGCCCCGGCTCGGGAGGCGCTGCGGGCCCGGGTCAAGGCCGCGGAGCTGGAGTCTGAGCGCCTGCTGCTCTCGGCCCTGGCGGACCTGGATGGCGGGGGCCAGGCGCCGCTGGAGGCCGCCCTGGCCGCCGTGGCCACCGCCTGGGGCGGGATCGCTGACCCCGCGGCCCTGGATCAGTTGTCGCGCGCCCTAAGCGGGCCTTTACCCGATCCTGGCAAAACCGGATGATGCGGACGCGGGGAGACAAGGCCATGGCGGGGGCGGCATGAACGATCTGGGGCCTGATCCCGAGGCGCAGCTGCGCGAGCGACTGGCCGCGGCCCGGCAGGAGCACGCCGATCTGGACGTCGCGGTCCAGGCGATCAGCGCCATGCCGACGCCGAGCCTGGGGGTGCTGGGCCGCTTCAAGCGCCGAAAGCTCGCCCTCAAGGACGAGATCGCCGCCCTGGAAGACCAGCTGACCCCCGACATCATCGCCTGAGGGGCATCCCAAAAGGCAGGGGCTGGCCTCAGTCGATGACCTTGAAGCGGCCCTTGTCGAAGAAGCGCAACACCTGCTCGAGCTCGTGACCGCGGCGCAGGATCATGCCGCCCTGGCCGATCACCGCCCAGGCGCCCTGTCGCCGCGCCAGGGCCGGGCGCTTCTCGATCCGGTAGAGCGGCGCCTCGGCCGCCCGGCGAAAGACCGAGAAGGCGCAGGCCTCAGGCCCTGGCTCGATGGAATAGTCCCGCCACTCGCCGGCCGCCACCATGCGCCCATAGAGGTTCAGCAGGCGCTGGAATTCCTGTCGCTGAAAGAAGATCGGACCGGCCCTGCGGCCGCCGGGAGCGGAATCGTTGGCGGACGGATCAGTAGCCATCGCCAGACAGCCTGACTCAATATCGCGCCGAAATCGAGCCGCCTTCTTGCGCACCGCCTGCGGGCCCACGCCGTGAAAAGACCTTATTTCGGTCCTGAGGCCGCCTGTTTGGGCGACGATAAGGGCATTGTCGGTTGATCGGGACACCTCGCGGTTCCGGACCCTGAACAGCCCCCCCAGCCCCCCTGGGACCCGGGACCCTGGTCAGCCGGCGTCTATCCCCTTCTCTGAAGAAGGCCTGCGCGGAGTAGCCCCCCTCCCCCGCGCGGGCCTTTTTCTTTGGCCGCAGCGGGCCGCCGCTTCAGCGGGCGGCCGTCTGCGCCATCACGGGGGGGCGGGGCGGCGGGGCGGTCTGGGATTTGGCCGCCAGGATGCGTCCGCCGGCCGGGGCCTGGACGATCAACAGGGTCTCCAGACCGTCTTCCTTGGCTTCCGGCGCCGTATAGGCGGTGGGTCGGCCGCGCCAGCGGCCCAGGCGCACGATCTCGCGCACCACATTGCGCTGTTCCAGGGTCTGGCCGCGATTCTCGCCCTTGCGAACCACCACTTCCCGCGGCTTGGGGTCGTAGCGCACCAGCCAGACCTCGGCGCCGCCGCGGGGGGCGGGCCCTGAACCCACATCGACCCGACGGGGGCCGATGAACTGGATGTCGGGCGCTGGGCGCTGGGTGCGGGCGGCGGCCTCCAGCAGGGCCTCCACCTTTTCAGGCTCCACGGCCGAGGCTTCGCTGGCCCCGTTGATCACCAGCTGCGGGGTGTAGGGTTCGCGCAGGGACATCGGCGTCAGATAGGCCTTCTGCCGCTCGGCGAACTCAGGCAGGGCGAAGGTGTCTTCCCAACCCAGATAGTCCCAGTAGTCCACGGCGAAGGTCAGCGCGACCACACCCGGCCGGTCGGCCAGCTCGTTGACGAAGGTGTTGGCCTCGGCGCAGGCCGCGCAGCCCTGGGCCGTATAGAACTCCACCACTACGGGCGGCTTGGCCGCGGCGGCGACGGCGGGAACCGTCAGGAGACAAAGGCTGGCGAGCAGGGCTCTGATCATGGTCGCGCAATAAAGCCGAGTTGCTGCGCCAGCGCGTCTCAACAAGGTGTGAGCGGAGGTCGACATAGGGTTCGACGTCTCAAAAAAGCAGTCCCTCATAATACGGAAAAAGGGGGCCGCGGCGACCGCGACCCCCTCTCCAGATCAGCCGTGCGACCGGTCTCAGGCGTCTTGCGAGGCCAGGTTGCGCAGCACGTAGTTCAGCACGCCGCCGTTCTTGAAGTATTCAAGCTCGGTGGGGGTGTCGATCCGGCAGCGCACCGGGAAGCGCGCCACGCGGCCGTCGCCGGCGCGGTAGAGTTCGACGGTCAGCTGCTTGCGGGGCGACAGGTCCTGCAAACCACGGATCGAGACGATCTCCTCGCCGGTGAGGCCCAGCTTCTGCCAGCCTTCCTGGGTGAACTGCAGGGGCAGAACGCCCATGCCCACCAGGTTGGACCGGTGGATACGCTCGAAGCTCTCGGCGATCACCGCGCGCACGCCCAGGAGCTTGGTGCCCTTGGCCGCCCAGTCGCGGGAGGAGCCGGTGCCGTATTCCTTGCCGGCGAAGACCACCAGCGGGCGGCCCTCGGCCTGGTAGCGCATGGCCGCGTCATAGATCGACATCACTTCGCCGGTGGGGAAGTGCTTGGTCACGCCGCCTTCGATCTCCGGGGTCAGCTTGTTGCGGATCCGGATGTTGGCGAAGGTGCCGCGCATCATGACCTCATGGTTCCCGCGGCGGGCGCCGTAGGAGTTGAAGTCGGTCTGCGGCACCTGGCGTTCACGCAGGTATTCGCCGGCCGGCGAGGTCAGTTTGATGGAGCCGGCCGGGCTGATGTGGTCGGTGGTGATCGAGTCGCCGAACACGCCGAGGACGCGGGCCTCGATGATGTCGGTGATCGCCTCCGGCTCCATGCTCATGCCCTCGAAATAGGGCGGGTTCTGAACATAGGTGGAGCTGATGTCCCAGGCATAGGTCTGGCCGCCGGCCACCTTGATGCCCTGCCAGGCCTTGTCGCCCTTGAAGACGTCGGCGTAGCGGGTGGCGAACATCTTGTCCGTCACGTGCTTGCGCTGAAGCGTGGCGATCTCTTCGTTGGTCGGCCAGATGTCCTTCAGATAGACGGGCTGGCCGTCCTTGCCTTCGCCGAGCGGCTCGGTGGTCAGGTCGATCTGCATCGAGCCGGCCAGGGCGTAGGCGACCACCAGGGGCGGCGAGGCCAGATAGTTGGCCCGCACGTCGGGGTTCACCCGACCTTCAAAGTTGCGGTTGCCCGAGAGGACCGAGCAGGCCACCAGGTCGCCCTGCTGGACGGCCTCGGAAATGGCTTCCGGCAGCGGCCCGGAATTGCCGATGCAGGTGGTGCAGCCATAGCCCACCAGGTTGAAGCCGAGCGCGTCCAGCGACTTGGTCAGGCCCGCGCTCTTCAGATAGTCGGTGACCACCTGCGAGCCAGGCGCCAGCGAGGTCTTCACCCACGGCTTGACCTTCAGGCCCTTCTCGACGGCCTTCTTGGCCACCAGGCCGGCGGCGATCAGCACGCTGGGGTTGGAGGTGTTGGTGCAGGACGTGATGGCGGCGATGACCACGTCGCCATGGCCCACATCGAACTTCTCGCCGGCCACGGGGACCCGCTGGGAAATCGAATCCGCCTTGCCGAAGTCCTTGGCCAGGGCTTCGTTGAAGTCCGAGGCCGCGCTGGTCAGCAGCACCCGGTCCTGGGGCCGCTTGGGGCCGGCCAGGGACGGCACGACGCTGGAGAGGTCGAGCTCGAGGGTGTCGGTGAAGACCGGATCAGGCTCATCGCCCTCGCGCCACATGCCCTGGACCTTGGCGTAGGCTTCCACCAGGGCGACGCGGTCGGCGTCGCGGCCGGTGGCGGCCAGATAGTCGATGGTCGCCCGGGTGATCGGGAAGAAGCCGCAGGTGGCGCCGTACTCCGGGGCCATGTTGGCGATGGTCGCCTGATCTTCCAGGGTCATCTTGGCCAGGCCAGGACCGAAGAATTCGACGAACTTGCCGACCACGCCCTTCTTGCGGAGCATCTGGGTGACGGTGAGCACCAGGTCGGTGGCGGTCGCGCCCTCCGGCATGGCGCCGGTCAGCTTGAAGCCGATGACCTCGGGGATCAGCATGGGGATCGGCTGGCCGAGCATGGCGGCCTCGGCCTCGATGCCGCCCACGCCCCAGCCCAGGACCGAAAGGCCGTTGATCATGGTGGTGTGGGAGTCGGTGCCGACGACGGTGTCGGGATAGGCCACTGTTCCGCCGTCCACATCGTTGGTCCAGACGGTCTGGGCCAGATACTCCAGGTTCACCTGGTGGCAGATGCCGGTGCCAGGGGGCACCACGCGGAAGTTGTTGAAGGCCGAGGAGCCCCAGCGCAGGAAGCGATAGCGCTCGATATTGCGCTCATATTCCCGTTCGACGTTCTCGCCGAAGGCCTTGGCGTTGCCGAAATAGTCGACCATCACCGAGTGATCGATGACCAGGTCGACGGGGTTCAGCGGATTGATCTTTTCCGGATTGGCGCCGAGCTTGGTCATGGCGTCGCGCATGGCGGCCAGGTCGACCACGGCGGGCACGCCGGTGAAGTCCTGCATCAGCACCCGGGCGGGGCGGAAGCTGATCTCGTGCTCCTTGGCGCCCTTGTTGTCGAGCCACGCGGCGACGGCCTTCAGGTCATCCTCGCCCACCGACATGCCGTCCTCGTTGCGCAGCAGGTTCTCCAGCAGAACCTTCATCGAAACGGGCAGGTTGGAAATTCCGTTCAGGCCGGCGTCTTCCGCAGCGGCCAGGCTGTAGTAGACGTAAGTCTTGTCGCCCACCGTCAATTCGCGGCGGGTCTTCAGGGTGTCGATCGACGCCATCCTAAAGGATCCTCTCTCTGTTCACGGCCGTTCATCAACCGCCCCCGGGATCGCGCGCTCAAAGGGAAGGACACACAGCGTCCGACCCCGCGCCGCGTACGCCCCCTCGGGTGGCGACGGCCGCGGCTGTCATAGACCCGGCCGCGAGACTCGTCCATGCGAGGCGTGAGGACATTTTGGGTCCTGATCTCGTGTTTTTGACGGTCCGCCCGTGATCCCAGAGGTTTCAATCCAGTCCCTGGCCCTTTCCCGCGGGGGGCGTCAGTTGTTTTCGCGACTTATTCTCAAGTTGAGTCCGGGGGAGGCTGTGGCCCTCACCGGCCGCAACGGCGCGGGAAAGACCAGTCTTTTGCGGGCCATAGCCGGTCTGATCGCCCCAGATGAGGGGGAGATCGCCTTTGGCGGCGTCGAGCCCGCAGAGGCCCGGGAAGCCATGCATCTGCTCGGTCATCTGGACGGTCTGAAGTCTTCGCGCACCGCCCGCGACGAACTGTCCTTCTGGACCGGCTTCGCCGGCGGCGGCGCTGATACGCCCGACGCCGCCGCCGCCCGCCTCGATCTTCTGCCCCTGCTCGACCTGGAGGTGCGCCGGCTTTCGGCCGGACAGCGGCGGCGCCTGGCGCTGGCCCGCCTGCTCGCCGCGCCCCGGCCGCTCTGGCTGCTGGATGAGCCCCTGAGCCCGCTGGACGCCGAGTGGCGCGGCCGGTTTGGGGAGATCATGGGCGAGCATCTGGCCACAGGCGGCATGATCCTGGCCGCGGTTCATGATCCCCTGCCCCTGGCCGCCCGCACCGTGGAGATCGGCCGATGAGCCGGGTCTCGACCCTGCTGGCCCGGGAGACGGCGCTGGCCTGGGGCAAGGGCGGGGGGCCGATGGTGGCCGTGGGCTTCTATGCTGGGGTCGCCACCCTGCTGCCGCTGGCGGTGGGGTCGGAGCCCGAGCGGCTGGCGGCCATCGCGCCGGGCGCGGCCTGGGTGGCCCTGGCGCTGGCGGCCCTGCTCTCCCTCGATCGCCTGTTCGAGCGGGACTATGAGGACGGGTCCCTGGACCTTCTGACCCTCTCGCCCGTCCCGCTGGAAATCATATGCGCGGTCAAGTGCCTGGCCCAGTGGCTGGCCACGGGCCTGCCGCTGGCGCTGGCGGCGCCTGTGGCCGCCATCGCGCTGGGCGCCTCGCCCCAGCTCAGCGGCCTGGTGATCGCCTGCGCCCTGCTGGGCGGGCTGGCCTTTTCCTTCATGGGCGGGATCGGCGCGGCGCTCAGCCTGGGGGCCCGGCGGGGCGGCCTGCTGACCGCCGTGATCGTCCTGCCGCTGTTTGTGCCGCCGGTGATCTTCGGCGGCGGGGCCTTGGCGAGCCTGGACTCAGGCCTGCCCTGGAAGGCCGGGTTCGCCCTGCTGGGCGCCTATACGGCTGCGGCCGTGGCGCTGGGCCCCCTGGCCATGGCCGCGGCCTGCCGCAACGCCCTGTCCTGAGGCGGGGGGCCTGAGGCGAAAGGAATTTGCGACGGAACCGCGATCGTCCGGCGTGGAAGTCTCTAGAGGGGCGCAACCGGAGACTACAGATGAAGACGATCAAGACCCTGGCTTTGACGGGCGCCCTGGCGAGCCTGACCTTCGCCACCGCCAGCTTCGCCCAGCAGCCGCAGGCCCCCGGCCAGGGGCCCCGGGCGGGCATGGAGGGCCGCGAGCGCCCGAGCCCCGAACAGATGCGCAGCCATATGGCCGAGCGCCTGCGCGCCACCCTGCAGCTGACCCCCCAGCAGGAGGCCGCGCTCAATACCTATGTCGCCGCGATCGCCCCAAAGGCCGGGGAGCGTCCCGACCGCCGCGGCGCGCGGGAAGCCATGCGCGATATGACCACCCCCCAGCGCCTGGACGCCATGGCCGCCCATATGGCGCAGCGCCAGCAGGCCTTCGCCGCCCGCGCCGAGGCCACCAAGCGCTTCTACGCCCAGCTGACGCCCAGCCAACAGAAGGCCTTCGACGCCCTGCGTCCGGCCGGCCGCGGCATGGGCGGCAAGGGCAAGGGCAAGGGCGGCCCAGGCGGCCCA
>TARA_R100000935_G_scaffold43887_1_pt1 | contig 15278 bp, 16 predicted proteins | sample TARA_R100000935 | Tara Oceans TARA_R100000935 (sample SAMEA2621502) | marine metagenome | biome: marine biome (ENVO:00000447); feature: surface water layer (ENVO:00002042); material: "saline water (ENVO:00002010), including plankton (ENVO:xxxxxxxx)" | depth 5 m | reverse complement strand
CTCGCCGGCCCCGCCGCTCATATTGGTCGCCGCCTGAGAGATGACTCCCAGGGCGTCCTGCAACCGTTCGGCGGCGCTGTTGAAGTCGCGGCGCAGGGCCTCGTACTGGGGCGTGAAGGCCTGGCTGATGCGATAGGTCAGGACGCCATGGGCCAGCTTGTCCAGACCGGTCGCCAGGCCCTCGACCACGGCCTTGCGCTCCTGATCCACCGACTGCTGCAGGTCTAGACGCTCCTGGGCGGCGATGGCTTCGGCGGCCCGGGATTCCTCCACCGCATGGGTGGCGCCCTCAGCGGCCTGGCGGGCGGCCTGCGCCTCGGCGACGGCGGCGGTGGAGGTGGCGAACATCTGCAGGATCCGCAGGGCGGCCCAGACCAGGACCGCGGCCTCGATCACCAGGATCACCGCGTGCACCAGAACCCGGCCGATATCGCCGCCGCCGGGGAAGACCGCCGCCGGCAGGACGAAGCTGAGGACCAGGTGGTGGACCGCCACGGTCCCTGCTCCGGCCACGATGGCTCGCCAGTCACAGAAGACGATCAGGGTCGCCAGGGCGGCGAAGTAGGCCATGTGCATGTCCACCTGCCAAGGCGCGCCCGCAAAGGCCGCCACCAGCAGGGACACCGCCCCCATCAAGGCCACGCCCACGGTCAGCCGGGCCGCAGCCCCGCCGGCCCGGGACACCAGGAGCGAGGCGCCGGCCAAGCCCGCCACCGCCAGGGAGAGCCCCAGCCAGGGGCCCTTGTTGAGAAAGGCCGCCAGCCCCACCAGGGGTATGAACAGGCAGATCAGCCCATTGAGCACCTTCAGGCCGAAGGCCCTCTGGTCTTCCAGGGTCAGGGAGCGTGAACGGGTCATGGCTTTTGAGCTCTTGCAAGGGTCAGGGCGTAAGGGGGGCAGAACATGGGGCCGGTCATGCGGGCGGAGCGCATGGGCCGGCCAAGCCGGGATCAACCACCAGCCAGGCGCCCTGGGCGCGCAGGGCCGAAGCCAAGGCGCGGGCCTGCGGCTGGGCTGGGTCGGTCGCGGTGATGATGATGAAGGGCTGAGCGCCTACGCCGGTGACGGCGCCGGCCCGATCGGCGGCGGCCAGAGACCGGGGGGCGTCCCACCACGGAGGAAAGATGGCCGCAGCGGCGCCAGCCTCACGGGGCGCGGCCCCGAGGGCCAGGGCGGCGACCAGGCTCAGAATTCCAAGGCTGGCGGCAGGCAACCAGGTCGCCACGGCTCTACTCCCCATTCGGGGATCAGAGATAGCGGCGAGAGGGTTAAGCAGAGCTTAGTTTAACGGGCGGCGGTCAAGTTGACGCAGGCCCACCACTCTGGATTACAGGCAGCGCATGAAGCCCGCGTGAGTGGCGTTGAAAAAGCAGAGAGTCGTCGCGGGCTGGGCTGTCCAGTCCTCGCGACGGCTCAAGCGGTCGCGGGCGACCTTAAAACACAAAGGCCAGAACGGCGCCGACGACGACGACCAGACCGACAATATAGATGATCGAGTTCATGACATCTCTCCAGGGTTGCGTGTGCTTGGAGAACGTCATGCCCCGGCTGCGGTTCCGTATGTGCGGACGCAGAGCGCGGCGAGGCTGCAGCTAAGGGAGAATCCTGGTGGAGCCGAGCGGAATCGAACCGCTGACCTCCTCATTGCGAACGAGGCGCTCTACCAACTGAGCTACGGCCCCCAGGAAGGCGCGGAGTTAGGCGTGCGGCGGATTTCTGTCAAGCGGCTCAACCGATCGGCGCGCCGCGCCGCCTTGTCAGGGGGGAGGCCCCGCGGCTAGAACCGGCGCTTAAGTCAGATCGGGACACCCCATGGCCGCCATCCTTGAGTTCGTCTTCTTCATCATCGGGGCGATCCTTCAGCTCTTGATCTACGCGATCATCATCAACGCCATCCTGTCCTGGCTGGTGGCCTTCGACGTGATCAATCTGCGCAACCAGTTCGTCTACAATATCGCCCGGGCCCTGGAGGCGATCACTGCGCCGGTCATGCGGCCGGTGCAGCGCATCATCCCGCCCCTGGGCGGCGTGGACATCAGCCCAATCATCGTCATCCTGGTCCTGATCGGCATCAAGGACATCCTGCTGCCGGCGCTCTACCGCGCGCTGGTTACGCCGATCATCTGAGCCCGCGGGTTCGCCATGCGCCTGGCCGTGCGGCTGACGCCCCGGGGCGGACGCGACGCCGCCCAGGGCTGGGGGCAGGACACCGACGGCCGGGCCTATCTCAAGGTCCGCGTCTCCGCCCCTCCGGTGGACGGCGCCGCCAACGCCGCCCTGATCGCCTTTCTGGCCAAGGCCCTGGATCGCCCACGCTCCAGCCTGAAGATCGTGTCCGGCGAAACCGCACGACTGAAGCTGGTGGAAATCGAGGATCTGGCGGATGAAGATCTGGCCGCCGCCTTCGGATCGCCACCGTGAGGCGATCCTGATGATCGCCGAAGAGGAAGCCCGATGTTCAAGCCCCTGCGCCTGCTGATCCCGCTGGCCCTCGCCCTGACGCTCAGCGCCTGCGCCGGCGGCGCCCAGCGGCTGGACGCGGCCGGCGACGTCCACACCCTGCTGACCGCCATCCGCGACGGGGACGAGGCGACCTTTGACCGCCATGTGGACCGCCAGGCCCTGCGGGCGCAGATCGAGGCGCGCATCGCCGCCGAGACCGCCCGCGCCGGGGGCAGCGACGAGATGCGGGCGCTCGGCGCCCTGCTCGGCCCGGCCATCGCCAAGGCCGCCAGCGAGCAGCTGGTCCGCCCGCAGGTGTTTCGCGGGGTGGCGGAATATTACGGCTATGACGCGTCCCAGCCCCTGCCGGGCCGAGTGGCCATCGCCGGGTCGCTCAAGGCCCTGGACGATGGCCGGGTCTGCGCCACCCGGGAAAAGGACGGGCCCTGCCTGCTGATCTTCACGCAGACGGAGGGGATCTGGCGGCTGTCGGGCTTCGAGGGCGACATCGACATGCTGCGCCGCTGAGCTAGTCTCCCCCAAGGCGCGAGGGGGAGACGATATGGCGGCGGTTGAGCTGGAAGGCTTCGAGCGGTTCGAGTTCGACGACGGCCGCTTCGTCCGAGACGTCTATCGCCGCGGCTCAGGCCCGGCCGTCATCGTCATCCACGAAATGCCGGGCCTGCATCCCCTGGTCCTGGCCTTCGCCGAGCGGCTGAGCCAGGCGGGCATGAGCGTCTGGTGCCCAAGCCTGTTTGGCGAGCCGGGCCGGCCGGTCAGCCGGCCCTATCTGGCGGCCGAGGCCCTGAAGGCCATCTGCGTGCGCCGGGAATTCCACGTCTGGGCCACCGACAAGTCCAGCCCCATCGTCGACTGGCTCCGCGCCCTGGCCCGTCAGGCCCACGCCGAGCGCGGCGGCAAGGGGGTCGGCGCGGTGGGGATGTGTTTCACCGGCGGCTTTGCGCTGGCCATGATGACCGAGCCCGCCGTGGTGGCGCCGGTCCTGGCCCAGCCCTCCCTGCCGCTGACCGCCGGATCGAAGCGGCGGGCGGCCGCCATCGGCGTCAGTCCGGCCGAGATCGCCTGCGCCAAGGGACGGTTCGAGGCCGAGGACCTGTCGATGATCGGCCTGCGCTTCAAGGGCGACGCCCTGGTGGGTCAGGCGCGGTTCGACCGCTACCGGGCCGAGTTCGGCGCGCGGTTCGAGGCCATCGAGCTGGAGGACGCTGATGCGGCGCCCTCCCCCATCGCGCCGCACTCCACCTTGACCCTGCACCTGGCCCCCGATGGGCCGACCAAGGCCGCCGAGGGGCGGGTGATCGACTTCTTCCGCCAGCGCACAGGGGCGTAAGCGCCCTGGCGGGCCGCGCGGCGCGGGCCTAGACTTCCGGGGGCCTGACCACTAGAAGCGCGCCCTTCCCTGCGCCGGGCGTTCGAGCCGCCGGCCAGGCCAGATCCTGCGAGAGCCTCGCCATGAAACGCCGTCCCTCCTCCTCCCGCACGCCGGGCGCCCGCCCCGCCCTTCGCGGCCCCAGTCAGCGCCAGCTGCGCGCCGGCGAGCTGGTCCGCCACGCCCTGGTGGAGATCATGCGCGAAGAGGACCTGGACGATCCGGCCCTGTCCGGCGCGCCGGTGACCATCACCGAGGTCCGGGTCAGCCCCGACCTGCGCCACGCCGTCTGCTTTATCCAGCCCCTGGGCGGCGAGAATGCGCCGGAGGTGGTGGCGGCCATGAACCGGGCGTCCAAGTTCTTCCGCGGGCGACTGGGGCGGATGATCGACCTGCGCGCCACGCCTGAGCTGAAGTTCCTGCACGACGAGACCTTCGACGCCGCCGACAAGATGGGCCGGCTGTTTGACGATCCCAAGGTCCGCCAGGACCTCGACGCCCCCGAAGAGGACTGAACACCATGGGCCGTCGGCGCAAGGGAGAGGCGGTGTCCGGTTGGATCTGCCTGGACAAGCCCTATGACCTGACCTCCACCCAGGCGGTGGGCAAGGTCCGCAGAATCTTCAACGCCCAGAAGGCCGGCCATGCCGGCACCCTCGATCCCCTGGCCACCGGCGTGCTGCCCCTGGCGCTGGGCGAGGCGACCAAGACGGTCGCCTACATGGTCGAGGCCGATAAGGGCTACCGGTTCACCATCTGCTGGGGCGCCTCGACGACCACGCTCGACCGGGAAGGCGAGATCACCGCCCGCTCCGACGTCCGCCCGACGCCCGACCAGGTCAAGGCCGTGCTGCACGAGTTCGAGGGCGAGATCATGCAGGTCCCGCCCATCTATTCGGCCATCAAGGTGGACGGCGAGCGCGCCTACGACCTGGCCCGGGCCGGCGAAGAGGTGGAACTGAAGGCTCGGCCCGTCATGATCCACGGCCTGGCGGTGGGCGAGGCGCCGGACGCCGACCACATTGAGCTGATCATGGACTGCGGCAAGGGCGCCTATGTGCGTTCGGTGGTCCGCGACCTGGCCCTGCGCCTGGGGGCCGAGGCCCATGTGAGCGCCCTGCGGCGCACCCGGGTCGGGGCCTTCACCGAGGCCCGGGCGATCGGGCTGGATTTACTTGAGGAATTGGGGCATAAGGCCCGGCAGTCGGAGGCATTGCTTCCGGTCGAGACCGCGCTGGACGACATCCCGGCGTTGGCCGTGACCGACGAAGACGCTTTCAGACTTAAGCAGGGACGGTCGATCGTTCTCGTTCCCCGACAGGTCGAAACCTTGAGAGCCGGGCTTGCGCCGGGCGCTCGAACCGTTTCGGCCATGTGTCGTGGCGTGATGGTGGCCCTCTGCGAGATGCGCGCCGGCAAGCTCGAGCCGTCCCGCGTCTTTCATCTCGAATAGAGCGGAGACGCACGATGTCGGTTACCCCGGACCGTAAGGCCGAAATTATCAAGACCCACGCCCGCAGCGAGGGTGACACCGGAAGCGCCGAAGTCCAGGTGGCGATCCTGACCGAACGGATCATCAACCTGACCGAGCACTTCAAGACCCACAAAAAGGACAACCATTCGCGCCGAGGCCTGCTCAAGATGGTCTCCCAGCGCCGGTCGCTCCTCGATCACCTGAAGAAGTCCGAACAGCCGCGCTATCAGGCCCTCATCGAGGTCCTCGGCCTGCGCCGCTAAGATGTTCAGCGCCCCCGCGAAAGCGGGGGCGTCGCATATGGGGCGCCCCTTTCGGCGGCGCGCCAGCCCAGGCGCCGAGGTTCAAGCCGGCGCCTTACGAAGACCGCCCCCTCCGAGACAGGCCGGAGACTATCGGGCGGCGGGGCCAAGGCCCCAAGACGCACGCTGAGGGTTGCGACGAAATCCTCATCACGCCTGTTCACCTGGAGAGGATTTCGGAAGTCCGACGCCCTGTCCGCCCCCGCCAGGAATACGCCTGCGGGATCTGAAAGAAGAAAAACTCATGTTCGACATCAAACGTAAGACGATCGAGTGGGGCGGTAAGACGCTGACCCTCGAAACCGGCCGCATGGCCCGCCAGGCCGATGGCGCCGTTCTGGCCACCTACGGCGAGACCGTGGTGCTGGCCACCGCCGTGTTCGCCAAGAGCGCCAAGCCCGGCCAGGACTTCTTCCCCCTGACCGTGAACTATCAGGAAAAGACCTACGCCGCGGGCAAGATCCCCGGCGGCTTCTTCAAGCGCGAAGGCCGGCCGTCGGAAAAGGAGACCCTGGTCTCCCGCCTGATCGACCGTCCGATCCGCCCCCTGTTCGTCAAGGGCTTCAAGAATGAAGTCCAGGTGGTCTGCACCGTCCTGGCGCACGACCTGGAAAACGATCCCGACATCGTCGCCATGGTCGCGGCCTCGGCCGCCCTGGTGATTTCCGGCGCCCCCTTCATGGGCCCGATCGCCGCGGCCCGGGTGGCCTTCATCGAGGGTGAGTACGTCCTCAACCCGACCCTGGAAGAGCTGAAGACCAGCGCCATGGACCTCGTCGTCGCCGGCACGGCCGATGCGGTGATGATGGTGGAGTCCGAAATCCAGGAACTGACCGAAGAGCAGGTCCTGGGCGGCGTCTCCTTCGCCCACAAGTCGATCCAGCCGGTGATCGAGGCGATCATCGACCTGGCCGAACATTCGGCCAAGGAGCCCTTCGACTTCGCCGCCGACGACACCGACGCGCTGAAGGGTCAGATGAAGACCCTGGTCGGGGCCGATATCGCCGCGGCCTACAAGATCACCAAGAAGCAGGACCGCCAGGAGGCGCTCAGCCAGGCCAAGCAGAAGGCCATGGCCTCGATGGCCAAGTCTGACGCCAATCCCGACGGCGCCGACAGCCAGAAGCTGGGCGGCGTGTTCAAGGAGCTCGAGGCTGACGTGGTCCGCCGCGGCATCCTCGACACAGGCCTGCGCATCGACGGCCGCACCGTCGATAAGGTCCGTCCCATCGTCTCGGAAGTGGGCATCCTGCCCCGGGCCCACGGCTCGGCCCTGTTCACCCGCGGCGAAACCCAGGCCCTGGTGGTCGCCACCCTGGGCACCGGCGACGACGAGCAGTTCATCGACGCCCTGGAAGGCACCTACAAGGAGAAGTTCCTTCTCCACTACAACTTCCCTCCCTTCAGCGTCGGGGAAGCTGGCCGCATGGGTTCGCCCGGCCGTCGTGAAATCGGCCACGGCAAGCTCGCCTGGCGCGCTGTGCGTCCGGTCCTGCCGGCGACGGAAGACTTCCCCTACACCATCCGCCTGGTCTCGGAGATCCTGGAGTCCAACGGCTCCTCCTCCATGGCCACGGTCTGCGGCGCTTCGCTGGCCATGATGGATGCGGGCGTGCCCCTGAAGAAGCCGGTCTCCGGCATCGCCATGGGCCTGATCCTGGAGTCCGACGGCTTCGCCGTGCTCTCCGACATCCTGGGCGACGAAGACCACCTGGGCGACATGGACTTCAAGGTCGCCGGCACCGCTGATGGCATCACCTCGCTGCAGATGGACATCAAGATCGCCGGCATCACCGAGGAGATCATGAAGAAGGCGCTGGAACAGGCCAAGGAAGGCCGCCAGCACATTCTGAACGAGATGACCAAGGCCATGGACGCCCCCCGCGCCGAGCTCGGGGAATACGCGCCCAAGATCGAAACCATGAAGATCGCGGTCGACAAGATCCGCGAAGTCATCGGTTCGGGCGGCAAGGTGATCCGTGAGATCGTCGCCGAAACCGGCGCCAAGGTGGACATTTCCGACGACGGCACGATCAAGATCGCGGCTTCCGAACAGTCCAAGATCGATGCGGCCCGCGACTGGATCAAATCCATCGCCTCGGAGCCCGAGCTGAACGCCATCTACACCGGCAAGGTGGTGAAGGTGGTCGACTTCGGGGCCTTCGTGAACTTCTTCGGCGCCAAGGACGGCCTGGTTCACGTGAGCCAGATCTCCAACGAGCGCGTGGCCAAGGTCTCCGACGTCCTGACCGAAGGCCAGGAAGTGAAGGTCAAGCTCCTGGGCTTCGACGATCGCGGCAAGACCCGCCTGTCCATGAAGGTCGTCGACCAGGTGACCGGCGAAGACCTGTCCAAGAAGGAAGGGGCCGAGGCCGAGGCTTAAGCCTCTTCCTCCATCCTGAAGACGAACGAGGGCGGCCGCCGCGATGCGGCCGCCCTTTTTCGTGGGCGACGCCCCCCTTGCCAGCTGAGGGCGGGGTGCTAGAAGCGCGTCAGGGTCTGCAGTTCACCCAGGCGTCACCGCCCCGCACATCGGGGAGCTAAACCTGCCTCAGGACGAAGACGCCCCGCTTATCCGAAAGCGCCGGGTCGAAAGTCGGTGACCTCGACGCCCAGGGCCGGCTGGCCCAGTGGCCGGCCAAGCCTTCGCAGCAGGCCCTGGCGCTCTGGGCGCTGTGGGCGGCCCTGCCGGCCGGGGACGCGGTCACAGAGCCGGTGTTCAACGCTCGGCTGAACGCCCTGCACACCTTCGGCGATCCGGCCATCCTGCGTCGCGCCATGGTCAGCGCGGGGCTCGTCTCGCGCACCCTGGACTGCCGCGACTACCGACGGGTCGAGCAGCGGCCGCCAGCTGAGGCCCAGGCTCTCATCCGGCGGCTGCGGCGGGCTGATGGCGTCTAGTCCCTCCCCCGCCCGTCACCCTCGCGCTTGACGCGAGGGTCCATACACACCGGGCTGGCCTGGGTGTTTTTGGTTGGTCGGATCAGGTCCGACCATGACGGAGAGAAACCTGGGCCGTCTCGCCCGCCTGAAAAAGCGAAAGGCCCGCCGGGGGTGGCGGGCCTTTGGGCTTGCGGACCTTGAGGTCGGCTAAGGCGCTTAGCCGCGCAGCTTGCGCAGCAGCAGGTCGAGGTCGCGGGCCAGGCTCGGGTCCTCGGCCTTCAGGGCTTCGATCCGGCGCACCGCGTGAAGCACAGTGGTGTGGTCGCGCCCACCGAACCGACGACCGATGTCGGGCAGGGAGCGGGTGGTGATCTGCTTGGCGATCCACATGGCCGCCTGGCGGGGGCGGGCGACGGCCCGGGCCCGGCGTTCCGACAACAGGTCGGCCTGGGTGAGTCCGAAATGCTCGGCCACGGCCTTCTGGATGTGGTCCACCGTCACTTTGCGCTCCGGCGCCGACAGGTGCGGCCGCAGGATGGCCTGGGCCTCATCCAGGCTGAGCTGGGCCAGCTGCGGCCCCACCCGGGCCACCAGGGTGTTCAGGGCCCCTTCCAGCTCGCGCACGCTGTCGCTGAAGCGGTCAGCGAGGAACTGCAGCACCTCGGGGCGGGCCTGGGCGGGGAAGCCCCCCTGGCGGGCCAGCATGTCCAGCTTGCGCTCCAGAATGCCCTGACGCAGGTCCCGGTCGGCCGGCTCGATGCCGCAGACCAGACCCGCCTGCAGGTGCGAGCGCAGGCGCGGCTCCAGATCAGACAGCTCGTGCGGCGGCCGGTCGGCGGTCATCACCACCCGGCGGCCGTCCTGAACCAGGGCGATCAGGGTGTGGAACAGCTCTTCCTGGGTCGAGGCCTTGCCGGCCACGAAGTGGACGTCGTCGATCAGCAGCAGGTCGGCGTCGCGCAGTTCGTCCTTGAACGCGGCGGTCTGGCGGTCCTGGACGGCCTTGACGAAGGTCTGGGTGAACCGTTCGGCGGTCAGATAGACCACCTTCTTGTCCGGGGCGGTGCGCAGGGCCTCCCACCCCAGCGCGTTCAGCAGGTGGGTCTTCCCGAAGCCATAGGGGCCATGGAAGACCACCGGGTTGAAATGACCATCGGCCCAGCAGCCCACCCGGCGGGCGACGGCGAAGGCGAACTCGTTGGCCGGCCCCGGCACGAAGGTGTCGAAGGTGAAGCGTTCCTGCAGGCCGTGGGTGCGGACGGCGCGGGCGGCAGGCGCCTCGTGGAGGGTCAGGACGGGGGCCGACGGGGTCTGGGTCGCCGGGAGGGTCACCTCGGCGATCACGGGCTCCGCAGGGGCCGCCCCGTCGAACTCCATCCGGGACTTCAGGTCGAGCGCGCGGCCTTCGGGATCATTCTGGGCCCAGAGCTCGCCGATCCGGCGCCAGGCGTGCCGACGGATCCAGTCCCGGGCCACGCCGGTGGCGGCCACCAGACAGACCTCATGTTCGGACCGCTCGCGCAGGGCGGCATGGCCAAGCCAGGAGCCAAAGGTGGCGTCGCCCAGCTCGCGTTTCAGGGTCAGGCAGGTCTTTGTCCAGACCGCCCCAGCCGGCGTCGCCGTCGTTCTGTCCGCCAATCCCCCAGAAGCCATTTTCGCTCTTCCCCCGACATCCGCCATCATTGGCCGCAACCCCACGCCGCGGCCACGTTTATTCAACAAACACAGAGGCTTACCCGGAGAGCGCATAGAGTCCCGCCCCCGTTTTTTTCATCCGAATTCAGATGGAAAACACGTCTGTGTTGAAGGCCAGAGACTAGTCCGGGACCGGGGGGGGTCAACGGTGATTCTTCGCGCCGTCCGCGGATATTTTCGTTGACTCAAGCGCGGGCCCTCGCGCCACAAGGGAAATGTCGAAACGACCGATCTGGACTGAGAACTTTGGTCGCAGGCGCCGCACCCCGGCGCCTCGGAAATGACAAAGCCCGCACGCCGGACAGGCGCGCGGGCTCGTTCATTCATCGAACAGATTCAAGACTCTAGGCCGCCCGGAAGGCGGCGAAGGTCAAGCTTTAGGCGACGGCGAGCTTTTTCAGCCGGGCGGCCAGGCGCGAGACCTTCCGCGAGGCCGTGTTCTTGTGGATCACGCCCTTGGTGACCGCGCGCATCACTTCGGACTGGGCCTCCACAAAGGCGGTCTTGGCGACGGCGGCGTCGCCAGCGGCGACCGCCTCTTCGAAGCGTCGGAGATAGGTCCGTACGCGCGAGCGGCGGGCGGTGTTGACTTCGGTGCGACGGGCGATCTTGCGGATCGCCTTCTTGGCGCCGGGCGTGTTGGCCATTCTAAAGCTCTCGAAAAGTAACGCGCCCGAACGCAGGTCCGGGCGGTGAAAATCGGAGGCGCGGATATACGGGATGGCGGACGGCCGGTCAATGGCGCCTGACCCCTTTGCCCGGATTCACTGCAGGCCCGTGAACCCTCGCCAGGCCGGATGGGCCGCCACTAGCTCGGCCATCTGCTGATAGCCCGCCGCCCCGGGATGAGCGCCGTCGCCGGCCTGGGCCTCGGTCAGCCAGGTCCCGCTGACCGCCAAGGGGCGCAGGACATCGATATAGGGGACCCTGAGACGTGCGCAGAGCGCCTTGAAGGCTTCGTTCAGCGCCTCGACCCGCGCCGCAAGCCCCGGCTCCCCGGCGGGCGGTGGACCCACCATCAGCACAGGCGCCTGCTGAGCGCCCGCGCTCAGCAGGAGATGGGCGTTCTTCAGGCTCTCCGACGGCGGGAGCCGCGCGCTCTCGCCCTCGGCGGCGTTCGCGTCATTGCGGCCAAACGAGAAGACCAGCCTGCAGGGTTCGACGTCGGTAAGCCGCGGCAGGGCCTCGGCCGACCAGCGCGCAAGGACGTTGGCGCTGGTGTCGCGGCGGATCCCGAGATTGTAGAGCGTCACCTCCGGCCGCCCAGCCAGGGCGCGGCCAAGCCAGCCCTGGTGGGCCGGATCGCCGACCCCGGCGACAAAGGAATCCCCGAAGGCGAGGATCCGCACCTAGCGGCCCTTGAAGCTGGGCTTCCGCTTTTCGACGAAGGCGGCCATGCCTTCCTTCTGGTCGTCGAAGGCGAAGAGCGAATGGAACAGCCGCCGCTCCACCGCCACCCCGGCTGACAGGGTGGTCTCATAGGCGGTCTCCACCAGCTCCTTGTTCATCATCACCGCCACCGGGGACTGGGCGGCGATCTTGGCGGCCACGGCCAGGGCCTCCTCCACAAGCGTGTCGGCCGGCAGGATGCGCGAGATCAGGCCGGCGCGCTCGGCCTCGGCGGCGTCCATCATCCGGCCGGTGAGGATCATCTCCATGGCCTTGGACTTGCCCACGAAGCGGGTCAGGCGCTGGGTGCCGCCGATGCCGGGCATGACGCCGAGATTGATCTCCGGCTGGCCGAACTTGGCGGTGTCGGCGGCCAGGATGAAGTCGCACATCATGGCCAGTTCGCAGCCGCCCCCCAGGGCGAAGCCTGAGACCGCGGCGATGATCGGCTTGCGGCAGGCCTCGATCCGCCGGGCGCTGCGGGCGAAGGTGTCGGCCAGGAGCATGTCGGCATAGGACTTGTCGGCCATCTCCTTGATGTCGGCGCCGGCGGCGAAGGCCCGGGTCGAGCCGGTCAGGACGATGCAGCCGACGTCAGGGTCGGCCTCGGCCGCCTCCAGGGCGGCCTCCAGGTCCGACAGCAGGGTGGCGTTGAGGGCGTTCAGCGCTTCGGGCCGGTTCAGGCGGATCAGGGTGACGGGGCCATGGGCCTCGATGAGCAGGGTCTCGTAGCTGGGCGCGGACATGGCGGCCTCCTCTTCAGATACCTCTGCGCCGCTTAAGGCCCCTCGACCTGATAGCCAAGAGCGCGCAGGCGCGCTGGCAGGCCGACCTCCCCCACCAGATGGCCGGCGCCGACCACCACCACGGTGCGGCCCGAGCCCTCCAGCCGGTCCTGCAACTGGGCCAGCCAGGCGGCGTTGCGGGCGACGATCAGGCGCTCATAAAGGGCCGGAGCGACGGCCTTGAGGGGCGTCACGGCCTCCGCCTCCAGGGCCGCCAGGTCGGCGCTCATCCAGATGGACACCAGCCGGTCGAAGGCCGCTGGGTCCTCCTCCATGGCCTGGAGATTGTAGGCCAGGCTGGCCAGCTGTTCCTCCATGGGGACGTTATCGAAGGCCGCCAGCTGGTCCTCGACGCTCTCCAGAGCCTGGAGCCGGACGGCGGGCGGGGCGGCGGCGCTCACCTGCCGCTCGACCCCGTGGGCGATGTCGGCGCCCCGGGCGCCCACCATGGTGGTGACCAGCAGGACCTCGGCGAACCAGGGCTTCAGCTGATCGAGCATATTGGGCGGCACGCCATATTTCACCGCCAGGCGGCCCAGGCGCAGCCGGCTCTCCTCCGGCAGGCGCTCATAGAGGCCAGGCCCCGGCGGCAGGACGCCGAGCCGCATGGCCAGGCGGCCGGCCTCCTGGTCGGTGGCCGGCCCCACCGGCAGCTCGAACCAGAGATCGTCGGCGTCCGCCAGGGCGTCGTCCAGGGTCTGGGGCCGCCAGTCGAGCCCCGGCGGCAGCAGGTGGACGGAGCCGAACAGCAGCATCTCGGAGTCGTGATCGCGGACGATCCACACCGCCGGCTCCGCCTTGGCTGGCGGCGGCGCGCAGGCGGTCGACAGGGCCAGGAGGATCAGGGCGCAGAGCCCATGCAGACGTCGCATCACACTCACCTCTGGCAGGCGCGGCAGAAGAAGGTCGATCGCCCGGCCTGGACCTGGCGCAGGATGGTCCCTTTGCAGTTGGCGTTGGGACAGGGCTCGCCCTCCCGCCCATAGGCGCGGAAGCTGTGTTGAAAATAGCCCAACGCCCCGTCGGCAGCGGCGTAGTCGCGCAAGGTGGAGCCGCCGGCGGCGATGGCGGCGGTCAGAACCAGGCGGATGGCGCCGACCAGGCTGGTCAGCCGCCGCTTGCTGATCTTGCCGGCCGGGCCGAAGGGGGAAATGCGGGCCATGTGCAGGGCCTCGCAGACATAGATGTTGCCCAGGCCCGCCACGATCCTCTGGTCCAGCAAGAGGGTCTTGGGCCCCTGTTTTCGTCCCTCGAAGGCCCGGGCCAGATGGGCGGCGTCGAAGGTCTCCGACAGGGGCTCTGGACCCATGCCCGCGAACCAGGGGTGGCTGGCTAGGGTCTCTGTCGGGATCAGCCCCATATAGCCGAACCGGCGGGGGTCGTAATAGGTGACGCGGCCGCCCGCCTCGGTCTCGAAGACCACATGGGCGTGCTTGGGGTCGGGGTCGGCGGCATAGACGAACTGGCCCGGCCGGATCGTCCCCTCCGGTCGGGCGATCTCGAAGCGGCCGCTCATGCCCAGATGCATGACCAGCGTGTCGCCCCGGTCAGTGGGGGCCAGCACGTATTTGGCCCGCCGGGTCAGGGTCTCGATGCGCGCGCCTGCCAGACGCTGCACGAAGCCCTCGGGGAAGGGAAAGCGCAGGTCCGGCCGACGCGCCTCGACGCGGGTCAGGCGCTGGCCGTCCAGGACGGGCGCCAGGCCGCGGCGGACGGTCTCGACCTCGGGAAGTTCAGGCATGGGTCATCGATTGGCAGAGGCCGGGCCCCTGATCAACTTGAACCGCGTGCAGCGGCCTTGCGCTGGCGCAGGCGGCTCAGGGAGGCTAAGAGGCGAGCCATGACCGGACCTGCCGCCACCTTCGGCTTTCGCGACGTTGCGGCCGACGAGAAGCCGCGCCTGGTGCGCGGGGTCTTCGACCGCGTCGCCCGCCGCTATGACCTGATGAACGACCTGATGAGCGGTGGCGTCCACCGCCTCTGGAAGGACGCCGTCGCCGCCCGCCTGAACCCGCAGCCCGGCGAGGTCATCATCGACTGCGCCGGGGGCACCGGCGACATGGCCCGGCGCTTCGCCAAGATGGCCAGGCGCGCCCAGCAGCGCCGGGGGGGCGCCGACGCCACCATCCTGCTGATGGACTACAACGCCGAGATGATCACGGCGGGCCGGGAAAAGGGCTCCGAGCCGGAGATCTGCTGGAATGTCGGCGACGCGCAAAGACTGCCCCTGCCCGACGGCTGCGCCGACGCCTATGTGATCTCCTTCGGCATCCGCAACGTCACCGACGTGCCCGCCGCCCTGCGGGAGGCCCGGCGCGTCCTGAAACCCGGCGGCCGGTTCCTGTGCCTAGAGTTCTCCAGGCCGGTCACCGAGCCCCTGCAGAAGGCCTATGACGCCTATTCCTTCAAGGTCATCCCCGCCGTGGGCGAGCTGGTGGCCAAGGACCGGGAGTCCTACCAGTATCTGGTGGAGAGCATCCGCCGCTTCCCCGACCAGCAGAGCTTCGCCCAGATGATGCGCGAGGCCGGCTTCGCGCGGGTGAGCTACACCAACTTCACCGGCGGGGTGGCGGCCCTTCACCAGGGCTGGGCCATCTGACATGGCGCGACCCGCCGCCTATGGACGGCTCTTCGCCGCCGCCTGGACCCTAGCCCGTCACGACGCCCTGCTGCCCGCCGAGCTGGAGGCCCTCTATCCGCCGCCGGTCCGGGATCTGGGCCGGGCCCTGCGGCTCCTGGCCGGCAAGCAGGCGAAGATCGGCCGGCCCGGCGAGCGACTGGCCCGGGCCCTGGTCCAGCTGGGGCCGGTGGCCATCAAGCTTGGCCAGCTCATGTCCACCCGGGCTGATATCTTCGGCGCCGCCTTCGCCGAGGACCTGTCGCGGCTCAAGGACCGACTGCCGCCCTTCCCGGCCGAC